>Ga0208961_1000794_pt1 | contig 11960 bp, 10 predicted proteins | sample RifOxyB3_FD_184034 | JGI IMG/M metagenome (GOLD analysis project Ga0208961, IMG submission 184034) | Groundwater microbial communities from Rifle, Colorado - Rifle Oxygen_injection B3 (SPAdes) | ecosystem: Environmental > Aquatic > Deep subsurface > Groundwater | place: Rifle, Colorado, United...
CGGGGGCTCTGCCCCCGCGCCCCCGCCGGGAAGGACCATTGGCCCTTCCCGGACCCATCCCGATGTGTGTCGTTGCCGAGGCGAGGCGTGTAGACGAGGCTGCGGGGCATGCGTGACGGGACGAGACGGCGCGGCGCGCGCCGTCTCGTCCCGTCACGCGGTGGCCGTTCGTACTGGGCCAAGCGGGCACGCCCGCTTGGCCCAGTACGAAACCGGAGTGTGACACGTTGGCGCGCCGCGTCGGAGGCGGAAAAGGGTCGTGCATGCAGAGTGGCGACATATGGACTGCGGTGGCAAATCCGCCAGCAGCGGATGCGACACCGCTTTGGCTGGAGCGCGACGACACCGCACGCGCCCCGCCGGCGAACGGCCGACGCGACCGCGATGCGTGACCCGGAACGTTCGGGATCGCCTGGCTCGCGGGGTACCGCCTCGCAGCAGAAGGCAGTCGGCGAGACGCCGGCGCTCCAGGTTCTCCGTAGCCGACGGTTGCGGCGGACTTGCCGAGATTCGTGATTGTGCGTTTGCCGTTCATCGTGTCCTGGCAGTAAATTAACCTTTTGAGCAAGATACACCTCGCTGTGCCATACAGGCAACGGCAATTGTGTTGTGGAAAAGGGTACTTATGTGACATACAACGAGACACTGCATCAGCGCCTGTCGCGGCTTCCGAGCGGGGTTGCGTTCGGGCTGCGCTCGGTGGGCAGCATCGAACTGGACCCGGACGACAGCACGCCGGAGCGGGTCCTTGACTTTGTGCACGTGGTCTGGACGGTCGAGGGCGCTGGCTGGGCGTGCATCGACGACGCGGAGTACGAGTTCCCGCCGGAACACACCGCCGCGTTCCTGCCCGGCGCAACGCACTGCCTGCGCGCCGGCGAGCAAGCCTGGCGCTACCGGTGGATCACCCTGGACGGACCCGCGGCGGTGCTGGTTGTGTCCGGGTTGGGCCTGGACACAACGCCAGCATTCTCCGGGCCGTGCCCGCACGCGCTGTTCGACGAACTCGCGCAAGCCGTGCAAGCCATTGGCGCGGACAGCGAGAAACGCGCCACGGTGCCCGCGTACCGGCTGCTGGTCGAGGCCGCGTCCAGCCGGGCTCACCGTGCGGACTCCGCACAGCAGTCGGACTGGGTCAGCTCGATCCAGCGCCTGATCGAGGAGAATGCCGAGGACCCGGACGTCGGGATTCGCCAGATTGCGGAGATCGCGGGCATTGACCGGACCACGCTCGCGTACCGGTTCCGGAAAGCGACCGGTGTGGCACCCAAGGAGTACCTGACCGCACTGCGCCTGCAGCGCGCCATGACCCTGCTGCGCACCAGCAACGCGTCCGTGGCTGCGGTCGCGGAACAGTGCGGCTTCTCCTGCGCCAACTACTTCATCAAAGCCTTCGCCAAACGCGTCGGGACAACTCCGCACCGCTTCCGCCGCCAGGCGGTGTGAGGTCGAGGCCCGTGGCGCGGCCATTCCGCTGTCCGTCGCCACCGCTCGAATCGCCTCCTCCTTCCGCCATCTCTTCCAAAGAGTCCTTCGACTTCTGTGACAGAATCCCCGAAAAGTCGTTCGCGTTCTGTGAGGGCTACCCAGTTCTGCAGACCACATCACCCACTCGCTTGCATGCTGCCGTCATGGGTACTATCGTCCTGCTCGAAGTCCAGGCACGCGCCTATTCGACGGCCCGGGGCAGACCACGCTTCGCAGGCAAGCGGCATCGGGCACGGGCACGGAAAACTCGATGCGGAGTATGCGGGATGAAACGAATGCTGTTGACCCTGTTGTCGCTCACGGCCGGCGTGATCCTGGCGCAGGAGCTGCCCCCGGCGGAAATCGTCAGTGGCGACGCCAAGTACGCCGGGCACTTGCAGGGAATCTGCTGTGACGAGGATGCCGTCTACTGGTCCTTCACGGCGGTGATCCTGAAGACCGACTATGCGGGCAAGACGCTGCTGGAGGTACCGATCAGTGCGCATGCGGGCGATATCTGCATGCATGACGGCAAGATCTACATTGCGCAGGCCCTGTCCGGCAAGGCGGACATCGAGAAGACGGGCGGCAAGAGCTGGGTCGTCGTCATGGATACCAGCCTGAACGAAGTGAAACGGTATGCGATACCGGATACGCCGCACCCGGACGGCATCACGTTCCTCGACGGAAGCTTCTACATCGGCGAGGACAAGTACGGCAAAGACCCGCACCCGATCAATGTCGTCAATCAGTATGACGCGAATTTCACGCTGCAGAAGACCCACACCTTCGAGATCGGCACCACGCAATACGGCGTCCAGACCATGGGTACAGCGCTGGGCCATCTGTGGATGGGGTTCTACATGAATCCCAGGAAGCACGGCATCGTCCGGTTCGACAAGAACATGACCTTCGTCGAGGGCTTCCCCAGTCCGAACGTCTCGGTCGGCATCTGTGCAGCACCGGCGCGGTTCTCCGGCGCCAAGCCGCGCTTCCTGGTTGGAGAGAACATCAGCGTCGAGACGGAAGCCAAGACCAGACTCTTCGCCGGCCGCATCCGCTTCTACGAGTTCGACGACCAGGCGTTCCAGCAGCTCGGGAAGTAGAGGGTCTCTGTTGCCTATTGCCTCTCACCTGTCGCCCCTTCCCCCTTGCATCCCGCCGAGGTGATGCTATATCTTTGACCAGCAAGGGATTGAGGCGGATACCAACGGATCACCCTGCCCTTGAGCCCCTCTCCCAAGAGTATGGCTACACTCGATACAGCATCGGTCTATGGAGCGCGCATGACATCGGCAACCATCAAACTCTTTCTCCCGCGCGGAGACGCGAAGAGCCTGCGCACGGCCGAGATCTCTAACTGGACCGGCAAGGCTGTCGCGGCACCCCGCACGGAACTGGACGAACTTCTTGCTCGCGAGGAACTCGACAAAGCCGGAGTCTATATCCTCATTGGCAGCGACCCTCTTACCAGCGCCCCGCGCGCTTACATCGGCGAGGCGGAGATCATTCGCGATCGCCTGAAGCAACACAAGACAAAGGAGTTCTGGGTTTCGGCCATCGTCTTCGTGAGCAAGGACGAGAATCTGACGAAGGCCCACGTGAGGTATCTCGAAAGTCGCCTACTCGCCGAAGCCGCTCAGATCAAAAGATTCACGCTTGAACAGAACCAGGCTGGCGGCTCAAAGCTTCCTGAATCAGACCGCGAGGACATGGAGGTGTTTCTGGAACGTATTCGGCAACTCCTCCCCGTCCTCGGGTGCGACATTCTCGCGCCGATCGCTCAACCCGCCGCGAAAGCTCAGCCTGGTGGCGTACTCCTCTGCTGTATCAAGGGAGCCGAAGCGCGGGGCCAGCGTACGGTGAACGGTTTCGTCGTATTCCAGGGCTCCACCGCCGTCTTCGTGGATCGCCCATCCGCCGAGAGCTATCCCTACGTCGTCGCCCAGCGCAAACAACTCATCGCCGATGGCACGCTTATCGGCAAGGACGGCTTCTGGGTCTTCACCAAGGACACGGAGTTTTCCAGTCCATCTGCAGCGGCGGTCGTCATACACGGCGGGAGCGCAAACGGACTCACCGCGTGGAAAACTGAGGGTGGTAAGTCGCTCAAACAGCTCGACGAACAGGCCTAACATACGAAAGAGTCGCCGGGGACGGGCAATCTGTGTCAACGGGTCAAAGCGGGCTGGTTCGCTCGCGGGCGGAGGCACGGGCACGGGCAGGAGAACACGCATTGACTGGAGGACCGAACGGATGAGACCATGCGCACTGTGGGTCGGACTGCTTGCCGTGTCGGGGGCGGGTTTCCTCGCGGGGTGCCGGACGGGCGAGCGCGGTGCGGATGTCGCACGAGCACCCGAGCCGCCGGCTGACTTCTACGTGGCCACCCGCGGCAACGATGCCTGGTCGGGCCGGCTGGCGCAGCCGAACCGTGACCGGACCGACGGTCCGTTCGCCACGCTCGAGCGGGCCCGGGACGCGGTGCGCAGGCTGACGGCGGCCGGCCCCTTGGCCGCCGGCGGCGTGACGGTCGAAGTGTTGGGGGGCGCCTATGAACTCTCGCGGCCGTTTGAACTGACGAAGCAGGATGCCGGCACGGCTGAGGCGCCGGTCGTGTACCGGGCGGCGAAGGGCGCAGAAGTGCGTCTGGTCGGCGGGCGCCGCGTCACCGGCTGGGGACCGGTCCTTGACTCGGCCGTGCTGGCGCGGCTGGATGAATCGGTGCGGGCGAAGGTGGTGCAGGCGGACCTGAAGGCGCTCGGGATCACGGACTACGGCGATATGGGCGGCGGGTTCGGCGTGGAGAAGGGGCCGGGCCTCGAGCTGTTCTTCGCGGACCAGCCGATGACCCTGGCACGCTGGCCGAACGAGGGCTTCGTCAGGGTTGTGGATGTGCTCGGGTCGACGCCGGTCGACGTCCGCGGCACCAAGGGCTGCAAGGAAGGGATCTTCGAGTATGAAGGCGACCGCCCGGCGCGGTGGCAGGCGGAGAAGGATCCCTGGGCGCACGGTTTCTGGTTCTGGGACTGGGCCGATCAGCGGCAGCGGATTGCCGGCATCGATCCGGCCAAGCATGTGATCACCCTGGCCCCGCCGTTCCCCAGCTACGGCTACCGGCGGAACCAGTGGTTCTATGCGTTCAACCTGCTGTCGGAGATCGACCAGCCCGGCGAATGGTATCTCGACCGGCAGACCGGCATCCTCTATTTCTACCCGCCGACCCCGGTCGACAAGGGCTGCGCGACGGTGTCGCTGCTGGACAACCTGGTGGTGATGAAAGACGCCGCGCACGTGACCCTGCGCGGCATGATCCTGGAAGCGGCACGCGGCACCGCCGTGACCATGGCGGACGGGACGGGCTGTCGCATCGCCGGCTGCACGATCCGGAATGTCGGCGGCTGGGCGGCGACGATATCCGGCGGCACGACGAACGGCGTGATCGGGTGCGACATCACGGCAACCGGCGATGGCGGCGTGCTGCTCAAGGGCGGTGACCGCATCAGCCTGACACCCGCCGGGCATTACGCCGAGAACAACCACATCCACCACTACAGCCGCTGGAACCCGGTCTACCGGTTCGCCGTCTACGCGACCGGAGTGGGGCAGAAGGTCCGGCACAACCTCATCCACGATTCGCCGCACACCGCCATCAAGTTCGACGGCAACGACCACCTCATCGAGTTCAACGAGATCCACAGTGTCTGCTATATGGCGAACGACGCCGGGATGATGCATCCGTGGTGCAACTGGACGATCCGCGGGACCGTGATTCGATACAACTACCTGCACCATTCCATGAGCCTCGACGGCCCGGGCTGCGCGGGGCTGTACCTGGATGACATGACCAGCGGCGTGCACGCGTACGGCAACGTCTTCTACAAGGTCGTGCGCCCCGTCTTTGTCGGGGGCGGGCGGGATGACGTGTTTGAGAACAACATCATGGTTGACTGCCATCCCGCCGTGCACGTGGACGCCCGCGCCCTTGGCTGGGCGAAAGGCGCGGCGGAGGCGTGGAGCCGGGAAGCCACCGAGAAGGGAACGCTGTGCGGCATGCCGTACCGCCAAGCCCCGTGGACAGAACGGTTTCCGCAACTGACCAACATCCTTGCGGAGGAACCGGCGGCGCCCAAGGGGACCATCGTCAAGCGCAACATCATCTACCAGTGCGACAAGTGGGACGAGATCGAAGGCAAGGCCCGGCCCTACGTGACTCTCGAGGACAACCTCATCGCGGAAGACCCGCATTTCGTGGACGCGGCCCGGCAGAACTTCCAGCTCCGGGACGACTCACCGGCGTGGCGACTGGGGTTCCAGCGCATTCCCATCGAGAAGATCGGACTCTACAACGATGAGTTCCGGGCCTCGTGGCCGGTGAAGCATGCCGTCCGGCCCGCCGCCGCGCGACCGAAGGCGCCCGATGCACCGCCGCCCGCGCCACAGCCCCATCCAACCGCGGCATGCACCGCAAAGAAGGTTGTGGCGCCAGTGTCCATCGACGGCGTGGTCTCGGCCGGGGAGTGGCCGGAACCGGCGTTGCCGATGAAAGAGACGCCGGACCGGCAGCCGGTGAAGGGACCGCCGGCCACGCTGCGGGTCTGTCATGATGGAACCACGCTGTACGTCGCGATCACCGTGCCGGTTGCGGAGTCCGCAAAGCTGAAACCCGGCGCCGGCTGGGGCCAGGACGATGGCGCGGAGGTGGTGTTCCGGGATGCCTCGAGAGCCAAGCCCGGGCCAACCTTCGCCGTGCACGGGTTCGCCGCTGGAGCGCATGAGGCCATCGCCGACCCGGACGCCCCCCCGGATGCGACCGGAAAACTGGGAACCGCGAGCCGCTTTGCCGCCAAGGTCTCCGGGAATGAGTGGACCGGGGAATGGGCCGTGCCACTGGGCGCCGTGGGGATCAAGTACCGGCCCGGCCTGAAGCTCGGGTTCAACGCCGGCGTGTTGCGGACCGAGACGAACGAGTGGATCATCTGGGCTGGCGCGCTGGGATCCACCATGCAACTGGACAACGGCGGAAACGTCGTGCTGGAGTGAAACGCAAAGAGGACGGGCACCTGAGGAGTACCCCGACTTGCCGGTTCCTCGCGGGGCCATGTCCTTGCTCCGTGGCCACGCGCAACCCGGACCGCGTGAACGCGGCACTACGAGCCTGTCTTGTCGCGAATCTTGCGCCATATTGGGTCGCTCCAGGCCTGTGAGCGTGCGACGGAGTGCAACGAGGCGGGGCATCGGTGGCGCCGACCCCGGACACGGTATAGGCGCCGACCCGATCCTCTATCCTCGCGTCCGTTGGGTCCGTTTTGTCCGTTGGGTCCGTTTCCGGAAACAGGAGGTCGACAATGACGTGCGTATTCCGCAGAAGGTCAGGCACTGGGGCGGCAATGGCAGCGGGGCTCGGGTTGGCGCTCGGCTGGGCGCTGGTGACCGCGGCGGCGGATCCGGTGCAACCGGAGACGGCCGCTGCGGACGGGCCGCCGCGGATTCTCGCCACGGCGCCGGAGGTGGGCGCCAAAGACGTGGATCCGGCCTTGACCGAGATCACGATCACGTTCGACCGCGATATGGGGCGCGGCTGTTCGTGGACCGGCGGTGGACCGGAGTTCCCGCCCGTGCCCGAAGGGCAGAAAGCGACGTGGCGTGACGCGCGCACCGCGGTGTTGCCCGTGAAGCTGGAGCCAGGGCACTACTACCGCGTCGGCGTCAACTCGAAGAGTCACCGGAACTTTCGCAGCGCCACGGGCGTGCCGGTGTCGCCGTCGGCGATCTACTTCACCACGCGCGGTGCGGACGACGAACAAACCGCCAAGACGCAGAAGCCGGTGGTGACCGAAATGGTCCCGGCCAACGGCGCGACCGGGGTCGACCCGCGCACCACCGAACTGCGGATCACCTTCAGCGTGCCCATGGCCGGGGGGTTTTCATGGACCGGTGGTGGGCCGGAGTACCCGGCGGGACCAGAGGGCGAAGGCCCGCACTGGACCGAGGACCAGCGCACCTGCGTGCTACCCGTGCGCCTGGAGCCGGACCACGCCTACCGCCTCGGGTTGAACAGCCGCTCGCATAACAACTTCCAGAGCGCCGCCGGGGTGCCGCTGGATCCGGTCGTCTACACCTTCCGGACGGGCCAGTAACAGGACCTGCGGCGGAGAGGTCCGGCAACGTCAGCCGCCCTTGCCAAATGGTGGTTGTCGAACGCATCTGCCAGCACAAGATTCTCCCAGCACCGGAAAGGCGCAAACAATGATCAAAGGTTTGGCGCATGTGTGTCTGTCGGCTACTGACTTGGCGGCGGCGGAACGGTTCTACTGTTGCGGGCTGGGGCTGAAGAAAGCCTTTGACTTCATTGGCGACGGCCGAGTCGTCGGGTTCTACCTGGAGGTGTCTCGAGGCGGGTATGTCGAGGTCTTCCTGCGCGACGGGATCGACGCCAAGGCGAATGGCCCTATCCAGCATTTCTGCCTGGAGGTCGATGACATCGAGCAGACCGGCCTGCGACTCACGGAAAACGGATACGAAGTGACACCCAAGAAACTCGGCGCCGATCAGAGCTGGCAGATGTGGACCACGGACCCGAGCGGGGTGAGAATCGAGTTCCACCAGTACACGGACCGCAGTTCTCAAATCACTCACGAGAATTGCATCCTGAAATGAGTCGTCCAGCATGAATCAGAACGACCCCGTAACACGCAACACCAATCGGGTCTACTTGTGTGCTCCCATCAATGCACTCGTCGAAGGCATCTACGAGGAGAAGATCCCGTTGTCGCAGATCAAGCAGCACGGCGACTTCGGGCTGGGCACGTTTGACAGCCTGGACGGCGAGATGGCTATGCTCGACGGGCGAATCTACCAGATCAGCGCCACGGGCGAGGTCCACGTTGTCGACGAGCAGGCGTGCACGCCGTTCGCGTGTGTGACCTTCTACCGTCCCGTGAGCCAGGACCGGCTGGACGAGAACATGCCCTACGCCGATTTTCTGGCGTGGCTGGAGCGGCTGCTGCCGTCGCCGAACATCGTCTATGCTCTGCGGATCGAGGGGCACTTCGCGCACGTCCGGGTTCGCTCGATGCCAAAGCAGGCGAGCTACCGGCCGCTGGTTGAGGTGGCCCAGGAACAACCGGTATTCACGTTTACGGATATCGAGGGGACCCTGGCGGGGTTCTTCACGCCAGCGTTCCTGGGGTCACTGAGCGTGCCCGGACTACACCTGCATTTCCTCTCTGCGGACAGGCAACGGGGCGGACACCTGCTGGAGTGTCGGCCAGACGGGATTGAGGCAGGGGTGCAGATGATTCCGGCCCTGGAACTGGCTCTGCCGATGAGCCTGGATTACCTGACGTGGGACTTTCGCCGCGACACCGAGAAGGACTTGAGCAGAGCCGAGCGGTGATGCTGTCCGGTGTTGCGTTGCTGGGTAGGAAGCCGTGCGCTGCAATGGCACTCACCGAAACGCCGGCGCGTTCACTTGGTGACCGTATTCCCTCCGCCATAACTGACTGGTGGGAAGTTGCTTGCCAGGCCATGGAAAAAAGATACCCGGGGCGCGGATGGATACAATCTGCATCAACGGACCAGCGCGGGCCGGGATTTCCGCTGGGCCTCAGAGGAATCGGGAGACGACACCCGGCCGTGCCAGGGGTTCCCACCCGAGTACCGCCTTGGCGCGAGACAGGTCCGTGAGACGGTTCTCGTAGTCGCCGGTGATGTGAACCGCTGTAAACCCCTTGTGATCCGCTTCGAGGGCGAGGTGGAAAGCCCGGGCCACGTCGCTGGCGCTGGTGTTTCCGGAATAGCCGTGTTGGGACGCCGCCTGCCACCGCTCGTCGGACAGGGGACCGCACAGGCGAAGCGCGAACGACGGGAACGCGCGCGTTCGGGCGAACCACTCGAACACCTCCTCGCCCAGGCGCTTGGTGAAACCGTAGACCCCCGACGCGTCCGGGGGCGTGGCTTCGTTCTGCACGGCAGGCTTGCTCCAATCGTTGTACACCGACATCGTGCTGGCGTAGACCGCGCGGCGCACACCGGCCGTCACAGCAGCCGACAGCGCGAGGTGGACGCCTTTGACGTTCGCGTCGAAGCTGGGGCCATCTTGATGGTTCCCGTCCTTGTCTGGGACTCCCATCGCCAGGTACACCAAACCCTCGATGCCTGCCATGGCGCCCCTGACGTCGTTCGGGGCGAGGACTGAGCCTTGAACATACTCGACGTCCGCGTCGCACGGCGGCTTCAGATCCAGGATCCGAATCTCGTGGCGCGTCTTGAGATACGGGGTGATGAGGCCACCGACATATCCGGAACCGCCAATCGCCAGGATCTTCATGGGTGGCAACTCTTCTCGAATGTTGAGGAACGTCCATTCTGCTTTGATGGGGAACGTAGTTGCAGGAAGAGCCAAAAACAAGGGGCAGCGCCGCCTCACGGTAATGTGTCAGCAAAGGGTGGAGCACAGACCCCTGCCACCTCGTGTGGCAGGTGAACGGGTTCACTTGGTTACTACGCCGCACCGTGTCCCCTCTCTTCCCTTTCCCCCGTCCGCTGCCAGCGGACGGGGGGAAGGGAAGAGAGGGGGGAGCGCCTACGTTTGGCGGGCGAACCCGATTCACCCGTGGCACAAGGCCACGGGGGTCTCACGCATGGGCCAGCGCGCTGACAACGGTCCCCGGGAGTATGCCGTGGACATGTCGCAGGCACCCGACTGGGCCGGCGCCCTCAAGCAACTGCGGTTCTATCTGGCGACCGGGACTTCCTTGACCGGCACCTGCCGCATCGACTGCATTTGGATCGACAGCTCCAAGCCTGCCGCCCGACCGTGAATCGTGACCTCCCGCGCGACGGCGCTAGCCTGGGTTGTCCACGAACCCTGTCCCTTGCGGGGAGCCGACCCCACGCTTGCGCAGGCGGTAGTTGAGCCGGCCGCGGTCCATGCGCAGGAGCCGGGCGGCCTCGCTGCGATTGCCTTGGGTGTGGGCCAGGGCGGCGGCGAGCAGGCGGCGCTCGAACTGGCCCATTGCGTCGTCGTAGCGGACCGGCAGTGCGACGTCCGCCGGGCCGGCGGACGCGGTGCGGAGTCGCGGTTCGAAATCGCTGACCTCAAGCGTGTCCCCTTCACAGGTGATCACGGCGCGTTCGATGGCGTTGCGGAGTTCGCGCACGTTGCCGGGCCAGCGGCAGGCCTCGAGCATTTCGAGCGCCGCCGGCGCAATCCCCCGCACCGGCTTGCCGAACGCACGGACCGCCTCCTGGACGAAAAAGTCGGCGAGCACCGGGATGTCGTCGCGCCGTTCCCGCAAGGCCGGAACGTGAACGGCGAAGACATTGAGGCGGAAGAACAGGTCCTGGCGGAACTTGCCCTGGCGCACGAGCGCTTCCAAGTCCTCGTTGGCGGCGGCAATGAATCGGCAGTTGACCGCGTACTCGCGCGTGTCTCCGACCGGGCGCGCCCGGCGCTGTTCGAGGACGCGCAGCAGCATGACCTGAAACGACGGCGGCAGACCGGCGACTTCGTCGAGAAAGAGCGTGCCCCCGGCGGCGTCGCGGATCAGTCCGGCCCGGTCGCGGTCCGCGCCGGTGAACGCGCCCTTGGCGTAGCCGAACAGCTCACTGGCGATCAGGGTCTCGGTGAGCGAGCCGCAGTTCAGCGCCAGGAACGGGCCATCCTTGCCGGCAGACCGTTCGTGGATGGCACGCGCGGCCAGCTCCTTGCCGCTGCCCGATTCGCCGGTGATGAGCACCGTGGCCTGCGTGGGCGCAACCTTGCGGATGAGGTCGAACACCTGCGTGATGGCCCGTGAACGGCCGCGCATGAACGCGGGCAGATCGCGGTTCAACAACTCCTGACGCAACCGCCGATTGTCGCGGAGCGTGACGTGCCACTGCACAGCCTTGCTCAGGGCGAAAACCAGCGCGTTGCCGTACCGTGAAAGCTCGGAAGGGTTACCCCGGGACGCCGGTTTGGGTTCGATCACGTAGTCGAACGCGCCGCGCTTGACCAGGTCCACGATCTCGGCCGCGGCGTCGCGCCCCGTCGAGATGATCACGGGGATGTCCGGATTGAACACGCGGATTTCCTGGAGCATGCCGCGCGCGTCCAGATCGCCGGGGTGCGACGTGTAGCCGACGGCAACGGCGGCGGGCGGCTCAAGCATGCTCTTGAGCACCTCCAGCGCTTCGCGCTGCGCCGGAATCTCCACCACGTGCCAGCGCTCCCGCACCGCCGCCACCGCAGCCGCAGGATACCCGGACGTGAGCAGCACGGTCTCCATAACAACTCCTCGCCCGGCCCGCGGACGGCGGGGGGGCGGTTTCAGGTCACCCGCCCCGGACAGCAGGCCACCCGACCATCGCCGGGATACAACTCCGGCGTCTTGGCCAGAGTCCCGCCCTTCAGGGCCTGTCGATTTATTCAAACCAAGAGCCCGCGAGGACGCGGGCGCTCCAAGTTTCGTGCTCAATCCGAACTGGAGCGCCCGCGTCCTCGCGGG
>Ga0208961_1000806_pt1 | contig 11817 bp, 8 predicted proteins | sample RifOxyB3_FD_184034 | JGI IMG/M metagenome (GOLD analysis project Ga0208961, IMG submission 184034) | Groundwater microbial communities from Rifle, Colorado - Rifle Oxygen_injection B3 (SPAdes) | ecosystem: Environmental > Aquatic > Deep subsurface > Groundwater | place: Rifle, Colorado, United...
CGTGCTGGGGTCGATTCCGAGCGTACCGCTTCCACGCGATTGCGGACTCCGCATGTCGCCGCCGGCCGCATGTCCGTCGCGCGACAACGCGCTCGGCCAAGTCGCGGTCGTGTTCGAGGACGAGGCCCTGACCCGCTGCACCGAATACGTCTACGACGCGGCCGGGCGCGTGGCCGAGATCATTGGCCCCGAGGTCGAGCCCGGCTCGATCCAGGCCCACGAGGAGCTGGTCTACGACGGCGCGTCGCGCGTCACCGACCGTTACGTCTGGCGCGACGCGACCGGCGCCGACCGCGCCCGCACCCACTACACCTACGACCTCAACAGCCAGGTCGCGACACTCACGACCCCGGATGACACCACCTACTGGTTCGAGTACGATGAGGCGGGGCTGAAGACCGCCGAACTGCGCGCGCTCGAACCGTGCGGGGTTGCGGACCTCGCAACCTACAACCCGAACGCGGCCAACACGCACCGGACCGAGTTCCGGTACAACGTTAAGGGCGAACTGGTGCGCAAGCTCGTCCAGGCCGAGAACGGCACGCTCGGCAGCACGCTCAGTCCCCCGGCCGCCGACCCGAGCCGCACGTACCACGTGTTCAGCTACGCGTACGACGCCGCAGGCCAGCGCACCGCCGTCACCGATCCGGCCGGCCGCGTCTGGCAGCTCGCTTACGACAATGTCGGCCGCGTCATCATGCAGTCGGTCACGTTCGGCACGCCGCCGACCACACTGCGCTACCGCAAGTTCTCGTACGACCTCAGTACCCTTGCGAACTGCGCGACCATGACCACGCGCGTCGACTTCCTCGACTCGACCACCGGCCGCGACCCGGTCATCACCCGCTACCACTACGACGCCCGCGGCAACCTGCGCGTCACCGAGGAAGCGTACGGCACCGCCCAGCAGCGCACGACCGAGACCGACGTCACCGGCGCCGACCACCCCGCGACCGTCACCTTCGGCGGCGTGCGCTCCACGTTCGCCTACCAGTTCGACCGCCTCGCCACCACGACGCACGGCGCCCTCAACCCCCTGACCTTCACCCGCACCTACGACAGCTTCGGCAACCTGTCCTCCGCGGAAAGTCAAGGTGGAGGGGCGCCGTCCTCAGCGCCCCTTCTTCGCTTCACGCACGACGCCAACGGAAGCCTGCGCTCCGAAACCGGGTTCCCGCTCCCGCACGGCGCGACCCCGACCGTGCGCCACTACACCTACCCCGGCGCCCTCACCCTGCGCACCGTGGATGCCGGTGTGTACCACGCCCAGGCTGACTACGGGTTCTCGCCCGAAGGCTTTCTCGCGTTCGCCGGCGCCCAGCTCGACGGCGGGCAATGGCAGTACCCGTACGTGGTCGACGAGCGCGACACGCTCGGGCAACCGATCAGTGTCGATCTCGCCTGCGGCACGGCGTACAACCTCTACGAGTGGCGCAACCACGAGGCCAACGGCAACCTGCGCGAGGACTGGCTCTACACCGACGGGGCCGACTGGAAGCAGCTCCTCAAGTCCACCGACACCACCGACTACGACACCCTCGACCGCCTCGCGAACTTCGAGGCCGAGCTCTTCAACCCGGCCACCACCACATACACCTACAAGGAGCCGTTCGGCTACCTGACCGGCGACGGCGTGGCCACGTACACCTACGACGACTTCGGCAACCGCCTGACCCGCACCGAAGGCGCGGTCACCGCGACCTACAGCTACAACATCGCCAGCACCCCCGACCCCCTGCACCGCCTCCAGTCCGTCACCGTCGCCGGCACCACCACCACCTACCAGTACGACGACCGCGGCAACCTCACGACCCGGCTCGTAGTCCCGCCTTCAGGCGGTCCGGAAACCACCGTCTACGCGTGGAACGCCGCCAATCAACTGACCTCCGTCGAGAAGTCCGTGTCGTCCGTCCCGACCACGCGTATCGCGTTCGAGTACGACGCCCTGGGCCGCCGCGTCCGCCGCCAGAGCTACGCTTGGTCCACTGACCACTGGTCACCGACCACTGACCACTCCACCATTTACGACGGCAACCTCCCCGTCGCCGAGTTCGACGCGGCCGGCAACCTCCTCCGCGAGATGGTCTGGAGTCCCGACGCCGAAGGCGGCATCGGCGGCCTGGTCCTGTTGCGCACTCCGCAGGGGGAATTCCGCCCGGTCTACGACTATCGCGGGAATGTGGTGGCGCTGTTTGACAGCAACGGTTTGCTGGCCGAATATTACCGGTACGACGGCTTCGGCCGGACCAGGATCTTTGACAAGAACGGCGTGGAACTCGCGGACTCCGCGGTCGGCAACCCGTACCGGTTCTCGACCAAGCATTTCGACGCGGAACTCGGTCTGTACGAGTTCGGCGCGCGATGGTACGACCCCCAGACCGGACGGTTCATTAGCCCCGATCCGCTCGGGTTCGTCGACGGGCCGAACCCGTACCTGTACGTGGCGGGCGACCCGATCAACTGGATCGATCCCTGGGGGCTAAAGGGCGTCGAGACGGGTGACACCCGTTCCTGGGGGAGTCGGACGGCGGACTGGGTGGACGAACAGATCGAGACCGGTACCCAGTCCGTAGCCACCAGTTCCACGCTGGTCAACGTAGGCCCGGCTTTGGTTGAAGGCTTTGGGACCGGGATTACCGACCTGCTTCGTTTCGGCGAAAGCTTCGGCGAAGCGTGGTACCTAACGAAGGGTGACTGGCTGGATAGGAGTAGTGCAGGCGGCAAGGATCTGATTCGGGGCGGCGGGCTGGTTCTGAGCGCCATGGGTGGGATCGCACTCAGAACCGGCGCTGTCAAAGGATCTGGAGGCGGGGCCGGCCATGGCCTCGGTTCTCACGGGGCGATCCGAGTTCACGATGTCTTCCCAGAGCGGCCTACCGCCGCAGGGGGATACTGGGAAGGCAAAATTCATCTCTCCAAAGCGGGCATCAGAGCTCACGCTCGTCACTTCGGAACCTCGACTGCCAAGGAGACACGAGTTACAGCTTTCCATGAAACGTGGCACAAGGGATCCGCAGGACTGAAACGCGCTCTCCTCAGCGTCAGTGACAACCCGAAGTGGGTCCGTGCCGTCAAAGGGACGGATGAATTCCTCGCAGAGAGGTACGGCCAGGTTCGCGGATGGCTGCGAGGCAGAGGGAGGGCCGAGTGATGCGAACGGCCGTTCCCAACCTTGCGTGGCTTGCCACAGAACTGCGTGGCGAGGTAGCCGTGTTGGCCACCGATGGCCAACACATGTCTCTGTTTGGTGCTGGCCTCGAAAGGCTGAACGGGGTGGGCCGAGGCCGTTTCCGCTTGTCGCGATTTGGGTCAACGCCCTCCTGTGTTGCCATCGGTCGAATTGCGCTGGTGCTGGCTGACAATGGCGCGGAATCAAGCCCTGCGCTCCATACCGTGATCGCCGTGGACCCGGTCTCCATGGCTGCTCTCCTACCGGGTGTCGATGGCACCGACCTTCGCCGGTTGTTGAGTCTGACAGATACGAACGACCTGTACAACCGCAAGTTGATGGAGGAGTTCTGCGTGCAGTCGTATGGGTTCTGTTTCCGCGAGTGCCGACCGGTGAGAATCGAATCTGACGCGGATGCTCACCGCATTGGCATTGCCGCGGCGGATGGAGTTTGCCGTTTTCCCGGACTTCGAGGGCGAGAGCAGGAAGTCAGCCTTTGCGAGTACAGAGATGCCGAACGTTCTCTTTGGTGGCAAGCATGGGGAGGGGAACTGTACGAGTTCCACCTCCAACCTGATCGGGCGGGAAGGAATGTGCTGGGAATATACGTGGGGTATGCCATGGATCTCCCTGTATCCGTGAGACGGTGAACTGAATGCGTGAAGACACCGTGGCCCTTCGAGCGGTTCGAGCGGGGTCGTTCGAGCGGGGTCGTTCGAGCGGGGTCGTTCGAGCGGGGACGTACTTGCGAGCGGGGACGTACTTGCGGAAGTAGCTGGACTACGGCAGTTTGAGTGTGTTTTCTACTGATATCACCAGTGTATACTTCCTTTTAGTAGCCATTAGCTCTATGGCGTCAGAATTATGGCTTCCGTAAGTTCTTCTAGGTAAGTAATATACGCTTCCATCGCCTGGGCGCCAGGCGCGATTCTCTGGGGATAGGCCTGATGGGGTGTCCTTTTTTGCCGTAAGCTGCCTAAATATATACTTGAATTACCTGCAAAATAGCACTATAGTACATATATAGGCTATAGTGCGAGCTGGCGGCGGCGAGGAAGGAGAACTCCATCATGAAGCGGCAGGGACGCAGGCACGTGACGGGCGAAGAGTTCCGCGGGCTGTTCGCGGCCGGCCGGCCGGTGCGGATAGCCGGCATGGCCGGGACGCTGGGGGTGGACCGCTCGACGGTCACGCGGCTGATGCGCCGGCACGGCGCGTTGACGAGCATCAACCGGGACGCGGCCTGGTGCATCCTACCGGAGCGCTGTCGGTTCGACCGCCTGGGCTTCTGTGAAAGCCGAGGGGTGCGCTTCTTCCGCGATGGCAACCAGTTGGAGGCGCTGGTGCGGGCGGTAGAGGCGAGCGATGCGGGAGAGGACCTGGCCGGGCTCGGCAACATGATCGGCAGCCGGGTGGCGGTGCAAGTGCTAGGGCTGGTGCGCGCCCGGCGGCTGCAGCGCGAGACCTGGGGCGGGCGCTACATATACTTCGCGGCCGATGCCGCCGCCGCGGACCGGCAACGCGCCTGCCGCCGCCAGGCCGAGCGCGGCGACCGGCGGACCGCGGGCCAGGAGCAGACCCTGGCCGAAGTCCTGGCCCGGGAAAGCCGCCAGACGCTGGAACTGCTGGTGAAGGTGCTGCTGACCTGCCTGCACCATCCACGGTTCGGCGCCAAGAGCGTGGCGTTGTCGCTGCTGCGGAGGGGCGAGAAGACCTGTACGGCGGAGGTCGCCGACCTGCTCCGGCGCTTCGGCGCCGGGGGAAAAAACTCCTGACGCTGCTCCTGGTGCTGGGCGTGCTGGGCGGTGTGAGCGCAGAGTCAGGCGCGGTGACCGCGATTCGTTCTGACGTGGTTCTGGAGTTGGAGGACGAGCGGCGGCGGGGCTGCCAACGGCTGCGCTATCAGCGCCGGCACGTGCGTTCGGTCGCCGCCGGGACGCTCGCCGTGACCTATCGCAGCGGGCGCACCGCGGCCGGCGCCTGCGTCCACCCGGCGGAGATCGAGGCGGTCGCGCCCCGGGGCATGGCCTTCAGCTACGACACCATGGCCGAGGTGATGCGTCTGCGCCATGTCGAACTGCTGCAGCGCGAAGAAGTCCGCGTGGAACTGGCCGGCAGGGGCATACGCATATCGACGGGCAGCGTCTCGAACCTGTCGCGCCTGGGGCTGGCCTGCCTGGAGCAGGTCCACGAGGCGGCCGCCGCACGTCTGGGCGCAAGCTACCGTCGCGAGGCGTTCGTGCTGCACCTGGACGGCACACGCGAGGGTGGACAGTGGTGCCAGTTCGTGCTGCGCGAGGGCTTCACCGGCAACGTGCTGCTGGCTCGCAAAATCCGCAGCGAGCACTCCGACGACATCGAAACGATGCTGCGACGGGCAAAGGAACTGTTCGGCCCACCCGACGCGGTGGTCAGCGACATGTCGGCGGCCATCCTCAAGGCGGTTGGCGCGGTCCTTCCCGATGTCCCGCATCTGGTCTGCCACTTCCACTTCCTGAAGGCCGTCGGCTCCCTGCTGCTGGGGCCGGAACACGAGGCCATCGGACACGGCCTGAAGCACACCCGCGGCGAACTGGCCAAGCTGCGTAGGGAAGCCGTCGCGGCCCTGCGCCAGGGCGATGCACGCCAGCGGTGGATCGTCGGCCTCATCGACCGCATCGGCCAGTACCGCGTCGAACTGTCCGCCGAAGGCTTTCCCTTCGACCTGCCCAACCTGCACTACGCCAGGCATTGCGCCATGGTCCTGACAGGCACGGAGGAAATCCTCGCGCGCCTGCCCATCCGTCCCGACGACCCGCTCCACCAGCGGCTCGTCCGGCTGCGTACGCTGCTGCGTTACGTCGGCGACTCCGGCGTCCTCGCTCGCGGCGTCGCGCGTCTGACCGTGCTCGACGGCCTGTTCGCCAACCTGCGCAACATCCTCCATCCGCGCCGCACCGACGACCGTCAAGCCCCCCTGAACTGGGGCCGGATCGAGCAACCGCAACACCTGCCGGACATCGCCCGCGCCCTCGACGCGTTACGCGAACGCGCCCGCCGTAAAACGGCCTGCAAGTCCCTGGGCACCGGCGACCGCAGGGCCTGGCGCATCATCCACTCGCACCTGGCCGACTACGCCGGCAAACTCAACCCCATACTCGTCGTACGCGACCGCACCTTTCTGCTGCCCCGCACCAACAACCTCAGCGAGACCGCCTTCCGCGACCTCAAGCGCCGCCAGCGCCGTACCACCGGCAACGGCGACCTCAGCCGTCAGCTCGACCACATGCCCCCACAGGTCTTCTACGCCGCCAATCTCACGGACCCCAACTACTGCCGGCTGGTTTTCGGCGACAGCCCTATGCACGAGGCCTTCGCCACCGCCGACTGGACCGCCGTGAAGACGGCCGCCGCCGCCATGGCCGCCCCCGCCAGTCCCGGCGCGGTCGACCGTGAACTGGTCGGCAGCCCGGCGTTCTTCGCCACCGTCGGGGCAGCCCTCGCCGAGGAACTCGGCGAACGGCCCGTCTCCCCCAGCGCAGCCACTCCCGTGACGCCATAGATATAAAAATAGTTTAAGCCATTGATATCGATAAAATAATAACATAACTCATTTGACTACAATTACTTCTGCATGTACGTCCCCGTTCGCAACTGGACTTTCCGAACCCGGCCTTTCGGCCCGAAGGTGCGGAGTTCCACGCACACTTTCATGTTGGGGGCACGGTTGTCTTTGTGCTGAACGCTCCGACGTTGGGGCTGGTTCAGGACTGCGAACGAGAGGCCAAACGGGGTCGGCGAGTTGCTGTTGTCGGTCCGGAAGAAGGCATTCAGGGGTTTCGATGTCTTGCCAAGGTGGCTGGCCTGGTTGATGGCGTGGAATGCATCGAAATCACCCAGTTTCTTGCAGAAACGATCTTGGAACTTGGCTGTTTCGAGAACCGACGGAGCCTGACGGCCCTCAAGGCGCTTGTGCACACCTACAACGAGCTCTTGGACGCCCAAGCCGTCGCCCCGAGTCTGAAGATATCCATGCGGGTTCGTGGCCCCCGATCTACTGGCATTCTTCAACCCGCTTAACCCGCCGGATCGTACGTCCCGGCGCCGCTCTGGTAACGGGTGAGCATTTGCTGTCTCTTTCCTGTCTCGCGGTGTTGTCTTGCGGTCTTGACTGCACCGTCTCTTGTTCCTCGGCAAACCTGACGCGACGTTGTTGGAGAGCGAAGTGTCCTTCGTCGGCACTGGAAGCAGATCGTGAACGCCCGAACAGAACGGTCGCCGCGTGACGGCACGGTGAATTGCGTATTCCGTCCATCCATGTCTCCTGCATTACGCTCGGCTCACGGGATCCAGGACGAACGGGAGCACGGTGGCGGCGACGACGGCGTTGCCGGCGGCGGTGAGGTGCACGCCGTCGGGGAGGATGCAGAGGCCGGGGCCGTCGCGGCGGATGCTCTCGTGCAGCGCCAGGTCGATGTCCGCCAGCGGCAGGGCATGCCGGCGCAGGGCATGCCGGCGCGCTCAGGCGCGTGTGCGTTGCCGGTACGGCTCGACGGCCGCGCATGGGCGCACCGACCGGACCGCTCAGGACTTCTTCCCGGCGCTGCGGATGGCGGCGATGGCGGCGGCGGCGCCCTCCTTGGCGCGGAAGACGCTGTTGCCGGCAACCAGCATGTTCGCCCCGGCGTCGATGACCAGGCCGGCGGTGTTGCGGCCGATGCCGCCATCGACTTCCAGGTGGGCGCGGGGGTTCGCGGTGGCAAGGTCTTGGCGGATGGTGCGGATTTTCGGCAGCATGTCGTCACGGAACGCCTGCCCGCCGAATCCCGGTTCGACGGTCATAACCAGGATCAGGTCGAGTTCCTTGAGGAACGGGCGCAACTGTTCCGCCGGGGTGCCGGGGCGCAGGGACAGCCCGGCCGAACAGCCGAGGGCGCGGATGCGGCGCAGGACGTCGGACACGTCCGCCTCGATTTCCACGTGGATCGTGATGTGGTCCGCGCCTGCCTCGGAGAATGGCCCGATGTAGCGTTCCGGGTTCGTGAGCATGAGATGTACGTCGAAGGGCAGGGCGGTCAAGGGCCGGATTTTCTCAACGATCGGCGGGCCCATCGAGAGATTGGGCACGAAGTGGCCGTCCATGATGTCGATGTGAAGGAGTTCGGCTCCGGCCTGTTCGACCGTACGGATCTCCTCGCCCAGGCGACCGAAATCCGCCGCCAGCAGTGACGGCGCCACCGTGATGCGGTCGTTCGGCAGTGTGGGCAGCGGATGTTTGGTCATGGGGGCGCCGCTCAGGTGTTCGGTGTTCAGTGTTCAGGGGGCGGGTGTCGGGGGCGTGGTTGTTGGGTTGTCAAGTTGTTCAGTTGTCAGGGGAGACGGCCTCAGCAACTCAACACCCCGCGCGTTTCTGCCCTTCCTCCGTGCTCCGCGCTCCGTGCTCCGCGCTCTCACGCGCAGGTGATGATGCCCATGAAATCGGCGACCTTGAGGCTGGCGCCGCCAATCAGGCCGCCGTCGATGTCCGGTTGCGCGAGGAGTTCCTTGGCGTTGTCGGGTTTCATGCTGCCGCCGTAGAGGATCCGGACCTGGTCGGCGACGTTGCCGTGCAGATTCCGCACGAGCTTGCGGATGAATGCGTGTGCTTCCTGCGCCTGTTCGCGGGTGGCCACTACGCCGGTGCCGATGGCCCAGACCGGTTCGTAGGCAATCACGGTGGCTTTGACCTGGTCGGCGGTCAGGCCTGCCAGCCCGCCGCGGGTCTGGCGGTCGAGGACCGCGTCGGTCTCGTTCGCCTGGCGCTGGGCCAGGGTTTCGCCGACGCACATGATCGGGATCAGCCCGGCGGCAAGGGCGGCCTTGACGCGTTTGTTTACCGTCTCGTCGGTTTCACCGAAGTACTGGCGCCGTTCGCTGTGGCCGATGATGGCGTAGGCGACCGGAATTTCCTTCAGCATGGCGGCGGCGATTTCGCCGGTGAACGCACCGTTCTCGGCCCAGTGCACGTTCTGCGCGCCGACCGCGATGGGCGTGCCTTTGACCGCGCCCGCCACGGTCGCCAGGGCGGTGAACGGCGGGCAGACGACGACGTCCGCCTTGCCCATCTTCGCGGCTTCGGCCTTCAAGCCGTTGACCAGGCTAAGTGCCTCGGCGGCGGTCTTGTTCATCTTCCAGTTACCGGCAATCAGTTTGCGTCGTGACATGGTCTGTTCTTCTCCGGAGGTTTCAAGTTTCAGGTTTCAGGTGTCCCGGCTTCGCTCAGAAGCTGCGCCGTGGCAGGCGGGTGTCGGGCCCCGGCGACTGGGGGCACTGTCGGACGCGTCTGACTTGTCCGACATGTCTGATGCGTCCGATGCGTCGCCCGCCACGCTAGTTCTTGTTGTCCAGGGCGGCCACGCCGGGGAGCTCCTTGCCCTCGAGGAACTCGAGCGAGGCGCCGCCGCCGGTGCTGATGTGGGACATCTTCTCCGCCAGGCCGCTCTGGTTCACGGCACTGACCGAGTCGCCGCCGCCGATGATGCTGACCGCGCCACTGGCCGCCACGGCCTTGCACACGCCCATGGTGCCGGCCGCGAACGGCGCCATTTCGAAGCAGCCCATGGGGCCGTTCCAGACGACCATCTTCGATGTGCCGATTTCCGCCTGGTATGCGGCCACGGTTTTCGGCCCGACGTCCAGGGCCATCCAACCGTCCGGAATGTCCTGGCCGACCGTCTGCGTCTTGGCGGCGGCGTCGAATTTGTCCGCCGCGATATTGTCGACCGGGAGCATGAACTTGACGCCGGCCTTCTGCGCCGCGGCCAGGGTCTGTTTCGCCACGTCGAGGAGATTCTCCTCGACCAGTGACTTGCCGATCGGGTGCCCCTGCGCCTTGAGGAACGTGTAGGCCATGCCGCCGCCGATGAGGATGGTATCAACCTTTTTCATCAGGCTCTGCAGCACTTCGAGTTTGCCCGAGACCTTGGCGCCGCCGATGATGGCGACGAAGGGGTGTGCCGGGTTCTCGAGCGCGCGGCCGAGGTAGTCGAGTTCCTTCTCCATGAGCAGGCCGGCGACGTTGGTCTTGGTGAACTTGCAGATGACGGACGTCGAGGCATGGGCGCGGTGGGCGGACCCGAACGCGTCGTTGACGTACACGTCGCCATAGGCGGCCAGCGTCTGGGCCATGACCTTCTGCTTGTCTTTCATGGCTTTCTTGGCGGCGGCGGCATCGGCCTCGCTCAGGCCTTCGGTCTTGGCCTTGCCCTCTTCTTCTTTGTAGAACCGGGTGTTCTCCAGCATCAGGACGTCGCCCGGTTTCAGGGCCGCCGCCTGGGCCTGGGCCTTGAGGCAGTCCGGCGCGAACGTGACCGGTCGGCCGAGCAGTTTGGCGAGGTGTTCCCCGACCGGTTTGAGGCTGAATTCGGCCTCATAGCCTTTCCCCTTCGGGCGGCCCAAGTGGCTCATCAGAACCAGGCTGGCGCCCTGGCTCAGTACCGCGTTGATGGTCGGCAGGGCAGCTTGAATGCGTGTCTCGTCACCGATGACGCCGTTCTCGATGGGCACGTTGAAGTCGACGCGCATGACGACTCGCTTGCCCTTCAGATCAATGTCCCGGATCGTCTTCTTGTTCATGAGTCTGGCCAGCCTCCATCTCTGATTTGGCAGCCGCCGCAGGCGGGCGGGTGCCAGTTCTGTCCGGTATTTCGCGTGCCCGCAACGGATCGGCCGTGTGACACTCGGGCTGTCATGCATTTCAGCACGCAAAGCGTATACTATAGCCTCCAAATCACCGCCGTCTCACAGGGTGTCGGTCGAACAGTAATGCGTCAGTCGCGGGTGGACGGTTGGGCGGTAGATGGCCAACGTGGCGGGAGCGGCTCGCTCCCGCGGGTGTCGGAGCGAGCAGCTCCGACCACTTTAGGCGTCAGCCCAGGTCAAACGTCGACCTTATCTCCACCCGCAACTGACGCATTACGTCGAACAGGGTGTCGGCTGGAGGGGTGAAGGGAAGTAGGGCAAGGCTCCCGCCTTGCCGAAGGGGTTGGAGTTCCGGCGCGCGGCAGGGCCGAGCGGCGGTGGGCGGACCACGGGATCGAGCAAGGCTGGAGCCATGCTCTACTTCGCCGGAGGCCCGGCGATGCGGGGGGAGCGGGAGATGGAAGCCGGGGGCTGGACGGCGGATGAATTCTGAGCCTCATCGGGCGGTTTCTCTGGGGTTTCGGAATGGACAAGACCGACTTTCAACAGCACGGTGAGGCGCGGCCGGATGCGAATCCGGACGGCGTGGGGCGGGAATCTGCCGCGGGACCACCGTGTCAAGCGGTGGCAAACTCCGGTGCGGAGACCGTCCCGTCAACAGTCGATGTCGAACCGCCTGGGGGGGCATCGGCCTTGGGCACGGCAAGCTGTGACGGGGCGCCGGCTCCGTGGGCGGGTGATGCGGCGTTGTGCGTCGTGGCGGCGGCCGTGTTCGGGGTTTTGGCGGTCAGCGCTGCCCTCGAGGCGTGGCCTGTCCAGTCGGCGACGGTCCGGTTCTGGCTGGGGATGATGCCTCTGCACGGGGTCGGCCTCGGCGTTTTGCTGCTGGCCGTGCGCAAGCGTTGTCCGCCCGGGACCCGGTCCGCGGCGTTGGAACTGGCCCCAAGTTCGCTGGTAATGCGTCAGTGGCGGGTGCTGGGCTGGGGGGG
>Ga0208961_1000810_pt1 | contig 11740 bp, 7 predicted proteins | sample RifOxyB3_FD_184034 | JGI IMG/M metagenome (GOLD analysis project Ga0208961, IMG submission 184034) | Groundwater microbial communities from Rifle, Colorado - Rifle Oxygen_injection B3 (SPAdes) | ecosystem: Environmental > Aquatic > Deep subsurface > Groundwater | place: Rifle, Colorado, United...
GTGTGCCCCATGCAGAGCCTTGACGCCCGTGGTGGAAGAAATCGCTGCCGACTATCAAGGTCGCCTGCAAGTCGCCAAGATGAATATCGACGAGCACCCGCAAGTGCCAACACAATATGCCGTTCGCGCAATCCCAACCCTCCTCTTGTTCAAAGAAGGCAAGGTCGTTGACCAACTCGTTGGGCTAGTCACCAAGGCACGCCTGGAAGAAATGATCACCCGGCATCTCTAACTGGTTAGTGTGCGCGCCTGCGCAGGTGCACATTCAATAACAAACCTATTCCCAGCATAATCGTCATGAGGCTCGACCCACCGTAAGAGAAGAGCGGCAGAGTCATGCCCACGACAGGAAACACGCCTATGACCATGCCCATGTTGATCAACGCCTGCCAGAAAATCATGGCAGCGACCCCCGTGGCCAGAAGCGAACCATAGGCCTCGCGCGCCTCCGCGGCGACAGCGAGGGCGAACGCAAGCAGAACGAAAAACAGGCCCAGAATCAAAAGACAACCGATGAACCCCTGTTCCTCAGCCCAGACGCTAAACGCGAAGTCGGTGTGTTGCTCCGGCAAGAAAGACAACTTGGTCTGGGTGCCTCCCATGTGGCCCTTGCCAGTCCACCGTCCAGAGCCCACCGCGATCAATGACTGAACCGCATTCCACCCGGCCCCCGTTCGATCGTGTTCGGGATCAATGAAAGTGAGTATCCGCCGTTTCTGGTAGTCCTTGAGAACGCCAAACCAGCCAACCACGGCCAGGCACGCCCCCATGCAACCAAGAATAATGAGAGTTCGCAGACGCACGCCAACAACAAGAATCATGGTGAAACCGATGAACACGACGATGCCAGCGGTGCCGAGATCGGGCTCCACCAAAATGAGAATTGCTGGAATCGCCAAGAGATCCACTGGCGCGATAACCACATCCATGATCTTATCGACACCTTGTCGGAGGGCAAACAACGAGGCTGCCCAGTAGCCGGCCGTAGCGAGAATGATGACGATGCGCAGGCCATGCCCTGGAGCCAATGCCTCGTAGGCCCCCCCGGGCCCAGCTGCAATGGCAAGGCGAGCAATCACTTCCCCGAATGGATCCCGCAAGAACGGCGCATTCCAGTTCGACGCCAAGAGCCCACCAGCGGCGACGGTCAACGCAACTGTCATGCCGATGAGTCGGTTGCGCTGCCCTTCCGGCCACGGGTCGAGCAACGCCCGCGCCCGCGCGAAACGCACAATCAGCATGATCGCAACAACACATAGAGCAACGAAGATGCAAGCAACGAAGATCCGGAACCACAACAAATCTCCGGCTTGGGGAATGATGCCGTCCAGTTTGGCGCGAATCCACCTCGCCAGCTCACCTATGGGGTCCGCAAGCCATGGCTTACTCCAGGCCCAAACCAACACTACGGTGACCGCCAAAGGACGGGAAGGATTGAGCGGACCAAACAGCCGCCGCATGGAATAACCGTTGGGCGGCACCCGAATAGAGAAGTAGCGGGCGAGACAGAGAATGGTTGCAAGCTTGGCAGGCTCGCTAGGTTGGAGCGCGATTGGACCGAGATCGAGCCAACGTTGTGCCCCACCGGCCACCTTGCCTTGGAAGAGCACAGCCAACAACAACAAACAGGCAATCGCATAAACCGGGTACGCAAGACTTTCTGTTACTCGATAGTCGAAGACCAACACGAGTGCAGCGAGCATAGCGCCGACGGCAATGAAACCCATCTGGGTGAGATAGAGACTCGGGTCCCGTGCCGCGGCGGCGGAATGAAGATTGTAGACGCCAAGCAGCGCCACCAAGAAGACAACAGCAATCAACGGCCAGTGAATCTCACTGGTGTCAACGCCCACTTTCCTCACGGCTCCTCCTCCTTGAGCCCGACACTCGCCAATCGCTCCGACCTCAAATCAGCCCATGCATCAATGACCTTCACCGCTATAGGCGCTGCATGGGAGCCACCGTGACCCGAGTGCTCATTGACCACCACCACCACAATCTCCGGATTCTCGGCTGGCGCATACGCAACAAACCACGCGTGATCGCGTTGCATGTATTCCATATCTTCGGGTTTGAGTCGTTCCCGCCCAAGCACCATCACTTGTGCTGTCCCAGTCTTGCCGGCCATCGACACCTTACGCGACCGACGCCAATAGGCTGTGCCGCCTGGCTCATTGGTAACCGCGAACAACCCATCGCGGGTTACCTCCAAGAACTCATGGGGCTGGCCGAGCTCACTGCGAACCACCGTAGGTTTGACCTCAGCCACCTCCGGTGCCTTGCCAAAAGTTTCCTCTTGCACATCGAGGTGAGGAAGATCTGGGATCCGGCGGCCCCGTGGCAGAAAGCGCCGCGTCACACGAAAATCAGCAGTCTCAATGCTGCCAACAATCCTCGGCTCGAACACTGTGCCTCCATTTGCGAGCGCAGCATAGGCGAGAGCCAGTTGGAGTGGCGTGACCAAAACAGATCCCTGACCAATCGCTGTGTTGACGGCCATGCCCTTCTGATAACCGCCGGTCGCGCGGTCGACGCGGTCATGAAACGCCGTATCAGGAACCAGGCCGGGTTTCTCGTTGAGCAAATCGATACCAGTGCGTTTGCCAAAACCGAGTGCCCGAGCCATCGCAGCCATTCTGTCAATGCCGACCCGAGCGCCCATCGTGTAAAAATAGACGTCGCAGGAGACTTTGTAGGCGTCCCGCAAGTCGACCTGGCCATGCCCTGAATCTTTGTGACAACGCCATACGCTGCGGCCCATTCTGAAGGCGCCAGGACACCTCACCTTCTCCTTCGGACTCGTGGCATGCTCGGCCAACGCCGCCATCCCAGTGACGACCTTGTAGGTCGAACCCGGCGCGTATTGGCCAGAGATCGCACGATTCATCCACGGTTTGAGCGGGTCAGCATCGAGGCGCTCCTTCACCTCTTTGCCGAGCAAACCACTCACTAGGTTTGGATCGAACGCCGGCACACTGACGAGCGAGAGAACCTCGCCATTTCTAGGATCGAGAGCAACCACAGCGCCCGCAAACCCATCGAACGATGCCTCAGCGCTGGCCTGAAGATCCCTATCGATGGTGAGAACTACATTTTGACCGGGCTTCGGGGGATTCTTTCTACTCTCCGGGCCTCCGAAGATTTGGCGGATGTACTCCTCCGGTTGCTGCCTGCCCTTTGCATCGACAACGGTCTTTTCAAATCCGTCCTCACCACGCAGCTCAGCCTCCTGCATGCGTTCGATGCCATCTCGGCCAAAGAGGTCGCCGAGGACATATTTCCTCGGATTGCAAACCTTTCGGCCTCCCTCCCCTTCCACACAGCGAACCCGTTCGGCATCGAGCTGAACCGCATCGATTTCTTTGACATAGCCCAGCAGATGGGATGCGAGCTTGCCGTTTGGAAAGTCGCGACGCCGGCCCTCGACAATATTGACGCCGTCCAAACGAAAGACGCTGCGTTCGCTCTCGATCGACTCAACCTGTTCTGCCGACAAGTCACGTTTGACCACAATGGGTTGAAAACGGTCGAGGCCAATTTGCGACTCGACGGTGTTACGAATCGACTCCGACTCCTCAAATGAGAGATCGATAAGTCGCGCCAACTCCCCGAGGGTGACGGCCCTGTGCGCTGCATCGCCGAGAAATGCGGGAATCACCTGTACGTCGAGGGATTGCCGGTTGTCAGCGAGAATTCGCCTCAGGCGATCGTAGATGATTCCCCTATCGTGAGGGATGCGAATATATTGAACGAGGTTCTCCTCGCCTTCCTTGGTGAGCTCTTCCCCGCGAAGAATCTGCAGCGCATAGAGCCGTGAAGTGAGCACCAAGAACGCCGCGCCGACAAGCCACACCGCCACGATAATCCTACCGTGCAGGAGCTTGGCCGGATTGCGCGGCCCAAGGATGCCACCTAGCGCCAAGCGAGCCCCTCGTGCGTCTCGGGTGTGAGCTTGCGCTCCAAGGCGGCCAAGCCCGGATAGGACACGAACGCCAACACACCGGTAATCACGGCGTTTGGCAGCAACATCGCCGTGGCCCAGCTGGAAAAGCCCACCTGGTCGCGCCCAAGACTTAGCAAGAGATACAGAAGCACGTGGTAGGCAACCAATCCCATCGCCGACGCCACCGCTAGAAAGGCCGGACCGCTGCCAGCAATGTGTCCCGACGCCAAATACGCGATCACCGCGCAACCAACCAACGCAACTTCGTGCAAACCGACAGGGGCTAGCGCTTGGCGTCCGACCAGATAACCAATTGCCAAAGCGGTCGCAGTGACAACCACGGGCTCGCGCCGCAGCGCAAGGAAGACAACAGTCACGACGGCCGCATCAGGTACCAAATGCCCGAAGCTCAATCGCGCCGCCAAAGAAGTCCAGAAGGTGACCCCCAACCAGCCAAGCGCAATCCACACCGCATGCCTCACGGGTTGACTCCCTCCCCGAGCACGGTTGCATTGGCCTTGGGCACGGCACCGTTCGCTTCGGGCACGGCACCGTTCGCTTCGGGCACGGCACCGTTCGCTTCGGGCACGGCACCGTTCGCTTCGGGCACGGCACCATTGCTCTCGAGGTCGGCCCCATCCTCAAAGCTTGATTCACGCGGCCAACCTCCCGGCAGTATCATGACTTCTTCAATCCGATCAAAGTCGGCGCTGGGCAGAGCCGCAGCCCGTTGATAAAGACCAAATCGTCCACGTTCCACAGAAACAATGGTGCCGACTCGCAGCCCCTTGGGAAATACACTCCCGCTGCCGCTGGTCATCAGAACATCGCCCGGCTCGACATCGTTGGTGCGGCTGAGGTGCTCGACATCAATGCCGAGATTGCCGTCACCCCCACGACCACGGACGCGGGCGTGCGCACGGGTCCTTTGCACAACCACATCCACGGAGCTGTTGGCGTCCACCAAGAGCATGACGTCTGCCCAACCACCGCTGATCGCCGCGATGCGTCCCACCAAGCCGTGACGCCCAACGACTGCAGCACCGAGATGCCCACCATCATCGGTGCCACGATCGACGCGTATGGAACGAAACGCTGGGGTTGGTGACACTGCTATCACCTGAGCCGCAATCGCCTTGACCTCGGCGGCGCGTTCGCGCAACCCAATGAGGTTACGCAGGCGATCATTCTCGAGCCGGAACTCATCTCGCCGCAACACCTCCAGTTTGAGGTTTGCGTTCTCGACGAGGAGCGCTTGATTCTGCTCCTGCACACCAACCAGGTGAATGTAGTGATTCCAAGCGCCCGAGACGCCATCCACCACTGCCACCGTCAACCATTGCACCGGCGCGGAAACCCACACGACCATACGGTCGAAGACATTGTGGTCCCTGGAAACTTTGCTATTCGACACGTAGAAGACGAACGGCAAGGCCAAGAGAATGAGAACGACCAACGGGTCTCTATAGCGGCTCAGGAAATTGATTGCAGTGCTCTTAGGTAGAAATGGTTACGAGCTTGAGCAACTCAAGTTGATCGAGAACCTTGCCTGTCCCGAGCACCACACAAGACATCGGATTGTCGGCAATCATCACAGGCAATCGGGTCTCTTCGCGGAGCAGTACGGCCAGGTTCTTGAGCAACGCACCACCACCAGCAAGAACAATACCTTTATCGACAATGTCGGCAGCAAGCTCCGGTGGCGTCCGTTCTAGTGCCATTCTTACCGTCTCAATAATTGCCGTGACCGGCTCCGCCAGCGCCTCTCGCACCTCGTCCGAGGTAATCTCAACGGTGCGTGGAACACCCGCAATCATATCGCGACCCTTGACCTGCATCGACATCGGCTCATCGAGAGGATAGGCGTTGCCAATCTCCATTTTTATCTCCTCAGCGGTTCTCTCGCCGATGAGGAGATTGTATCTACGCTTGATGTGTTGAATGATCGCCTCATCCATCTTGTCGCCACCCACACGAATCGAGCGCGAATACACAATTCCTGCGAGCGAGATGACTGCAACCTCAGTGGTACCACCACCGATGTCCACGATCATATTCCCGGAAGGATCGGCGACAGGCAATTCGGCACCAATGGCAGCCGCCATCGGTTCCTCGATGAGGTAGACTTCGCGCGCTCCGGCACTCTCGGCGCTCTCGCGCACCGCCCGCTTCTCGACTTCCGTGATGCCGTTGGGCACGCAGATGACGATACGGGGTTTGACCATTGCACGGCGATTGTGCGCCTTGTGGATGAAGTAACGCAGCATCGCCTCGGTCACTTCGAAGTCAGCGATTACGCCGTCTTTGATGGGCCGGATGGCAGAGACGGATCCAGGAGTGCGACCAATCATGTCCTTGGCCTCACGGCCTACGGCCAAGATCTTTCGGCCACCACGGGAGTCTTTTTGTACTGCAACGACTGAGGGTTCGTCGCAGACGATCCCTTTGCCCTTGACGTAGATCAGGGTGTTGGATGTACCCAAATCGATCGCCAGGTCGTTCGAAAAAAGCCCTGAGAACCAATCGAAAATCATCTACCTCCCTGTGCCTTTCACCCGAGAATAGCACCATGCACATTGCCCCCATGCAATAGCACTGTCCCAATTCCTCAGGCAAGTGGCACAGTTGCCCGATCAGCCAGCGATGCCGCAATGGATAATGGCTTGGACCGCCCGACTTGGTCTGCTAAATCGGCTGTAGGAGCTCCCATGAAACGACATATCCCCTTCTTTTCTTTAACTTTTCCTTTGGTGCACGGCCTGGCTATCGCTACCGGAGCAACAGCAATGGCACAGGCATCGTTGCCACCCGAGACCCCCGTCGCAGAATCAAATGTACCTTCTGGGGACGCGACCACGGCGGAACCAGTGGAAACACCTGCTGCAACAGAGCAGCCGTTACCCCTGCAGGAGCCAATCCCACCGCCGCCACAACGCTACGACGGTACGTCAAACCGCCACAATCGCCTCATCGACGTTGGCTCTGACTTGAGCACTCTGATCGCACGAGATGGAAACTTTGGCCAACGCCCTCGCTTTGGCGGCCCAGCGGACACCATGATCCTGCGAGGCGCTACCGGCCCGGCGGGCAGCGACCTCACCTTTGTGCTCGACGACTCTCCCCTCGGCGTGCCGTTCGCGGGTCGGGGTGTCGGTTACACTGATCTCAACCTTCTTCCGGTTTCAGCCATCGGCAGCTACGTCACCAACGCTGGCCCGTTTGATGGATCTCACGCAGGCACGGTAAGGCTCTCCACTCGTCACCTGCACGGCGTCGATGCAGAGGTGTTGATTGGAGATCGGGGCACGCGCCGTTTGAGCCTTGCGGCGGGTAGCATCGGTGAAAGTGGCGAGTCGCTGCTGGCAATCGAGTCTCGACACGCAACTGCGCAGGCGGGGGTCAGCGACGATCGTGCCGTGATGCTCGGGCGCGTCTCCCACAAGCTCAACGATGACACCAGCATCGCACTCACACTGCGATTCTATCGCGACGTCTGGGATGACCCTGGCATGGCACCTCGCTCCGATGTTGACGTGTTGTTGCGTAACCAAACGGACGGCGGCGAACTCATGGGGTTGGGTGGTGCCATAGACTTCAACTGGACGCCATCCACCGCGACCCGCCTGCGCTTGAATGTCGGTTATCTCGACGATCGATTCTCGCGTTACGAAACCACGATCGACTTCGCTCAACAAGAGAAACGTGACCGCGATCGCGTCGCCTTCGCCAAAGGAGAGCTGAGCATCAAACCCGTTTGGAAACTCCCGACCCGACTCAGCCTTATTGCGGACGCAGCATTCGACCAGGCGAGAACGCGTGATTTTGCTACCGCATCAAGACAACGGACAACTCCGTTGGGGAACATCGACAGTGATTGGCTGCGACTGGGCGCCCAAAGCACCGCAGAGATCGAGCTCGTCGACAACTTCACTCTTGGGGCGTTTGCTCGCGCCGACCAATTGACCATCCGTCGCAACGATGACAACGCCATCGACACTCGCGACACATTGTTGCCATCGGCCGCAGTCTGGTTTGCCTACGAGCGTGAGACCTTTGGCACGCGTTTGCACGCCGGCCAGGGGCACCGGACCGCCGCAAACGCTGTTCGCACAACCGCAATCGCCACCGACGCCCACAGCGTCGATCTCTCATTGTACGGCGACGTCGAGATCAACAGTGGATGGCGATTGACTTGGCGAACCAGCGGTTTTCTCACGGTGTTGGAGTCGGGCCTGTTGTCCCCTGACCCACGGGGTTCCGAACGCAGCGTCTGGGGTGCCGAGGCTTCCATTGATCTCGAACACACACCCTCCAGCCTCATCTTGGTGGCGCGAGGTGGACCGCTGTTTTCGTCTATCGATGCTCCTGGTGACGAGTCGGACGGTGCCCGAGTCGCCGAGGTTCCATCCTACGTTGCGCATGTGGGCCTGCTGACACCCAAACAACGGGGTCTGTGTGCCGAGGTGTGGATCGATCTCTATGGCGACTATGCTCTTACCGCTGCCTCAAATGCATCCACAGCTGATTCCATTGCCGACATCTCAGCGCGGGTTGGTTACCGTACATTTTGGGGCACGGTGTGGCTGGGCGGCACCAATCTCCTCGACGCCGACGATGCGGCGGATACCCCAACCCCCGAGTATGTTGTTCCTAAAACAGGTTTGAGTGCCTTCATCATGCTCGACATCGAAGTGTAGGGCGCGCACCTCGTCGCCGATTGATGACAGCGAGCGACCCAAATCCACCATCAAATGCTCTCCGAATCGCCAGATGTGCCGTTAGGTCGAGGAGTAGCGAGGATTTGCGCGCAATTCCGAAATGTTTTGTGTGAAGCGTACTTGGCGTACGTCGAGCAGCAAATCCGGCCTCACACAAAACATTTCAGGAGCTGCGACGAAGAGATAACGGCACAGATGGTGATTCGGGGGCGAAGTGACCGCTTGCCCGGCCGCACAAGCGTGTGTTACTTGCGCCGCATGACAAACCAGCATCGTTCTTACGATCCCCAAGACATCGAAAAGCGCTGGCAGGCAAAATGGCGGGAGAGCAAGGCCTTTGCCGGCGACGGCAGTGGCGAGCCCTTCTACATCCTCGAGATGTTCCCCTACCCTTCGGGAAACCTGCACATGGGGCACGTGCGAAACTACACCATTGGTGACGTGTTTGCTCGCTTTCACAAGATGCAGGGACGCGATGTGCTGCACCCCATGGGGTGGGACTCGCTCGGCTTGCCTGCGGAGAACCAGGCCATCAAGGAGAAGATCGCTCCCCAGATTCGGACACCCAAAAATATCAAGCAGATGAAGGAACAGATGGAGCGGTTGGGTTTGGCCTACGATTGGTCCCGCGAGATCGCAACCTATCGACCTGATTACTACCGCTGGAATCAATGGTTCTTCGTCAAGCTCTTGGAAAAAGATCTGGTCTACCGCCGGCAGAACACGGTGAATTGGTGCCCTGGCTGCAACACCGTGCTTGCCAACGAGCAGGTGCTGGACGATGCAACCTGTTGGCGTGGGCACAAGGGCGTCACCACCCGCTCGATTCCTGAATGGGCGTTTCGCATTACATCCTACGCGGAGGAGCTGCTCGCCGACCTCGATAAGCTCTCCGCCTGGCCGGAACGAATCGTGTCACAACAACGGCATTGGATCGGCAAGAGTTTCGGTGCCCGCGTCGAGTTCCCGTTACAGGGGAGTGACAAAAAAGTGGAGGTGTTCACCACCCGCGTCGACACCATCTTTGGTTGCACCTACGTGGTGTTGGCCCCCGAACACCCGCTGACCGACTTGATCGCCACTGATGAGCAACGTGGCGCTGTGGAGGCTTTCGTCGAAAAGACCCGCGCCATTGATGCCATCGAGCGCACCGCCGAGGGCGCCCCAAAAGAGGGTGTGTTCACCGGTGCCACGGCGAAAAACCCTTACACCGGCGAAGTCGTCCCTGTTTGGATCGCAAACTTTGTCCTCGCCGACTACGGCACCGGCGCAGTCATGAGCGTGCCGGCCCACGACCAACGGGACTTCGAGTTTGCCAGCAAGTTCGACATTCCAATCAAGCCGGTCATCCATCCCAGTGACGGCACAGATTTGCCATCACCCCAGTGCGAAGCGTTTACCGACGATGGTGTCCTGCGCGACTCTGGTGAGTTCAGTGGGCTCACTTCCGCAGATGCCCGCGAGAAGATGTCGGCCTTTGCCAGCACCAACGGTTTTGGCGAAGCCACTGTCAACTGGCACCTTCGCGATTGGGGATTTTCCCGTCAGAGGTATTGGGGCACTCCGATCCCGATCATCTACTGCGATGATCACGGTGCCGTGCCAGTTCCCGAAGAGGATCTACCCGTCGTTCTCCCCGACTTCGATACCATCGAGCTCACAGGCGAAGGTGGGGCCCCATTGGGCAAGCTCCCTTCGTTCTACCAGACCAAGTGTCCGACGTGCGGCAAAACGGCACGCCGCGAAGTGGATACCATGGACACCTTCGTCGATTCCGCCTGGTACTTCGCCCGCTTCCTCTCACCAGAGCTCGACACGGCACCCTTCGACCAAGAGGCAGCCAAGCGCTGGCTCCCTGTAGATGTCTATGTCGGCGGCCCCGAACACGCGGTCATGCACCTGCTCTACTTCCGCTTCTGGACCAAAGCGATGCGCGACCTCGGACTGCTTTCTATTGATGAGCCCGTAACCCGACTGATCACCCAGGGCATGGTCAACGCCGCGGCGTTTTCCTGCCCGTCCCATGGATACTTCCCTGTGTCTGAGATGCTCGCCAAACCAGAGGGCGAGCGCAATTGTCCCAAGTGCAACGAGCCCTTGGGCGTCGCCATCGAGAAGATGTCGAAGTCGAAATACAATGGCGTCGACCCGATGTCCCTCATTGAACGCTATGGTGCCGACACAACTCGACTCTATGTACTGTTTGCGGCTCCCCCGGAAAAAGACCTTGAGTGGAATCCAGACAGCGTCGAAGGTTTGTCGCGCTTCGCATCCCGGATTTTCCGCGTCGCCCAAGCCCAGGGCGATGAGGTTCGCACCGCCGAGCTGCCAAAATCCATGGCGGGCCTCAAGGGTGCCGACGCCGAGATCCGCAGGGCGTTGCACCGAACCCTCGCCAAGGTCACCCACGAAGTGGGCGTGCGCAACCATTTCAACACGGCAATCGCCGCAATGATGGAGCTAATCAACACGTTCTACGAGCGCAAGCTCCACGAAGGCTCCGCCCTCAACCCAGGTGTACGACGTGAGGCCCTACTCACCCTGGCACAAATGCTCGCCCCATTTGCGCCACACTTGGCCGAAGAGATTTGGAGCCTCGGTGGCGGGGAGGGCCTGGTTGCCCAATCCCGCTGGCCCGAGCCCGATCCCGAGGCGCTCGAGCGAAGAACACTGAATTTGGTGGTACAAATCAATGGCAAGCTTCGAGCCCAACTCGAAGTCCCCGTCGACGCCGACGAGGACGCGATTGACGCCATTGCCCAAGCGGATGAGAACGTGGCCAAATTCCTCGAGGGCAAGATCATTCGCAAGCGCGTCTTTGTGCCCGGCCGGTTGGTGAACTACGTTGTGGGCTAGGGTGGCCGGTTTGTCGGGGCCCTTACGATTACCAGGTGGAGTGTCGCCGTGCGCAGCAGAGTAATGAATCACAATCGAGCGATTCCCCCCTTGCTCCTGCTGCTGGCGGCTGGGTGCGGTTATAGGGTCGTGCGCGGTGACAATCCATTTGGTGCAGAGAAGATAGCCGTGATTCCCTTCGCAGAAGAAGAGCCGATTGGTATCTCCGGCGTTGTGGCTCGGG
>Ga0208961_1000812_pt1 | contig 11733 bp, 14 predicted proteins | sample RifOxyB3_FD_184034 | JGI IMG/M metagenome (GOLD analysis project Ga0208961, IMG submission 184034) | Groundwater microbial communities from Rifle, Colorado - Rifle Oxygen_injection B3 (SPAdes) | ecosystem: Environmental > Aquatic > Deep subsurface > Groundwater | place: Rifle, Colorado, United...
TGTTCGTTAATCATCTTGTCATGTTCTGAGTAGTAATGGTTTATATCTTCATTATAGAGCACAAAACTCTTCTCGGAAACTGTTTTTATATACGTATCTACTTCATTTACATTAAAAGAAAACTCAAGCGGCGAAGAGTCGTTCTCCGCCGCATATTTATTGATAGTGGCACTAATATTTTTTGTTTTGAATTTTTTAGTAAGCAAGCAAATCACTATAATCGTATTTTGAGAGATCTAAATATAGCTTTCCATCTTTATGCATGACTCTTACGTCACTGTCATAAGCGTCTAAAAATCGTTTTTTAATTATTTTTCTTTGAGAAGATTTTATATTTAGTGATCTTAGATACTCTTTTAACTCAACCATATCCGGTTCACTTAAAAAATCTGACTCATCTTCATGCTCAAAACTCTCTATCTCATGAATCATAGTTGTTTTTCTCTCAAGTTCCATCTTTTTATTTACAAGTTCTAAAATATTTTTCAGCTGCATGTCTTTTGAACTGTAGATATGCTCTATCTTATCTCTCTCATCGCGAAGCATCTGCTCCTTGTCATCAATGAGTTTATCAATTTTCGCTTCAAGTTGAGCTATTTTGTTTTTTAGAAAATTATTCTCTTTTTGATAGAGTGCCAAAACCGTTGCTACTGTTGTTTTAGGTTTGGTAACCTGAGTATTTTCTATAGATATAGCTTTCTCTTCTGGAAGAAAGTTTTTATTATCTTCCACTACGATAAACAGTTGAGACTCTTCAATAACATAATCTAACTTTTTGGCTTTAATCTTAGAATTAACCAACTCTTTAGACATCTTGAAGTTTTTACAATATTCATCCAAAGTAAGTCTCATAGCTACATCCCGATTTTTTTCGCATTTTAGCATAATAAAGTTTTTATAAAAGTTATTTTAAATAAAGCCTGTAATACAATTAGACAAAATTTTTATATAAAGAGTCTTATTATGGGTATTTTAGATATTGTAAAGCCTGGTGTATTGTTTGGTGATGATCTACAAAAAGTTTATAAATATGCAAAAGAGAGTGGTTTTGCCATTCCTGCCGTAAATGTTGTCGGAACAGACTCTATAAACGCTGTTTTAGAAGCTGCCGCAAAAGTAAAATCTCCGGTAATTGTTCAGTTTAGCAATGGTGGTGCAGCATACTATGCAGGAAAAGGCTTAAGTAATGAAAATGAAAAAGCTGCTATCGTAGGTGCTATAAGCGGAGCTATACATGTACACATGATGGCTGAGAGTTATGGCATTGCTGTAATTCTTCATACCGACCATGCTGCTAAAAAACTTCTTCCTTGGATTGATGCACTTCTTGATGCCGGTGAGGATTATTATAAAAAGCAAGGCAAACCACTTTTTTCTTCTCACATGTTAGATTTATCAGAAGAGCCTTTAGAAGAAAATATCGCTATTTCCAAAAAATATTTACAGAGAATGAGCAAAATCGGCATGAGCATAGAGATTGAGCTTGGCGTAACAGGAGGAGAAGAAGATGGAGTTGACAATTCAAGTGTTGATAACTCACTTCTGTATACTCAGCCCGAAGATGTTGCATACGCATATAAAGAGTTGAGTGAAGTTTCTCCAAACTTCACTATTGCCGCATCTTTTGGAAATGTCCACGGTGTTTATAAACCTGGAAATGTTGTACTTACCCCTAAAATTCTGGATAACTCTCAAAAATATATTCAAGAAAAATTTAATACCGGAAATAAACCTGTAAACTTTGTTTTCCATGGCGGTTCAGGCTCGACGCATGAAGAGATTCGTGAAGCAATCAGTTACGGCGTTATAAAAATGAATATCGATACAGATACTCAATGGGCGACATGGGTAGGCGTGAAAGATTATTATGAGAAAAACAGAGATTACCTTCAAGGTCAAATCGGAAATCCGCAGGGTGAAGATAAGCCGAATAAGAACTATTATGACCCGAGAAAATGGCTAAGAGAGGGTCAAAAAACTTTGGTTCAAAGAGTTGAAGCGGCATTTTTAGATTTAAATGCGATAGGCAGAAACTGATTTTTCACTAACATGTAGAGTTCTCTACATGTTAATTATTTATATTTTCATAGATATCTCTAATATTTTTTGTATTCTGATTTTGTAAAAAGTAGTGTAAAAGCAGCTGATTTAGCCTGTTTTCATTAAATCTCCAAAACCGTTTCTTATCGAAATCTTCATCCTTTATCATTAGCTCAAACAAGCTTTTATTATTGAGGTCTCCGCCATTTTTGTTTATAACTTTTATCATTAAATTTTTTAACTGCTCTTGTGACTCTTGTGTTGTATCATCGTCTTCTAGTTGTTTATTCGGTAAAAATGCATATATTTTCCAGATACTAACGGCTAGAGACAGAATGAAAAAAAGCATCATCCATGTTGATGTTTCAAGCTCCACTGTTTTCCTTTGAATTTTTATTAAATAATATAGATTGTATCATAAGATTTTGGTTAAAATTGCGCTCTAGGAAATGAAAATGAATGATAAAGTATTTACAAAACCGATAAAGAAACAGTTTGAGTTTGATGAAGAGGTCGCTGCAGTTTTTGATGACATGCTGCAAAGAAGCGTGCCTTTTTATAAAGAGTCGCAAAAAATCACACAGTTTTTTGCGCTAAAAGCATTGGAAAACGGCGGGACAGCTTATGATTTGGGCTGCTCGACCGCCACGCTGCTTATAAGCATAAGTAAAAAATTAAAAAACAGTGCGACTTTAGTAGGGCTTGATAACTCTGAAGCGATGCTAGAACAAGCCAGAAAAAAGTGTGAAGCGTTTAATGCCGACATTGAGTTGAAAAATGCCGATATTTTAGAGTATGAGTATCAAGAGGCGGAGCTTTTTGTAAGCAACTACACTCTGCAGTTTATTCGACCGCTCATTCGTGAAGAGCTTGTGAAAAAAATAGCCGCTTCACTTAAAAAAGATGGAGTTTTTATCTTTAGCGAAAAGGTTATAAGCCACCATTCAAAGTTAAACAAAGATCTCATCGAGTGCTATTACGATTTTAAAAAAGAGCAGGGCTATTCGGAGTATGAGATAGTTCAAAAGAGAGAAGCGTTGGAGAATGTTTTAGTACCCTACAGTGAGGATGAAAATATAAGAATGGTCAGAAATTGCGGGTTTTCACACTGTGAGGTAGTGTTTCGCTGGGCAAACTTTGCAACTTTCATTGCTATAAAATAAAATTACTTCATATTTCGTCGTTGGTTTGTTTCAATTTACCAAACATTTCTTTGAGGTTTTTCAACCTCTTCCTCTTCATCTCCCCCGATAACAAACTCACTCGCCTTACTTGCTTTTTCACCGATCTCTTTATATGTAATAATATTTTCATCTTTACAATCTTTATGGTAAAAGCCCTGAACATCGTAGTATTCATTGCACCCATTAGCATAGTACTTGGCAGAGATGCCTGTTTTGTTGAAGCATCCGGAAAAAAGAAACGCTATTAAAAGTATAAGAAAATATTTAATCATACTCTTTATAAAGCAAAAAGCAATCCAACTTTTAAACTTTAAAACTCTCTTTTGTCTTACAATATGATGTTAAAAAACATTCGTTACATTTTGGATTTTTGGCTGTGCAGATATAGCGGCCAAAGAGTACCATTCCTTGATGAAGTGCATTGAGATTATTTTTAAATTTCTTTACAAGTGTTGCTTCTGTGGCTATCGCGGTTTTGTCATCACTCAGTCCGAGTCTGTGAGCGACTCGAAAGACATGTGTATCTACCGCCATCAAGTTTGCACCGGTGTACTCTATCATGACAACGTTTGCGGTTTTTTGTCCCACACCGCTGAGTGTCATAAGCTCTTTTTCATCTAGAGGAATTTCACCGTCATATACATCAACAACTCTTTTTGCCATCTCTATGATGTTTTTTGCTTTATTATTGAAAAATGAACAGCTGTTAATTAGTGATTTTACATCTTCAATGTCTGCATGTGCCAATAATTCCGCTGTAGGGTATTTATCAAAAAGAGCAGGAGTAATAAGATTTACTCTTTTGTCAGTACATTGTGCCGAGAGAGTAACTGCTATGACTAATTCATAGACATTTTTGTACTCAAGCTCCGTTACGGCATCACTGTATCTATCTATAAAAAGTTGATGAATCTCTTTTATCTCTTGTTTAGTGGCTTTTTTCATTGTGCAATTATATACAAAAGAGGAGTTGTTTAATAATCATTAGTATAAAATTATTAGAATTGCCAATAATAAAAGGTAGTTCTTTAAAGGAAGAAAATGAAAACAGTAACAAAAATAGCGGCGTCTTTGGCAATCCTCTCAACACTCTCTACTGCACAAACACTTGTAACGGTAAATGGCACGGCTATTACGCAACAAGATGTTGATAAAGAGCTTATGGCAGCAACTCAAGGTAGATTTAACCAGGTTCCTGCAGAAAAACAGAGTGAATTTAGAAAGCAAGTTTTAGAGCAGTTGGTTGCAATGGAGCTAATTTTCGGTGATGCAAAAAGTAAAGGCATCTTAGAAACAAAAGAGTTTAAAGATAAATATCAAGAGATTGCAAAAAGAATAGAGAAAGAGATTGCGACTCAAGTATGGCAAAAGCAGGAGCTTGATAAGATTAAATTAACTGAAAAAGAGTTAAAAGATTATTATGATGCTAACAAGGAAGAGTTTGTTGAAAATGAGAGCGTAAATGCACGTCATATTCTTGTAAAAGAAGAAGCTGAGGCAAAGAGTATTATTGCTGAATTAAAAGCATTAAAAGGCGATGCTCTTAAAAATAAATTTATAGAGATTGCAAAAGCTAAATCTACTTGTACAAGTGCTCCAAACGGCGGAGATCTTGGCTATTTTGCTGAGGGACAAATGGTTCCTGAATTTAATGAAAAAGCATTTTCAATGAAGCCAAAAGAGATGACAATGGAACCTGTAAAAACTCAATTTGGATACCATGTAATCTATATCGAAGATAAAAAAGCAAAAACAACAAAAGGTTTTCCTGAAGTTAAATCATTTATAGAGCAAAGATTAAAAATGGAAAAATTCAAAACTTTTATGCAGGCTAGAATCCAAGAACTGCAAAAAAAAGCAGTTATAAAAAAGTAAATGCTCTCTAAAGCAGAGTGTTCTTTAAAAATTCCATCTGAAATCGATAAAATATTTTTAGATGGAAGAGCTTTTTATGTTAAAAGGGATGATCTTGTAGATCCCTTTTTAGCAGGAAATAAATTTCGCAAACTCTACGCACTTTTACAAACTCCCTCAAACAAACTCAATCAAATCATCTCTTACGGCGGAACACAGTCCAACGCAATGCTTGCAATTGCAGCAATGTGCAAGAGTAAAGGATGGGAGTTTACATACTACACAAAACCTCTAAGCCAAACTCTCAAAGATGAAGATTGCGGCAACTTTTACCATGCAAAAGAGCTTGGCATGAAACATGTTGAGATACAACACAATTTTTATAAAGACTTTATAGCTTCACTAAGATTTAACCTTGATGAAAAAACATTTATCATAGATCAAGGCGGAGCTGTAGCTGAAGCGAAAGAGGGACTTGAGGTTCTTGCTAAAGAGATAAAAGAAGCAAATTTAAATATTAGATCTCTAGCTACACCATCAGGTACGGGAACAACGGCGCTTTTCCTTGCCTTGACGCTTAGCGAATATAAAGTTTATACAACGCCATGTGTGGGAGATGCTACATATTTAAGAGAGCAGATGTCGGCGCTTTGCGAGATACCGGATAATTTAATAATTTTAGAACCACAAAAGAAGTATCATTTTGCTAAGCCCTATAAAGAATTTTTAGATATATGGCAGAAGTTATTACAAAATAAAATAGAGTTTGACCTTATCTACTCTCCAAGCTTATGGATTTCTCTGCTTGAACAAACGGATGAAGAGATACTCTATGTACACAGTGGCGGCGTAAGTGGAAATGATAGTATGTTAAATAGGTATAGACAAAAAGGTTTTTTATAGCTTAAGATGATTGGACTAAAATAGCTTGACATAGTTACACTCAACTCGCTATAATTTTTCATATAAACAATAAAGGATTTATGAATGAATAATATTTTTGAAAAACTAACAAACAACATGACGGAAGCGATTGAGTCATCTCTTTCATTGGCGCTCTATAACAAAAATCAAGAGATTGAGCCGATTCACTTTTTATGGGCACAGCTTACAAACTCAAACTCTGTTTTAAATCAGATGTTTAACAAGATGGGAGTAAGTAAAGCGGCGGTTGAGCTAGATGTAAAAAGCATAAGCGAAAAGCTTCCAAAATCATCATCCGTGACAAAAGAGAGTATTAAAATCTCTAGAAATTTCCTTCAAACACTTGAAAACGGCATTGGGTATATGACAAAAAGCGGAGACTCTTTTTTGGCTGTAGATACATACCTTCTGGCAAATATAAAGAGTGAACCATTTTTAAGCCTGCTAAAAAAATATATAGATCTCAGAGCTTATAAAAAATTTAGAGAGCTCTCGCGGTGGAGCAAAGATAAACTCTCAAAGTTCTGATGAGACGTTAGAGTCACTCTCAAAGTACGGTATTGACTTGACTATAGAAGCAAAAGAGGGGAAACTCTCTCCCGTTATCGGACGTGATGAAGAGATTACACGTATGATGCAGATATTAATCCGCAAAACAAAAAATAATCCTATGCTTTTAGGTGAACCGGGAGTCGGTAAAACTGCTTTGGTTGAAGGACTTGCACAGAGAATCAGCGATGGAGCGGTTCCTACATCTTTGCAAAACAAAAAAGTAATAGCACTTGACATGAGTGCACTTATAGCTGGTGCAAAGTATAGGGGAGAGTTTGAGGATAGACTCAAGTCGGTTATAGACGAGGTAAAAAAGAGCGGAAATGTCATACTCTTTATAGATGAGATTCACACCATCGTCGGAGCAGGTGCAAGCGAGGGAAGTATGGATGCCGCAAACATCTTAAAACCTGCACTTGCTCGTGGTGAACTACACACAATCGGAGCAACAACACTTAAAGAGTATAGAAAATATTTTGAAAAAGATATGGCACTTCAAAGACGATTCTTGCCGATTAATGTAAATGAACCGAGTGTAAATCAATCTTTGCAGATTCTAAGAGGCATCAAAGAGAGATTAGAAACTCACCATAATGTAACTATCACGGATAGTGCTTTAGTGGCGGCTGCAAAACTCTCAGACAGATATATTGCAGATAGATTTTTGCCTGATAAAGCGATTGACTTAATCGATGAAGCTGCGGCTGAACTTAAGATGCAGATAGAGTCTGAGCCTCATGCGCTAAGCAATGCAAAGATAAAAAAATCAGAACTCCGTGTTGAGCAAGAGGCTCTAAAAATGGAAGAGTCTGCAGCAAATACAAAGCGACTTGAAGAGATAGTAAAAGAGTTGGCAGATGTTGAAGAGAAAGTCAGAGGATTAGAATCACAGTTTGCAAATGAAAAAGAGGTATTTGGAAAAATATCAAGCATAAAAAATGAGATAGAGGCTAAGAGAAGAGAAGCAGGCATTGCAAAAAGCTCTGCAGAGTTCAATCGTGCTGCCGAGATAGAGTATGGCGAAATTCCTGCACTTATTGCTAAAGAGAAAGAGATTAATGAGAATTGGGAGAATCTTCAAAAAGAGGGGACGCTTCTCAAAAATAGCGTTGATGAAGAGGCAATTGCTTCGATTATCTCAAGATGGACGGGAATCCCGATTAAAAAGATGCTTCAAGCGGATAAAGATAAGATTTTAAATGTGGAGGATGAGTTAAACAGAGAGGTTGTCGGTCAAAGCAAGGCTACGCATGCTGTTGCTCGAGCAATTAAGAGAAACAAAGCAGGACTCTCTGACGCAACGGCACCGATTGGAAGTTTTCTCTTTTTAGGACCTACCGGAGTAGGTAAAACACAAACAGCAAAAACATTGGCTAAATTTCTATTTGATTCTCCTGATGCAATGATACGAATTGATATGAGTGAATATATGGAAAAACATGCGGTCTCTCGTCTTGTAGGAGCTGCACCGGGTTATGTTGGATATGAAGAGGGTGGTCAACTAACGGAAGCGGTAAGAAGAAAGCCTTACAGCGTCATACTTTTTGATGAGGTAGAAAAAGCGCATCCTGATGTTTTTAATATTTTATTACAAGTTTTGGATGATGGAAGGTTGACGGATAACAAAGGAGTTACTGTTGATTTTACAAATACGATAATAATTTTAACTTCAAATATAGCGAGTGATAAGATTATAAACAACCAAAACTCAGAAAAGCTGCATGAGATGGTAATGTCAGAGTTAAGACAATCGTTTAAACCTGAATTTTTAAACCGTCTTGATGATATTGTTATCTTTAATGCGCTTGGGCGTGAACAGATAGTGGGTATCGTAGATATTTTCTTTAGTGAAATAGCTAAAAAAGTAGCCGCAAGAGATATAGCTATAACTCTAAGCAGCGGTGCAAAAGCATATATTGCCGAAGCCGGATTTGATCCGGTTTATGGGGCTAGACCTCTAAAGAGAGCGCTTTATGAGATAGTTGAAGACAGGCTTGCAGATTTGATACTTGAGGGCAAAGTGTTTGAGGGATCAAACGTAGAGTTTGATATTAAAGACGGTGAAATAGAGGTAAAAGTATCTTAATTATGAAAAGACTTACTTTTGCTATAAGAGCTTTAACTTTTCTATTTTTCTTTGCGACTTCTGTTTTTGGCTGTACAGGAGATTGTTTAACATGCCATCCGAAGCTTGTTGCGACTATAGACAAAGATTTAAGACATAAACCGATGCTTACATGTATAAACTGCCATAGTGCTGATCCAAACAGCATGGCAGAGTGCGGAGACGACTGTTTCTCATGTCATACAATGGCTAAGATAAACAAGCCGAATGTAAGAGAACATGATGTGATACAAGAGTGCAGGGATTGTCATGTTGGAGAAAAAGAGAAACTTTTTGATATTGCCTATGTAGTAGGACAGTCTCGCGGTGAAACTCTCAAAGACTATTTAAGCAAATAAAAAGATATTAACCGCACTTTAAGTAACTTTTTTGTAACATTCGCAACTTAATTTCAAAGAAGGATGTGTCATGAAAAGAACATACCAGCCTCATGGTAAGCCGAGAAAAACAACTCACGGTTTTAGAGCAAGAATGGCAACGAAAAACGGTCGTAACGTAATTAACCGTCGTCGTGCTAAAGGTCGTAAAAAATTGTCAGTTTAGGAAATTTCTATACGCTAAAACTTCATAAGGAGTTTCAGTACATTTATAGAAAAGGAAAAGATGTTCACTCTGAAAATATAGTGCTTTTTTTTCTTCCTGCCGATAAGATTCATAAAGTAGGTTTTACGGCTACCAAAAAAATCGGTAATGCCGTAAAGAGAAATAGAGCCAAACGAAGACTTAGAGCTCTTTTTCTTGAATTCTCACATTCCCTTCATAGCGGTACATACATATTCGTAGCAAAACAATCAATTAATGAAGCAACTCACAATAAACTCAAAAGCGATTTTGAAAAAATTTTAAAGCGTTCAAATGCAATTATGAAAGAAGTTTTATGATAAGAACGTTTTTATTGAAGCTACTGTGGCTTTATCAAAAATTTTTTACGCTCATCGGATACGGAAGTTGCAGGTATTACCCATCTTGTAGCGAATATGCAAGAATTCATTTCGAAAATAACTCCATTTCAAGTGCTTTTTACCACACTTTTACTAGAATAGCGCGTTGTAATCAATTATTTGACGGTGGCATAGAGTATCCGTTACTCGACAAACTGTCATTAAAGCCCGCAAAACTAGGGGTTGATTCTATAAAGTATTGGTTGGTTCCAAATAAAAAAAACCGTTTTTATATCATAAAAAATTTTTCTTTTAAGGGTAAATCGTGTTAGAAAAAATGACACCAAATCAAAGATTAATGATAGCAGTAGTGCTTTCAGTTCTGTTTTTCGTAGCATATACGGCAATTTTTCCACCTGAGAAGTCGTCTGAAACGACAAAAGTAGAGCAGAGTAAAGATCAAAATTCACAGGCTCCTAGTCAACCTCAAGCTTCAAAAAAAGTAGAAGAGACACTTAAACATGAAATTTCAGCTACAAATATGATGGCTGCAAATGATTCGAATACATTAGTAACGGTAAAAAACAGTAAGTTTATACTCAAATTGGACACATTGGGTCGCATCTCTTCAAAAGTGCTGCTACAAGATAAGTATAACGACAAGCATGATAAACATGCGGAACTTATTCCTGCAGAGGGGATGAAACCTCTATTTGTTAGGTTTTTAGATTCAAATTTAAATGATGAAGCTATAAAAGTTGCATATACGGCAGATTTGTCTGAGTTGTCAATTGAGGATAATTCTCAAAAAGTTACACTCACACAGAAGCTCCCCGATGTGACAGTGACAAAAGAGATTACATTTTTTCCTGATGGACATTACGATGCAAAAGTATCTCTTTCAAATGATAAGAGATATTTTGTCTACTTAGGACAAAGACCTCGTATAACTGAACAGATGATGACCATTAAAGGTGCAATGGTTTATACTGATGACAAGATTGTTACAATCGTTGAAGATGGAAATGCAGAAGGTCGAAGAACATTCAGTGGAGTTGAACTTATTTCTGCTTTTGATCAATACTCGGCATCTATCATGTATGGATTCGCAAGAGATACCAATATTTTAGTTGAGAGAGACAGAGACAATAATCCTGTTGTCTATTTTGAAGCGCTTCAAAATATGCCTTTTAGCGGTTATATAGGTCAAAAAGAGTACAAAACGTTAGATAGTATAAACCCTGTTTTAACGAACGCTATAGAGTATGGTTGGTTCACTTTTGCTTCTAAACCGCTATTTCAACTACTTTCGTGGCTTCACGGAATATTTGGCAACTGGGGCTGGTCTATCATAGCACTTACTCTGATTATAAGAGTAATTCTTTACCCTTTGACGTACAAGGGTATGGTGTCTATGCAGAAAATGAAAGACATTGCTCCTCAAGTTAAAGCGGTTCAAGCAAAATACAAGGGTGATCCTCAGCGAGTAAACGCTGCAGTAATGGATCTGTATAAAAAACATGGAGCAAATCCTCTTGGCGGATGTCTTCCGATGTTGCTTCAGATTCCCGTCTTTTTTGCGATTTATCGTGTACTTTTAAATGCCGTTGAACTTCAAGGCGCACCGTGGATGCTTTGGGTGCAGGATCTCTCAAGAATGGACGGTACATTTATTTTACCTATTCTTATGGGTGCTTCGATGTATTATCAGCAGAAACTTACCCCTAGCAACTTTACGGACCCTCTACAAGAGAAGATTTTTAAATATTTACCTGTAATATTTACATTTTTCTTTATAACTTTCCCTGCCGGTTTGGTTCTTTACTGGTTTGTGAATAACCTTTTCTCTATTGGACAACAGTTTATAGTAAATCAGCAATTCAAAAATGCAAAAGATTTAGAGATAGCCGCGCATAAACATGCGGAGAAAAAAGATGATTAAGATTGAATCAGTCACCCTTGAGCAAGCATATAAAGATGCCGCGTCTGCTCTAGAGTGTTCTGCGGCTGACTTGGTAATAGAAGTTGTCCAATCTCCAAGCAACGGTTTTATGGGGCTTTTTAAAAAAAATGCAATTATAGTTGCCGCAAAGAAAAATAAAGAAGTTAAAAGCGTAGAAACTCCGTTTTTTCAAAAAGAGAAGCAAGAGCGTAGACCTCAAGAACGTGTACA
>Ga0208961_1000815_pt1 | contig 11703 bp, 7 predicted proteins | sample RifOxyB3_FD_184034 | JGI IMG/M metagenome (GOLD analysis project Ga0208961, IMG submission 184034) | Groundwater microbial communities from Rifle, Colorado - Rifle Oxygen_injection B3 (SPAdes) | ecosystem: Environmental > Aquatic > Deep subsurface > Groundwater | place: Rifle, Colorado, United...
TTAGGCGGCGTACAAGAATAACCTGTACATTTGCGGCCAGCTATCTTGAGCCGGTTTCAAGGCACGAGGGAGGCGCATAGCCCCGAGCTATGTAACGACCGAGTAACGCGGAAAGCGGCCAAGAGAGCTGGCCGCCCTCCGGGGCGTGGCGGCAGGCCGTCATCTTCGTCGTCACTTCGTCCCTCACATATTCCAATATGCTCAGTCCTCGTTCCTAGAATCTGACGGCCTGGCGCCACGCCAAATGTACAGGTTATTCTTGTACGCCGCCTTAGTGCCCCCGGGCGCACCAGGACGACAGATCAACCCTGTTGCGGCAGGCACGCAGTGGCACTATAGTGTCACTACAATGAAAACGGAGATTGTCACCACGCTCAAACGACAAGCGACGCGGATACTCGGCGAACTCGCCCAAGACCACGTCCCGGTCCTGATTACCGAACATGGACGTCCGGCCGCCTACCTGGTCGATGTGGAGTCCTTCGAGTTGCAGCAGGAGCGTCTGCGAATCCTTGAGGGCATCGCGCGCGGGGAGCGTGCGATTGAGGAAGGAAGGAGCCTCACCGAACGGCAGGCCAAGACGAGAATGGCACGATGGCTGAACTGATCTGGGCCGAGCCTGCGATTCAGGACTTGGACGCGGTTGCCGACTACATCGCGCTGGACAACCCTGACGCCGCACGGCGGTACGTCCGGAAAGTCTTTGCCGAGGTCTCCCGACTGAAGGTCTTTCCCGAAATGGGACAAGTGCCCGCGGAACTGGAGGACCTGCCCCAGTATCGACATTTGGTGATCGGTCCCTGTCGTCTCTTCTACAGGGTTTCTGCCGGCAACGTCTTCGTCCTGCACGTCACGCGATGCGAGAGGCTGTTCCGACGTCAGGTACTGCTTGACCGGGACGAGGCCCCGTGAGGTCGAATCCGACGCGGCGCAGGACGGAGAAGCCACGGTCACTTCGAAGAGGTCCAGGTCGAGTGACGTTCGGCTTGAATCCCCCCGTTCGCGGTGTAGCGTCCGTGCTTTCCCGCATATTGCAGAACCGTCATGACCGCGCCACATGAGGACGCTCGCACCATGATCATGGCCGCACAGCGCAAAGTCCGCACCTCAGCCACTGTCAAGGCCGTACGTTCCGTCCAGCCGCGCCGGAAGAAGCCGAAAGCGGCGTCTTCCCGCAAGTCGCAGCAGGTGTCGCGCACGCACCGCCCGCCCGAGATGTCCATCGAGGAGTGGCAGGTCGCGCTGCGCCGGCAGTTTGCGCAGACCCAGCAGTACGACGTGAAGAACGCCGGCAATGAGTCCGTCTTCTCCGAGTTCGAAGTGACCAACCCGGCGACAAACCGCACCTACCGCGTCGCGATCCGCGGCCGCGAGCTCGGCGAAAACTACTGCTCCTGCCCCGATTACTCGGTCAACACGCTCGGCACCTGCAAGCACATCGAATACATGCTGGCCAGGCTCGGCCGCAGCCCGCGCGGCCGGACCGCCCTGGCGCGCGGTTTTCACCCGCCGTATTCCGAGGTCTATCTGCGCTACGGCGCCAAGCGCGAGGTCGTGTTCCGGCCCGGTACCGAGTGCCCTGAGGACCTCCGGCGGAAAGCGCACGACTACTTCGACGCGAACGGCCTGCTGCGACCGGACGCGTACGGCACGTTCCCCGAGTTCGCCGCCGGCATCAAGTCCAACGTCCACGACGTCCGCTGCTACGCGGACGCCCTGGACTTCATCGCCGAAGTCCGCGACCGCACGGAACGCAGCCGCCGCATCTGGGCCCAGTTCCCGGACGGCGCCACCAGTCCGGCCTGCCGCGACCTGCTGAAGGTGAACCTTTACCCGTACCAGTGCGAGGGCGCGATCCGCCTGGCCGAAGCGGGCCGCTGCCTGCTCGCCGACGACATGGGATTGGGGAAGACGATCCAGGCGCTGGCGGCCACCGAAATCCTCGCCCGCATTGCGGCCGTCGAACGCGTCCTCATCGTGACGCCGACCTCGCTCAAGTACCAGTGGGAAAAGGAGATCGAGCGCTGCACCGGCCGGAACGCCATGGTCATCGACGGACTCATTCCGGCCCGGACCGAGAAATACCGCGCCGAGTCGTTCTTCAAGATCGTCAACTACGACGTCGTCGGTCGCGACCTGTCCCTGATCGACGCTTGGCAGCCGGACCTGGTCATCCTTGATGAAGCCCAACGCATCAAGAACTGGAAGACCAAGACGGCTCAGAGCATCAAGCGGTTGCGTTCGGAGTACGCCTTTGTGCTGACCGGCACGCCGATCGAGAACCGGCTCGAAGAACTGCACTCCATCGTCGAGTTCGTCGACCGCTTCCGCCTCGGACCGCTGTTCCGGTTCCTGGCCGGACACCAGCACGTCGACGACCACGGCCGCGTCATCGGCTACCACGATCTGGGGAAGATCTCGTCGACCCTCGAACCCGTCCTGATCCGCCGCACCAAGGACAAGGTGCTCAAGCAACTGCCCGAGCGGCTCGAGAAGCGTTTCCTCGTGCCCATGACCCAGCCCCAGATCGACCACCACGAAGAGAACCGCGACATCACGGTCCGGATCGTGGCCAAGTGGCGGCGCTACGGGTTCCTGTCCGAAGGCGATCAACGCCGCCTCACCTGCGCCCTGCAGAACATGCGTATGGCCTGTGACGACGCTTACCTGCTCGACCAGTCTGTGACGGCCGGGGTCAAGGCGAGCGAGATCGAAACGCTCTTGGACGAAGTCCTCGAGGACGCCGACACGAAAGTGGTCGTCTTCAGCCAGTGGCTCCGCATGCACGAACTGATCGCGGAACGCCTCAAGGCCCGCCAGTGGGACCACGTCTTCTTCCACGGCGGCGTGCCCGGGCCGGAGCGCAAGAACCTGGTGCAACGCTTCCACGACGACCCGGCGTGCCGGTTGTTCCTCGCCACCGACGCCGGCGGCGTGGGGCTGAACCTGCAGAACGCCTCGGTCGTGATCAATGTCGACCTGCCGTGGAACCCCGCCGTGCTCGAACAGCGCATCGGCCGCGTGCACCGCTTGGGACAGCACCGTCCGGTGCGGGTGGTGCATTTCGTCTCGCAGGGCACGATCGAGGAAGGCATGCTCAACGTCCTGGCCTTCAAGAAGTCGATGTTCGCCGGCGTGCTCGACGGCGCCGGCAGCGAAGTGTTCCTCGGCGGCACGCGCCTGTCCAAGTTCATGGAATCCGTCGAGGAAGTGAGCACTGCCACACCGGCCGGCGGCCCGACGCCGTTCGACGAACCGCCCGCCGCCGATGCAGAGTCCGCAACCGCAGCGGCGGAACCGGAAGCCGCGGCAGAACCACCGGCAGCCCCCGCACCCGCTGCGGCGACTGCGGCAGCCCCGGCGGCGTCAACGGCCGCAGTTCCGGCAGACCTCGCCGCCTCGGCGGCGACCGCAGCTCCGGCAGCCACGGCGGCTGCGCCATCCGTGGCCCCACCCGCCGCCGCACCCACGACAGAGCAGGCGACCACCTCCGCTCCGGCCACTCCGAGCGCGACCGATCCCTGGCAAGGCGTGGTCACCGCGGGCATGGCGCTCCTCGACCAGCTCGGCCAGGCGCTCCAGGCGCACGCGGCCGCCCAGGCCGTACCCGCGCCTCAGACGCCCGGCACAGCCGCCGCCGCCAGCGCGCCACCGCCCGCGACCGGCCACCCGCTGATCGAGCGCGATGCGCAGACCGGCCGCGCGTACCTCAAGTTCCCGCTCCCCGACCCGGCCGCCCTGCAGAAGATCCTCGATGTCGTGTCCGTGTTCGCCAGGAAGTGAGCCGCCCTCCGGGGCGTGGCGGCAGTGGCGCGGGACCTCCGGGACCGCAGCAGGGTGCTCGGGGCCGTCCCGGCCCGATGCCCGCGGTCGGGGATCCCGTAGTAGCCCAAAAATGAACCCGTTCACCTGCCACACAAGGTGGCAGGGGTCTATGCGCCCCCCTTCTTCCCAATCGTCGCCCCGCGGGCGCAAGACCCGCGGCGGCGCGAACCGGTGCGAGTAACACCAACCTATGACCGGCCGGTCCGCCGGCCGGGAGGCGTTGACGCATTACCGCTACCGCATTACCGGACTTGATCGGGGGGCATTGCGGCTGTACACGTAATCGCAATCGATTCCCGATCCTGTCTGCCCTTTTACGGATGGTCGAGCAGCGATTGCGACGAGGATTGCGAGAAGCGATTGGCGACCCGGAAGGAGCCCGTCCCATGATCCGTCAAGGCGTCACCGCGCACCGCGGCAATTCCGTGGCGCTCCCCGAGAATACCATTCCGGCGTTCCAGAGCGCCATCGCCCTGGGTGTGGACTGGATTGAGACCGACGTGTACCGGACCCGCGACGGGCAGCTCGCTATGATGCACAACCCCACGACCGGTGCGACCTGCGACCGCGACTTGCCGGTGGCGGACTCCACATGGGCTGAACTCGCGGCGCTGGACGCCGCCGCGGCCTTCCGCCGCCAGCACCGGCTCACGACCTCAGCCTTCCCGCCGGTGCGCATTCCGCGGCTCGAGGACGCCCTGGCCCTGATCCAGACCCAGCATCATGCGCGGTTGTCGATCCAACCCAAGAACGATTGCGTGGCCGAGGTGCTCGCCCTGGTCCGGCAACTGGGCGCCGAAGAGCACGTCGGGTTCAACGACGGCAGTCTGGGAAAGATGCTTGCCGTCAAGCGCGCCAGCTCCGCCTTGCCCGTATTCTGGGATCGCGGCCCGGGCGACCCGGTCGCAGCCGATGTCGCCGTGGCGCGGCAGCACGGGTTCGAGGCCATGGTCATCCATCACACCACGGCGACGCCGGAGACCCTCGGTGCTATCCGCGACGCGGGCATGGAGGCCGGAGTCTGGACCGTGAACGTCCCGACCCAGATGAGTCGGTTCTTCGACATGGGTGCGCAGCGTTTCTACACCGATGATCCGCGCGCGCTGATCCGCCTCAACCGGCAACGGTTCCTGGTTCAGCACGTCGGGCGCCCGGAGATCATCGGGCACCGCGGCGCGTCGCACGACGCGCCGGAAAATACGCTGCCGAGCATCCGCCTCGCCTGGGACCTGGGCGCCGACGCCGTTGAGATCGACGTGTACCTGACGCGCGACCGCCACATCGTCGCCATGCACGACACGACGGCCAAGCGCTACACCGGCAGGGACGTCAAGCCGTCCGACCTCACGCTGGCGGAGCTCAAGCAGCTCGACTTCGGCAAGTGGAAAGACGCGAAATGGACCGGGACCCCGATCGCCACACTGCCCGAGATTCTGGCAACCATTCCGGCCGGGAGACGGTTGGTCATCGAGATCAAGTGCGGCCCGGACATCGTGCCGGTGCTGGCCGAAGACATTCGCCGCTCGGGCAAGACCGCGGACCAGATTGTGTTCATCGCGTTTTCGGTCGAGGTCATGCGGGCCGTCAAGGCGCGCCTGCCGGCGCACGAAGGCTACTGGCTGATCGGCTTCGACAAGGACAAGACGACCGGGGCTTGGCGCCCGCCGCCCGGCGAGGCGTTCGCCACCGCCGCCATACTGGGCGTGGACGGGCTGGACGTCAGTTCCGCCGGTCCGTACGACGCCGAGTTCACCCAGCGCATGACGGAGAACGGACTGCTCTTCTGCGTCTGGACGATCAACGACGCGGAGTCCGCGCGCCGCTTCATCGCTCTGGGCGCGCACAGCATCACCACCGACCGTCCCGGCTGGCTGCGGGAGCAATTGGCAGCCGGCGCGGTGTAAGCCGCCGACGCTTGACGTCTTATCACAGGGAAATTCGTCATGGACATTCGCAGTCTGCATTTGGTTCTCGACGGTGCGACGCTGAACCGGCTCCTGGCGCGCGTCATCCGCGACGCCAAGGACGTTCGCGAGGTGGAGGCGGTATTCGAGTCCGGCAAGCTCTGGCTCAAGGCGGAGGTGAAAGTTCCCGCGTCGGTTCCATTGCTGGGCGGGAAGTGGACGTCTCTGCGGACGTGCTGGCAATTGGAGGTGGTGGACGGCAAGCTGTCCACCGAGTTGGTCGCCGCCGAGATTCCCGGCCTCGGGTTCGGCGGCGGCGACTGGATGAGCGGCGCGCTGCTCGAACTGGTGCGCAACGCGGTCAGCGGACGCCCGCACATTGCGGTCGAGGGTCGGGCGATCCGCCTCGACCTGGACAAACTCCTCGGCGCCGCGTTGGAAAGCCCCATCCACCTCAACCTGCGCCGCATCGACATCACGCCTGACGCGATCGAACTGCAGGCGGGCGCGTAGGGTGGCAGGGACGGACCGACGGGCTCGCGGCAGACCGGCACGCCACCCAAGGCAGCCCGCGAGACGCGGGCGCTCCAAGGCAGACCAGCCCCACCGTCTACTTCACGGGGACCAGGGCGAGGTAGTCCAGGTTCAGGCCGTTGCCGTCGGTGTTCTCCAGGCGCAGGACGTGTTCGCCGGCGGTCAGGTCGAGGACCAGCGGTTTGCCGTCCGCCTTGAGCGTGGTGTGGTCCCACGTGTCGGCCGTGTCGCCGAACCCGCCCGTGCCGGGGAACTGCAGCAGGCCGCGGTCCTGGCCGTCGAACGCCACGGCCCGTTTCGCCGTTGACGCAGCGCTGTAGCGCGCCACGACCTGGTACTTGCCGGGCGTTTCCTGGAACCGCCACTCGAGCCAGTGCCCCTTGGCGTCCCAGTGCGAGATGGCTTTCTCAATGACGCCCGGTTTATCGTCGCGGATCTTGACCTCGCCGCCGCCCTGGCCGGTGAATTTCTCCGCCTGTACCATGGGCACGCCGGTCAGCGGCTTGCTGGGCGCCTTGATATCCACCTGGCCGCGGAGCGGTCGCTCGTAGCCGCGCAATTCCGCACGAACGGTGGCGCAGATCCGGGCATCACCGCTGGGGTTGAACCGCGCCTGCCCGACGAACCGCTCCCCGGGCGCGACATTGACGGCAAAACTTGCCGGTTCAAGCACGCCCCCGTCGCACGTCAACTCGAGCGTGCCGGCGACGGCGCGGTCGAGCGGTGCGGAAACCACGACCCGGCACGCGGGCGCGCCGTTCGCGTCCGTCACTGCGGTCAGGTTCAATCCGGGTGCCGTGGCTTCAAGGCTGTAGGAGGTCGTCGGCACGGGTGTGTAACCCATGGCGGTCATGGCCACATCGAGGCGGTAGATCGGATCCTGCATGAAGCAGGCACGGCGGTCGGTGGCGGGCAGGGTGGTCGAATAGATGCGGAGTTCGCCCGGAACGCTGGTGATGATCTCTTCGCGCCAGTCGCCCAGCACGTCGGCGATCAGGACGATGCTGCCCTGGGTCCGGTCGGCGTGCTTGCCGCCGCCGTAGTCGCGAATGCCGCCACTCAGCACCTCGCGCTGCAGGTCCGCGTCCCAGTACACGCTCTGCGGGCCGAAGCTGAAGTCTTCCGGGCACTTGATGAGTTCGCCCGCCGCATTATGCATCCAGCGCCGGTCGGTCTTCTGGTGGTCGCCCTCGCTGTCCGCACCGTAGCTCTCCACGCCAGGCTGTGTCGGATCAACATCGCCGCACAGGCCGGTGCCGTGCACGTGGTTGGTCGGTTCGTCCAGACCCCAGAGCATCTTGCCGGTCGCGACATCGCACATGAGCGTACCGTTCTTCTTCGCCCGGGTCTCGACGCCGTAGTAGACCTCCATGCCCGGCCGGTGCGGATCGAGGTCGCCCCAATAGCTGTGGTCGGGGTGGCCCATACCCGTGCTCCACAGCGGCGCGCCGGTGTCGTCGAGCACCGCGGACCCGAGCGCGACCTCGTCGCGCCCGTCCCCGTCCACGTCGACCGCGTGGGTAAAGTGCGCGCCCTGACCCCAGTAGCGGCGCCCGTACGGCTCGTTGTTGTACGCCCACAGCGGCCGCAGGCGTTTGCCCGTGAACTCGTAGGCCTCCGCCTTCATCAGTCCGTACGTGCCGCGCATCACGATCAGGCACGGCGTCTTGCCGTCCAGGTACGCGATCGAAAGCTGGTTGCGCGAGGCGAGGTTGTAGTTCTCGAAACCGTCCCGGGTCGGCCACAGCGCGCGGGCGCGCTCCTTGCCGGTGAGCCCGTCGCAGACCACGACCCACTCCGGGCCGCTGGTGACGCGCCCGTCCGCGTCGCGCGGGTCGCCCTCGCCGACCTTGGCCGCCACCTCCGCCTCGCCGTCACCGTCCAGGTCGAAGACGATGTACGGGCTGTACCAGATGCCGCGCTCGATGCTCCAACCCAAGTCGATGCGCCACAAAAACTTGCCATCATGGGTGTAGGCTTCGAGCTTGTACGTTTCCGGCGACTTGTACCAGTACGCCTCGCACGGGTCAACGTTGTCGTGCGGTTGCTTGATGACGTAGTCGTAGCGCCCGTCGCCGTCCAGGTCCGCAATGCCGATCTTCTGGAACTTGTAGTTCCCGTCCAACTTGAAGCTGACGTACGGTGTGGTGCCTTCGCAGACCGCGGTCGGTGCGGATGATTCGTCGCGGCTTCCACCGAAAACGCGGGAGAGTACGCCGCGCAGTCCGCCGCGCGCGGCCCCGGCCGGGCGCACGATGTACACCGGTGCGGCATCCGCGGGGGCTTCACGGTCGAGGAGGTCGGTTGTCCAACGGATCGGGTCGGTGTTCACTTTGACAGGTTCGCCGTCGCCGACACGGCGAAACACGTCGAAGGCAATGTCGGGCGGGTCGCTTTTGAGCAGCCGCCAGCCGACGTAGATTCCCTGCGGAGTCCGCAATGCCACGACACCGCGGTCGAGTTTCTCCTCGACGCGAGTCCGGGCCGACCCGCTGACTTTCGGCATGTCGGGCACGACCACGGTGTCGTGCTTCAGTTCAATGTCGTCCACGCACGCGTCCGTCTTACTCTTGCCGACGATGCGGACGTACACCTCGCGCACGTCATCCGGAACCTGCAGGTAGCCCTTGGCGGCCTTCCAGTTCGGGGTGGTGGCCGCGCACCGGGCGCGGCCCAGTTGCCAATGCACGACACGCCCGTCCTCGCCCACGCCGACTACCGTTACCTCGACGACCGCGCTGCCCGGATTCTTCATCCACGCGTTGATCGAGAATTCCTCGCCCGGCTTGACCGCGAGCCGCTCCGAGGACGTCAGGGCCCAGTCCGCGTCGCCGTCATGCACCACATGCGCCGCACGCTGCCCGCCGTGGACGTCGGCGGTGATGGATTCGGCCTTGCCGACGCTGCTCCGTGACCACCACGCCCACCCGGCCGGTGTTCCGTCCGGTACCGCGAGTTCGAAGTCCGGGTTGGCGACGCCGTTGACTCCGGGCACCTTCGGGTAGAGCCGGATCGTGTCGTAGTAGCAGGGCCCGGGGCTCGCCGGGTCCGGATAGCCGTACCGGTCGTCCACCCAGAGGTCGAACGTACCGTCACTGACGATCACCTCGCGCGCCACCAATCCGCCCTTGAAAGGCTTCCAGTTCACGCCATCGAGTGAGACCCCGAGCGTCCGACCGCCTGGCGTGACCTCCACGTGGTACACTCCGTTCGGCACGCCCGTCAGGCGCGTGTGCAGGACCGGCGCGCCCTCCTCCGGCGTGGCGCGATCCTTGGCCACCGTGGGACTGCGGAACAGAACACCCTGCGACCACTTCTTCGCGGCGTCCTTGTCCGTGCTCCACAGGTTCCACTTGTCGGGCAAGTCTTTGTCCTTGACCCAGGCGTCGGCAGGCGTGGTGTAGTTCTCGACCTCGAACACCAGATTCTGCTGCGCACCCGCCGTGCGGCCGCCGAAGAGTGTGCAGACACAGACCAGGGCGGGGAGGGTTGTCTTCCAGTGCATGCGGGACCTCCTGTTGCGGGGTGTCGGGTGTCGGGTGTCGGGTGGGCCGTCGAACGGACCCAACGGACGAGTCGGGTTTGCCTTGGTTGTGCGGTTCTCTCTTGCCCCTTGCCTATCGCCTCCCGCCTCCCGCCTCCCGTCGGGCCGGGCCGGTCGAGACACCAATCTCCAAGGCGCAGTCGATCAGGATCTGCCGCGGCGGCGTCTCCGGATGCTCGATCCGACGCAGGAGCGTGCGGACCGCTTCGACACCCATGTCGCGGAACGGCGCGGCGACGGTCGTGATCCGCTGCTCGTCCGGCCACGGCTGGTTCGCGTCGAATCCGGTGATCGACACATCCTCCGGGACGCGAATGCCGCGCTCGCGCAGGCACCGCCACAACGACCGCGCGACCCCGTCGCTGACACAGCACCAGGCGGTGACACCACGCTCGATGGCGGCCATCGCGCGGTCACTCACGCTCCGCATGTCGGCATCGTGTTCGAACACGTTGGCCAGCATCGACGGCTCGAACGCCAGACCGAGCCGAGCCATGGCGCGCGCATACGAGCCGAACCGCGCCTCGTCGTAGGCAAACGGGCGCTGCCCGCCCAAGTAGCCGATGCGACGATGGCCGAGCCCGTGCAGGTGCTCCACCAGTTTCGACATGCCGCCGATGTGATCGGAATCGACGTGGTCGCAACGCGCGCCGGAGACGAAGTGCGTCAAGGTCACGCACGGAAACCGTGCCGCCAGTTCGGTCACCACGCGGGGCTCGAAACGGTAAATCAGCACCAACCCCGCCAGCAGGCCGTCGCGAAATGCCGGTGGCTGCTTCGCCGGATCGAGGATGTCCGTGCTCAGGTCACTGACACGGTGGATCACCAGTGAGGCGTTGAACCACGGCGCCGCTTCGCTGAGCCCGTCCAGGTACAGCACGCTGCCGTGCTGCGGCTGCTGTTCACGCGGTTCCTTCAGCGGCGGTCCCTGGCAGTAGAATATCCCGATGAACCGGGCCGGCGTCTCGGCGGTCGCAGTGTGGCCTGTCGCAGCCATAACCGCACGGCCGCTCGGCAACCGGTATCCGAGTCGCGCCGCCGCCTCGAGGATCCGTGCCCGCGTCTTGTCGCTCAAATCAGAGCTATTTCGAAAGGCTTTCGAAACTGCGGCTGGCGAGAGGCCGAGTTTGGCAGCGATCTGGCGTTGAGTGATGGACTTTGGCATGCGTTGACGGAGTCTCCTCGCGGTCACCAGTCCGTCGAATACTCTCTGAATCTCCCCCTCGCACTCTCCAAGATAGACGGAGTTGGCCGGTCTGTCAATGTCGTATCGAAAGGTTATCGAACTTTATTGTCCGGTTTGGGTAATTGTCGGCCTTGTTGTCCGCAAGGACCGTGGAGGCGCGGACGTAATGCGCCAGCGGCTCCCGGGCGGCAGACCACCCGGTCATATCAAGGTGTTCTGGGACGATGATGATCCGCCCCACTCGAACCGACAATCGGACTTGACCGGCGACACCCGCAACGGTAATCGTAATCGCGCTCGTAATCCCGCTCGATGGTTCGGTGGCGAGTCGATGGGCCACGGAACCCGAGAGATTACGAACAGGATTACGAGCGGGATTACGACCAGAGGCAGAAGGGGAACCAGAACGAGGTGGCTCCTGCCGACTCGCGAATACGCTCGCGGCAGAGCCCAGCGTTAATCTGGCGTTTCCGTCTGAGTACCGCCTTTCAGGCGGAAGCGGCAGCGACGCTTCAGCGAGCGGGCGCACGGCGTTGCCATGCGTACACGTGCCGACACGCGGAGAGAGACGCCGCAACGCGAACATCCCCGCCGCGAGTAACATGGTACCCCACGACTCCAAAGTCGCGTCTTCTGGTCGACTTTGTGACGGTAGCAACCACGCCGAGCCTGATGTCGGGTGTCGAGGAGGGGGCAAGTGGCTCCTGACT
>Ga0208961_1000819_pt1 | contig 11616 bp, 9 predicted proteins | sample RifOxyB3_FD_184034 | JGI IMG/M metagenome (GOLD analysis project Ga0208961, IMG submission 184034) | Groundwater microbial communities from Rifle, Colorado - Rifle Oxygen_injection B3 (SPAdes) | ecosystem: Environmental > Aquatic > Deep subsurface > Groundwater | place: Rifle, Colorado, United...
GCGGCGGCGCAGAGTGACACGCGAGTAACAGGGTACCCCACGACTCCAAACTCATGTTTTCGGGTCGACTTTGTGACGGCCCCGACTCCCGTGTCTCCGCCCTGCTCTCCAGTACCGCGGGCGGCCCCCCGCCCGCACCCCGTCTTGGTTCCGGCTACGCCGGGTTAGGAGTGGCGGGTGGAGCGACGGCGTGCTGGCGCACGCGTGAGCCCCCCGTGGCCTTGTGCCACGGGTGAATCGGGTTCGCCCGCCAAACGTGCGCGTCCCCTCTCTTTCCTTTCCCCCGTCCGCCGGCGGCGAACGGGGGAAAGGGAAAAGAGGGGACACGGTGCGCCGCCGCCCCGGTGACTCAGTGACTCAGTGACCCACGACACTCGACACCCATTACGACAAACATGTTGTTGCAGAGGTAGCCGCTACCGCGGCTAATGCAGGACCGTGTACCCGGCCTCGCGGTGCTGGGTGAGGTCGAGGCCGACGCGTTCTTCGTGCTCGGTGACGCGGAGCGGGATCACCAGGTCGACGAGCCTGAACACGGCCCACGATGCCACGAACGCGTAGGCGCTGCAGACCAGGACAGCCTTGGCCTGGATCAGCAGCAGGTGCGGGTTGCCGTAGAACAGGCCGTTGGCGCCGGCGGGATTGACCTGGGTGGTCGCGAAGAGTCCGACCGCCAGCGAGCCCCACAACCCGCCGATGCCGTGCACACCGAACGCGTCCAGCGAGTCGTCGTAGTCGTACTTGGCTTTGACGGCGGTCACGGCCATCCAGCAGATGACGCCGCTGCCGCTGCCGATCCACAGGGCACCGGTCAGGTTGACATACCCCGCGCCGGGCGTGACCGCAGCCAGGCCGGCCACGGCGCCGGTGATCATGCCCAGTGTCGTCGGCTTGCCGAAGCGGATCCAGTCGAGAATGGACCAGGTCAGGCCGGCCACGGCGCCGGCCGCGTGCGTGGCCAGGAAGGCACTGACAGCGATGTTGTCGGCGGCCAACGCGCTGCCGGCGTTGAACCCGAACCAGCCGAACCACAGCAAGCCGGCTCCCAGGACAGCGAAGGGCAGGTTGTGCGGCGGCGAGATCCGTGACGGGTAACCGATGCGCTTGCCGAGAACCAGCACGGCGGCCAGGGCGGCCATTCCAGCGTTGACGTGCACCACGATGCCGCCGGCGAAGTCGAGCGCGCCCATCCCGCCCTGGGTGCCCAGGAATCCGCCCTTGCCCCAGACCCAGTGCGCGACCGGGTCGTAGACCACAGTGGCCCAGAGCACGCTGAAGACGCACAGCGCGGAGAAGCGGATGCGTTCGGCGAAAGCGCCAATGATCAGTGCCGGCGTGATGACGGCGAACATCATCTGGAAGAGCACGAACGCGGTGTGCGGGATCTTCGGCGCATAGGGCGCGGCCTCCATGCCGACACCTTTGAGCCCGGCCCAGTCCAGGTTGCCGACGAACCCGGAGATGTCCGGGCCAAAGGACAGGCTGTAGCCAAAGAATAGCCACTGCAGGCTGATCAGGCAGAGGATCATGAAGCACTGCATCAGGATGGAGAGAATGTTTTTGCGCCGCACCAGGCCGCCGTAGAAGAACGCCAGGCCGGGAGTCATGAGCATGACCAGGGCGGTGGCGAACAGCACCCAGACGGTGTCTGCCGCCGTCACGGTTGTCGTTGCGGTGGCCGTCGTCATCACGGCCGCTGGTTCCTGGCCCATGGCCAGGGGCGCGGCCAGCAAACCTGCTCCCACCACGACTGGCAACCTTTTCCACCCGGACGCTGGCAACTGCCCCGCATGTCCCATGTCGTTCGCCTGCATTCTCGGTTTGCTCCTCTGTCTTGCCGGTTTTTTGGTTTCAAACGTTGACAGTGTTGCGGCAGGACCGGGTCGCTGGGCATGAAGCGACCTGCGCAGTAACCCGTGTCCACCAGCCTTGTGTCGATGGTGAAGGAGGTCGGTTGGCTGAATGGGCCGCCGCCTTCTCCGCATTTTCCTCTTCTCCGGGCGGACCGCGTCCGCGGTCCGCCCGGAGAAGAGGGGGTGGCAGACGGCTTGGCTAGCCTCTTGGATCTGCTTCACCACCGGCGCAAGGCCGGTGGGGTCGCCAAGCCGTCCGCATTGCACCGGTCGGCAAGAAGGCATGGGCCGGGTCCTGCCGTTTCCGTGTGCTATGGCCGATCCGCGGGTTGCTGACCCGCGGATCGGTGCGGGTGCGTTTCACCCGATCGCTTCGTGGCCCTCCTCGCCGGTGCGGATGCGGATGACGCGCGGCAGGTCGAGCACGAAGATCTTGCCGTCACCGATCTGGCCGGTGCGCGCGCCGGCCAGAATGGCGTCAATGGTCGGTTGCACGAATTCATCGTTGACGGCGATCTCCAATTGCACCTTCTTCAGCAGGCTGCCCGCCTCCTTGTGACTGCGGTAGACCTCGGCCACGCCCTTCTGTCGGCCGCGGCCCACCGCGTCGGTGACCGTGACCAGGTGAATCTCCTTCTCGGTCAGTCGGTCCAGAACTTCGTCCAGCCGATCAGGCTGGATAACGGCGACGATGTACTTCATGGGGGACTCCTGTTAGGGTTCAGGGTTCAGGGTTCAGGGTTCAGGGTTCAGGTGTCAGGTGTCAGGTGTCAGGTGTCAGGTGTCAGGTGTCAGGTGTCAGGTGTCAGGTGTCAGGTGTCAGGTGTCGGGTGTCGAGTGTCGAGTGTCGAGTGTCGAGTGTCGAGTGTCGGGTGTCGGGTGTCGGGTGTCGGGTGTCGGGGGGGCGCTTCGGCGCTCAGCACTCGATTGCAGTCGATTGCGGTCGACCGTCTTTCCCTGAACCCTGACACCTGACACCTCTCTTGTCCTACGAGATCACGGTGTACCCGGCTTCCTTGTGCTGGGTGAGGTCGAGGCCGACGCGCTCTTCGTGTTCCGAGACGCGCAGCGAGCAGACCATGTCGACAACCTTGAACAGGACCACGGTCACGACGAACGAGAAGACCAAGGTGATGGCAGTGGCCTTGATCTGGATGAGGAACTGCATCGGGTTGCCGTAGAACAGGCCGTCGGCGCCGGCGGGGTTCACGCTCTTGGTGGCCCAGAGTCCGGTGGCCAGGGCGCCCCAGATGCCGCCGATCCCGTGCACGCCGAAGGCATCGAGCGAGTCGTCATAGCCGAACTTCACCTTCATGTAGGTCACGGCCATCCACGGGAACAGCGCTGCGCCGGCGCCGATGCCCATCGCGCCCATGGGCGTGACGAAACCCGCGGCCGGAGTGATGGCGACCAGGCCGGCAACCACACCGGTGATCATGCCGAGCGTGGTGGGTTTCTTGTGCATGAGCCAGTCGAGAAGCGCCCAGGTGATGCCGGCCACGGCCGCGGCGGTGTGAGTGACCACGAACGCGTTGGCTGCCAGGCCGTTGGCGCTCAAGGCGCTGGCCGCGTTGAACCCGAACCAGCCGAACCACAGCAACCCGGCGCCCAGCACCGCCAGCGGCAGACTGTGCGGGGGTGACATGACGTGCGGATACCCCTGGCGCTTGCCCAGAACCAGCGCCGCGGCCAGCGCGGCAATGCCCGCGTTGATGTGCACGACGGTGCCGCCCGCAAAGTCCAGTGCGCCCATCTTGCCGGCGCCGAGGAAGCCGCCGCCCCAGACCCAGTGCGCGACCGGGTCATACACCAGGGTCGACCACAGCAGCATGAGGATGCAGAACGGCCCGAACTTCATGCGTTCGGCAAACGCACCGACGATCAGCGCCGGCGTGATGACGGCGAACATCATCTGGAACGCCATGAAGGCGGTGTGCGGGATGGTGGGCGCGTAGCTTGACGGTGCGGCGCCCACGCCATTCAGGCCGAACCACTCGAGGTTCCCGATGAGCCCGTGCACGTCCGGGCCGAACGCCAGGCTGTACCCGAACAGCACCCACTGCACGCTGATCAGGCACAGGACCATGAAGCACTGCATCAGGATGGACAGTACGTTCTTGCGCCGAACCAGGCCGCCGTAGAAGAACGCCAGGGCCGGCGTCATCATCATGACCATGGCCGCGCCGAGCAGCACCCAGGCGGTGTCGCCGGTGTTGATCGTGGCCTCGGGGGTGACCGCAACCACGGGTGCGGCGTCCTGTGCCATGGCGGACAGCCCCGCCAATAAGGCTGCGGGCAGTGCGACCCGTGTCAGCGCAACGCGGGTGGAGCTGACAAGTGCTTCTCTCATGATTCCGGACTCCTTTTGACTGGACGTTGCGTCGGTGCTCATGCTATCCCTGATGTGTTTTGCCGAATTTGCGGATCGGGATCAACCCGATCTGGCCTTGTGGACTCAACGAACAACCGCCGATATAGCCAAGGATGTGCCAACACCACGATAAGAATCGGTAAATTAGTGGAGGATAACAAATTACAAATGTACATGTCGCCGCTTTATCGAGGGGCGCACGGAAGACCAGCGGTACATAAATGTTATTGCATTGCCAAATAGATACAATAAGGTATCGTATTGTTCTCGCTGCCGACGGGGGGGGCGTGGAGTGAAGAGAAACGACCTGTGCGGGTGAATCCCGAGAGCGAAAAGGGCCCGCCATGGTCGCCAGGATGCACCCGTTCGTAGTGGGCTTCCCGCTTGGCAAGCGGGACGGAACCACGTGGAGCGCCACGAGCCCATCTGGCGTGTCACGGCGAAGTCTCTGAACGAAGCCGGGCGTGTGGCGGCGCCGAGTGCGAAGTCCATGAGGTTCTTCATCATGATGTTCGACGCGTTTTTGGCGCGGGTGAGCCCGGTCTCGACCATGGCAAACCCCGCCTGCATGAAGAACACCAGCAAGGCCGCGACCAGCGTCCATACGATGTTCAATGAGGTCTGCGTGGCGGCCACGCTCGTCTTCAGTTCCTCCACCGGGGCGGAGGCCGGGGCCACCAACTCCTCCGCCCCGGCCACTGCAGGCAGCCCTGCCAGCAGGAGGATCGCGAGAAGCGCGATCGTCGGCCAGGGCCACCGACCCGTCGCCGGGTATCTCCCGATGTCGACGTCTCTCCCCAGGGGGACAGGGGGCAGGGCCCCGGCCCTGCCGAGAGCTGTTGCGGTGTTGACGACTGAGTTCATGGGTATGCGTTCTCCTTGGTTGTTGCGTCGGCGGCACATCTGTGATGCCCCGCGTTTCGAATCAGTAGCAGAGAGAGATCCCGACTCCGCCCACGATGACGCCGGACTCGGCGTAGGTCTCATCCGCCGCCTCGCGGACATCGTGGTTCAGGAAGTCGGAGTACCGGAGATAGCCCGACACACTGCACCAGTCGGTCACCGCGTACGTCAGCGTCGAGGCGAGTTGCACGTCGGAGAGTGCGGACTTCTTCAACCCGCCCATGTAGAACTCGTGGTACTCGCGGTCGCCCCAGCCGGCGTTCGCGCCCAGGGTCAGGCCGAGTTGCTCCGTGATGCTGAAGGTGTGGCTGACGCCGAGATTTGCGTACCAACCGTCGCACTCGTCGATGTCTCGGTACACGCTCAACGTGGGGGCCAGAAGGATCTCCGAGAGCTTGACCGTTCCGAATAATTCACGCGTGTTGTCGTACGGCGTGCCCGGGAACGTGTACTCAATGATGCCGCCGGTCAGGTCCAGGCCCTTGAGCGGCGTGAACGTGTAACTGCCGGTGTAGTCCACCTCCTGCAGCCGCCACTCCTCGCCGTTCACCTCGTGGATGTCGGTCGCGTCCACCGAACCCCAGACGTTGAGACTCAGGCCCTTGTACGAGAGCGTGACGCCGGGCTGCACGACCGGGTCGTCGTTCAGAAGCTGCCCGCGCCAGGCATAGTCGGTCAGAACGTCGGTGGTGACGGCCACGTCGACGGGGATCGCCTTCTCCGCGGGTTCGGCGAACGTCGTGGTGGCGACGACGGCTGCGACGGTGCACAGCCCGGTGGTGATGCGCTTCAGGTACTCAGTCATGGGACGTACTCCTTGTCGTTGTCTGCGTTTCCGTTCTGGTTCACGACGTCCTGCAGGGAACGTGTGTTGCGGCGACCGTTCGGCAGGTCTTGCTTCCGCGAACGGTTCCACCACAGCCGTTATGATGCCAAACCACGAATGACGAATCGTAAGTAATTAGTAACAAACTAGTTAAATATGTATAACCATATCATAACGCCCCATCGCTAATCGACAAATAGACACAAGACTGTATCGAATATTCAAATAGACACATGTTTGTATCTGATGGTTTGTGCGACGGCAAGCGGGGGCGCCGGGCGGCGGCGCAGAGTGACCCGCGAGTAACATGGGAGTCGCGGGTGGAACGACTGCGTGCTGGCCCAGGCGTGAGACCCCCGTGGCCTTGTGCCACGGGTGAATCGGGTTCGCCCGCCAAACGTGCGTGTCCCCCCTCTCTTCCCATTTCCCCGTCCGCCGCCGGCGGACGGGGAAATGGGAAGAGAGGGAACGAGGTGCGGCAAAGCAGCCAATGACCCCGTTCACCTGCCACACGAGGTGGCAGGGGTCTGTGTTCCCCCCTAGCTCGAGATGCTGGAGGAAGGGAAGTAGCGTGTGGGGGGCAGTGATCGGTCGTCAGTGACCGGTGTGTTCGGGACCGAGAACAGCGCGAGCGAAATCTGCAGAATCAGGCCCGCCGCGAGGCGTCTTGGATCCTCGCGGGACGACTTGGCGTGGCGCTGATCCGATCGGCGCGGACTACTTCGTGAGTTCGAGGATGCCGGCGTTGCCGACCTCCCAGGTGCAGGCGGCGGTGCCTTGCCACATGAGCCAGAGGTCGTCGGCGGTCTTGCGCACGCTGAGGTTGAAGCCGAGTTTCGTGTGCTTGGCGGGATCGACCCCGATCGAGGCGAAGGGGATACGCCACTCCGCGGTCCAGCGTTTCGAGTCGACGATTTTCGCTTTGTACTCGACGCCTTCGGCGGCGCGCTTGGTGGCGGCGTCGGACGCGCCGGCTTCCGCGGTTGTCTCGAAGTGTCCGGACGGGTAACCTCGCAGCACGAGGATCGGCGCATCCTTGCCGGCCCCGGGATTGCGGACGGCGAGTTCCATGGCATCGTCCTGCCCCCACTGGTTGCCGGGCCGCAGCGGGAACTTGGGATTGACGTTGTGGTCTGCGGCCACGTACAGGGCGGTGTCGTCCCAGGCGAGCCAGGCGCTGCTGGGCGGCGAGGATTTCTCGCCTTGGATGCCCTGTTCGACGACCATGGTCGTGGCGGCGTTGGGGGTCCCCCATTCGGCGGCGTCGATGGCGCCGTCGACGGTCACGGGCTTCTGCAGGCGCAGGACCTTGAACACGACCAGGTTTTTGCGCTCGGCCCGGGCTTGTGCGGGCGGCGGGGCCGCCATGGGGCGGACTTCGCTCACGACCGGCCACGAGGCGCGGTCCGGGCTCTGCAGCAGCCCGATCTCTTTGAGAGGGATGGGGTTGAATCCAAGTTTCAGGGCGGGCGACTCGGGTTTGAGCTCGAAATTCAGGTTGGCGGCGTCCACGAACAGCGGGTCCTGGTCGAGCAGGTTGTCGGTGAAGGTGATCAGGGGCTTGGCTTTGCCCTCGAAGTCGCCCCAGCGGCCGCCGACGCAGATGTTGCGGGCAATGACGTTGCCCTTGGGCGCCATGGGGTCGTCGGTGAGCAGCGTGAGCATCTGCGGGTAGCGCTCGCTCCACGGCGGGGTCTGGTAGGGGACTTCCTTGAGGCCGTTGCGCATGCCGTCTTCGCCGCGGCCGGCCCAGCCGAGGCCGCGCGCGTCGACGTGCGTGGCCGGCACGCAGTCGACGAAGATGTTGTTCTCGATGGTGCAGTCGCGGCCGCCGCCGATCATGGCGGCACGGGTGACCTTGTAGAAGACATTGCCGTAGATGAGCGCGGACGAGAACTGGTCGTCGAGGTAGACCCCGACGCAGCCGCGGCCTTCGAAGCCGTTGATGTGGTGGAAGTAGTTGTTGCGGATGACGTGGCCGCGCATGGTCCAGTTGCGGCCGGTGTAGATGGCGCCGGCGTCGTTCGACTCGTAGCAGACGCTGTGGATCTCGTTGAACTCGATCACGTGGTCGTTGCCGCCGAAGCCCATGGCCATGTGCGGCGCATTGTCGATCAGGTTGTGCGAGGCGCGGTTGCCGACGCCGTGCAGGGTGATGCCGGGGTTGTAGACCCGGTTCAGGCGTGCGAAGTGGTGCACGTGGTTGTTCTCGGCGAACAAGCCGGCGGGTGTCAGTGTCTTGCGGTCGCCGCCGCTCAGGTGGATGCCGCCGCCGGCCGTCTCGTAAACGTCGCAGCCGATGACGCCGTGGCCCTTGCCCGAGGCGCTGACCGCCGAGCCGCCGGTGTTGCGAATGACGCAGCCAATGACGCGCATGTCGCTGCCGCCGCCGATTTCGATCGCCGTGGAGCGGGTGGCCTCGACGATGAAGCCGCGGAAGGTCACGAAGCTGGTGTCCTTGGTGCCGATGATCCGGGGCGCGATCGAAATCAGGGCCTTGCCCTGGTCGATGGGCGCAGGCGGCCAGAAGTAGAGAATGCCCGTGTCGTGGTCCAGGTAGAACTCGCCGGGCGCGTCAAGTTCGCAGAGTATGTTGAACGCGTAGTACCACTGGTTCTTGCGGTAGCCGTACGTGTGGTAGGGCGGGGGTAGCGTGATGACCTTCTTCTCCGTGTCGATCGATTCGATGCGCTGTCGCTGCTCGGCCCAGTCCCAGAACCAGTAGCCGTGCAGCCAGGGGTCCTTTTCGCCGATCCAGCGCGAGGGACGGTCGCCGTCGTAGGTGAACTTGGGCAGCTTGTCGCCTGGGATGCCGTGGATGCGGTGCGGTGCGCCGCCGACCACGTCGATGATGCGGGTGAAGCCCTCGTTGGGCCAGCGTGCCAGCCCCATCGGCTTGTCCTGGAAGAACAGTTCGAGGCGCTTGCCGCCGGTCGCGACGTCGCCGAAGTCGGTGACCCCAGCCGCCTTGAGATCGGCCTGCAGCACGTTGGGCCGGGCCGCCGCGTCGAGGCGCTGGAGCACCGCCGCGTCGGTCACCGGCTGGAAGTTCGTGACCTGCTTGCCGCCGACCAGGCGCACTTCCGCGCCGGGCTTGGCGCGGTAGACGATCGGCGCCTCGGCGGTGCCGGAGTCCTCGGCCGTCAGTTCGAACGGTTTCGCGAACTCGTACACGCCGGCCGCCAACTCGACAGAGACGCCACCGGCGGGCAACGCGCCGGCCGCCTTCTTGAGCTTGCGGACCTCGTCGCGCGCCCGGGCGAGCGACGCGAACGGCCCGTCGTTATCCTTCGGTTCGGCCACGGTCCCGGACCAGGCATCATTTCCGTTCGGGGCGACGTACAAGCTCAAGGGATCGGCGACGGCTTCAGTCATGAGTCCAACTCCCGCAACGAGTCCCAGAAACCGAGAATGCCAGGTTCGCTTCGCCGTGTTGTTCTGCACTGCCGCTCTCCTTCTCGGATGCCTCTGCTGCTCAACGGATATGTCCCCGACGACCGTGGGATCAGTCGGGCGGCCAGAGACTCTCCCGGGTGATTCGCTTTTCGATGACTTGCCCCGAAACACCGAAGGTGCGTGACAGGGCACCGGCGACGTACTCGCGGGCCGCATCGCCGGAAAGGTCCCATTCGGTGAATCCTGCCGTCTCGGCACCTCTCGCAACCCGCTGAAGCTCAGCCTGCAGTCGCTCCCGAGGCACCAGGAGACGGCCCGCAAATTCGTAGGCGTGCTGCTCCATGTAACTCCATTGGTCCTCAGGGACACGCTGGACAAAGTCGATCCAGTCATCCACGGAGTTGTGCGAGATTCCGCGGTAGACGTCTGCGTGCAGGATAAGATGCCCCAGTTCGTGCGCTATGGAGAAGCGGACTCGGTTGACCATGCGGTCATCCATGTAGTCGCTGCTGTCCACTATGATGGTGGTAAGGTCGCCACGCAGGAGTGCGACAACATCGCCCGCGCTCTGGAGCGACGGGAGCGGCTCCAATCGGAGACCCAGTTCCCAGAGCATCTCCTCGACTTCGACGGGGACACCCCCGGTCGGCCAGTGAAGGGCACGGATTCGGTCGGCCTCCGCCCACGCCTTTTCGCGCGGGATGAACGGCGCTTTGAACTGCTCGGGAACGAGTCTCACACGCCGCCCTTCCTGATTTTCTCCGCGATCTCGCGCATTTCGTCAGGGGACGGCTTCTGTCCACGCAACGTGCGGAAGAAGACAGGGAGAGCCTTGACCAATTCGGCGTCGGCCATGATATCGGCGGGTACGATGCCTTGATCCACGGCGGCGAGATCAAAGAAAGTGTACCAATCGTCAGTCCCTTCCCGCAGGTCCAGGGCCGCCGCATAGCGCTCCAGAATGTCGCGACTCTTGGGCGGAGGCACCAGCCCCCGCTCCATGCGGCTGATGTTGGCCGGATCGGCGCCGGCGCGTTTGCAGAACTCTCGCAGGGTCAACCGATTGCGTTGACGGAGCGCTTCGACGAAACCCCCAAGTCGCTCTCTTCCTGGTTCAGGCATGGCCGTATCCTCCCTGGTGTTGTACAAAACATACAACACGGGGCCGCAAACGGCAAGGCCTAACGCGGATTTCACCGATCCGGCCACCCTCACCGGGACTTGCGGGGTCAGCGTTCATGGTGCGGACTTCGCGCAGCGGAAGCCGAGGTAGGTGTGGGCGAAATCCGGGAAGGGCCGGAACCGGGCGGCGGCGTGCGCGATGTGCGGTTCGCCGGTCCAGCTCCCGCCTTTGGCGACGCGGCGTTCGGCGGAGTTCGCATCTTCGCGGCCGTCGGCGGCGACGTAGGGCAGGGGCATGAACAGGCTGCTGGTCCACTCCCAGACGTTGCCGGCCATGTCGAGGCAGCCGCAGGGCGAAGCACCGTCCGGGTAGCTGCCGACCGCCACGATCCGATCCTGGCCGAAGCTCATCTTCTTGGAGTCCAGATCGGCTCCCCACGGGAACTTGCGTCCGTCCGGGCCGCGCGCGGCCTTTTCCCATTCCGCCTCCGTGGGCAGGCGCTTGCCGGCCCACTGCGCGTAGGCGGTGGCGCCGTACCAGGTGACGTTGGCCATGGGGAACTTTTCTTTGCCCGACTTGGGCTTCCACTCGTCGTTCACCTGCTCGATCGACAGGTACTGCGGCAGCCCGAGGTAGTTGCGTCCGGCCGTATCCTTCGTGGCCTTGACGGCGTTGAGGAACTGCACGTACTGCGCCGTGGTCACTTCGCACTTGTCCATGAAGAAGTCCGGCAGTGTCAGCTTGTTTTCCGGCGCCTCGGCCTTGTCTTCGTCAAGGGCTTTGCCGCTGCTGCCCATGGTGAACTCGCCGGCCGGGACCAGGACCATATCGGGGGGCGGCGCGGCGGTGGCGGCATCCTGGGCACGGGTCGGCGCCCCGGGGACCGCGGACAACAAGGCGGCCGTGATGCAGGCGCAGGCGACAGTCGAGAGTGGACGCATATAAGGACCCCTTTCCGAATCGGAACAACCTCAATCCTGGCGGATGACCCATGAACTTAATGCCGCCGGTGCGCGCGGTCAAGGGCTGGCTTGAGCACGCGGCAATGCGTCAGCGCCTCCCGGGCGGAAGACCGCCCGATCATGTGTGGGCGTTACTCCCTAATTCGTTTGGGGCGTTCTGGCAAAGTGGCGGGACCGGCTCG
>Ga0208961_1000821_pt1 | contig 11610 bp, 12 predicted proteins | sample RifOxyB3_FD_184034 | JGI IMG/M metagenome (GOLD analysis project Ga0208961, IMG submission 184034) | Groundwater microbial communities from Rifle, Colorado - Rifle Oxygen_injection B3 (SPAdes) | ecosystem: Environmental > Aquatic > Deep subsurface > Groundwater | place: Rifle, Colorado, United...
CTTGACAGCGCCCCCGCCCGTGGGAGCTCGCCGCGGGGCAGATTCGGCAAGGAAAAAATGGCTTGAGGGCTGGGGGCACGCGTCGGGACCGAGGCCGTCCCTGCCAGCGACGATGGCGGCGATCCTCGTCGGCCATTTTTGCCTTGCCGAATCGAACCCAATATGCTCGGGCGGTGTCGCTGTAAAGCCCTACGGCCCCTCGCTTTTTTCGCCGTGGCCCCCCGCGTTTTCCCCGTCCGCTACCGTGGCGGGAAGCCTGGGGGGCGAACGGTGGCGTGGGTTGGGGCGGCTCAGAACCGTCCCGCACGTCAGCAGCGATCGCGTGGGCGATCAGGACTGCAGGATGCGACCGGTGTACGTCCACTTGTAGGGCTTGGCCAGGGCGGCGTTGAAGTAGTCGATGAAGCGCAGGATGCGTTCGCGCAGTTCGCGGAGTGAACGGAAACTGGCACGTCGCAGGAGTTTTCGGGCCAGGACGCTGAACCAGATCTCGACCTGGTTCAGCCAGGAGCAGTGCTTGGGTGTGTAGGCGAACCGGATTCGGTGGGAGGGATCGGTGAGGAAAGCCTCCCGGCTGGGCAGGGACTGGAGGATTCCGGACTTGCCTTTCTCTCCCAGTGGACCTGAGTAGCCGATTTGTTTCGCAATGAAACGCACCAGGCTTTCCGACTTGTGCGTATTGAGCTGGTCGGAGATAAAGACCCATTCAGCGCCAGGGTCAAGGGCAACGGTGCGAGCTATGTGCCCGGCGAAGTCCTTCTCGGTACGAGTGGGGCCCAGTGTGGCGTTGAGGATTTTCCCGGTGGCGACATCGAAGCTGGGGATCAACGACAAAGTTCCGTGGCGACGGTACTCGAACTCCAGCAGGGCCGGTCGGCCGGGAACGGCGGGCTTGTCCGGATGGATGCGCTCCAGGGCCTGTATGCCGGTCTTTTCGTCCGTGGAAACGGTCCGGACCCGCTTGGCGTGGCGCCCACGGGCCTCCAGGTACAGTTCGCAGATCGCCTGAACCTGGCGGGCGTACTGCACAGGATCGTCGATGTTCGGGTTTTCCCAGTACTTGATGCGGTGCGGTTTCAGGTCGGCCTCAGCCAGCATCCTGCCCACGGTGCGTTCCGAAATGCATAGAGCAATCCCGCGGTGTCTGACCTCCGCGGTCAGAAGCGCAACTGTCCACCGCGCTTCCTCCCGTCCGCTCTTGGCCGGCGACTCCAAGGCAACGCTCATGAGCGCACATTGCTGTTCGGCCGTGTAGGTGGCGGGCGCTCCCGACCGTGGAGCATCTTGCAGGAATCGGGTAAGCGCCTCGAGCCATTCCCGCTCTTCAGCCGGCGGACTCTCCATCGCGTTGAGCTCCGCCAGCCATGCCACCGTCCGGTCCCGCCACAACGACACCGTGCCCCGGTCCAGCCTCAACTCCCTGGCTGCATGACTGATGTTCCGGGTTGTCAGGCGGAGCAGAATGTGGGCTCGCCGGACTTCACGCTGGGGAGCCGTCTGCTGTGCGGCCACCTCACAGAGGGCGGCAATCGCGGAACCTGACAAGTCCAAGGGAGGGAGGGACGCCTCGCCTTCCCGTACGGTTGGCGCTCATAGTTGAAGTTTCCTTTCCATAGGAAATATATATACACTATCGTGTATATCAAGGGGGACGAATGGATTTTTCCCAAAATGGCTTCAGATTTCTATAACCGCGATGATAGAGGAGGCCTGGCTGTGGCTGACGGCTACCGTGTCAAACTGCAGAGAGTCGAGCAACCGACCAACCACTCCTACCACGTCACGATCCCAGTCGTCCTCGTCGAGGCGATGGGATTGCAGAAGGGCGAAGAACTGCTGTGGAGTGTCGAAGACAAGAACACGCTTGTCCTCGGTCGTGTGGCCGCCGTCCCCCTCAGGCCCAGCCGTTCGAATGCCCAGGCCACACCGCCCGGAACCTCACGCCCCAACGCAGGCAGACGAATTGCGGGGTGACTTCTGGCGGACGAGCACTAGCCGCACAGGTTGAAAAAAGAGCTCTTCCCGCTTGTAAACCGCGCCTCGGATACTACTTTTCAGGCCTTGTGTAGCGGCATTTGCCGTTGCCCCATTGGCGGGGGCGTAGCTCAATTGGTTAGAGCACCAGCCTGTCACGCTGGGGGTTGCGAGTTCGAGCCTCGTCGCTCCCGCCACTTACCTCATCTGCTTTGTCCCCATGGCGGAGTCGTTCACGACGGCGGCTCCCTTGCAGTACGACTTGGGTGTCGCTATCTTGCCTGATGGTGTCCGAGTTGGCCCCGCGGCGGGGCGGCAACAATACTGCTTGAAAGGCTCGTCCCGACCTATGCCACGCAGCGTTTGGATCATGGCTGGCGAAGACTCCGGGGATACCTACGGCGCGCTCCTGGCCACGGAATTGCACCGGGCCGCTCCGGACGTGGTCGTCCGGGGCATGGGTGGGCACGCGATGGCTCGCGCTGGCGTGGACATCCTGGTCGATTCGTCGGAACTCGGCGTGGTTGGGGTCTTCGAGGTCCTGAAGCGTCTCGGCACATTCAGGCGCATTTTCCGCGACCTGGTGCATCGGGCGCAGGCGGAGCGGCCGGAGGCCGTTGTCCTCATCGACTACCCCGGGTTCAATCTGCGCTTTGCCAAGCGCATGAAGGCATTGGGCATTCCCGTGGTGTACTACGTCAGCCCGCAGGTCTGGGCTTGGGGCAAGCGGCGGATCCCGAAGATCGCGCGCCTGGTCACGAAGATGCTCGTGATCTTCCCGTTCGAAACCACCGTCTACTCCCGCACCGGACTGGATGTGCAGTTCGTGGGGCACCCGCTGCTCGAACTGATTCCGCCGCGCCAGCCGGACGAACCGGCGTGTGACCCCAACACTGTGTTGCTGCTGCCGGGCAGTCGTTTCGACGAAGTCGACCGACTGTTGCCCGTGATGGTCCAGGCAGCCGCGGCCTTGCACGCCGAAACCCCACGTCTGCGGTTTGTGATCCCCGTATCCCGTGAAAAGATTGGCGAGCGCGTCCGAGCGAGACTGCAGGGGTTGTTGACGACCGCCGGCGGTCCGGACATCCAGGTCGATGTGGGCCATACGCGTGAGTGGCTGCGTCGTGGCATTGCCGGCTTGGCCGCCAGCGGCACCATTACGGTGGAGTCGGCGATCTCCGGCCTGCCGCTGGTGGTCGTCTACCGGGTGCGTTCATTCGACTACATGGTGGCCAGGATACTGGTCCACGTCCGGTATTTTACCATGGTCAATGTCATTTTGAAGCGACTGGTTTTTGAAGAGTTCCTGCAGGACCAGGTCACGGTCGCCAACTGCACACGGGCGTTGCGGGCGATCCTTCCCGGTGGCGAACGTCGAGCCGAGGTGGAGGCAGGCATGGCGGAGACGGTCGAGCGTCTGGGTGGGCGCGGGCGGGCTTCGGCGAAAGCCGCCGCCGCCGTGCTTGACGTCATTGGCAGGAAGACCGTGGCGGGCGAGTGAGGCGAGGCATCGTGACGACACTCACTTCGGTGTCTCTGGGGAGTCCTCTGTCGCCGGTTTGGCGCCCGCGTCCTTACTTCGTGTCCGCCGCCGGGTTGTCCACGGTGCCGCCGGACTTGGCCTGTTCGATCCGCTTGTCCAACTCGGCGATCAGGCCGTCGAATCCCTGCTTGTTGAGCACGTCGCGGAACTGGGTATGGTAGGTGGTGGTCAGCCGTATGCTTTCGACCTCCACGTCGTAGGCTAACCACTTCCCGTTGTCCAGAGACATGCTGTAGTCGACCGCGGCGAAGCCGTCGCCGAAGGGGACGCGCGTCTGGACGACGACTTTGTCCTTGTCGCTTTTCTCCTCGACCCCCAGATACTCGACGTTCTCGGTGTTGTACTTCTCCAGTTTCCCCATGTAGAATTCGAACACGAACTGGGCGTACTTGTCGACAAACCGTCTCTTCTGGTCGTCGTTCAATCCCTTCCAATCGTTCTTCAGTGTCATACGTCCCATGCGGACGAAGTCGAAGTTCCGCTTGTACACCTCATAGCAGCCCTGTCGTCTTTCCGCCGCCGGCTTGTCCGACCTGAGGATGCTGATGAACTCGGTCACGCCTGTTTTCAGTTGTTCCATTGGCCCGTCGGCGGCGGCGCGACAGAGCGGTGCGAGCCCGATGCATGCCGCTACCCATACGGCGGCAGGCAGGCCGCCGGTCCTGGCAGAACTCAGGCGTCCTGAAATGTGGCGGCGAACGCTCCCGAGATGGTCCATGCTTGTATTCATTTCTCCACTTTTCCCTGCCGGTTCTGGCCGAATGCGTCTCGGATGTAGGTGTACGGATCGATGGCGTCTTGTTTGGCCTGGTTGTATGTGTCCATCGTATTAGACGTCCGGTCCACGCCATATATTCCGAGCATCCCGGCTTGGAGTTCAGGATTGTGCGGCCACAGGTAGGTCCGGATCGAGAGGAAGTGGTCTCCCGCCATGCCCGCGCCGTCGCGCGCCGTGGTCGGGCCCAGCAGGGGCAGCACCAGGTACGGTCCTGGCTTCAGGCCCCATCGGCCCAAGGTCTGCCCGAGGTCTTCATCGCTTTCCTCCACGTGCCACACGGACGTGGCGGGGTTGAAAAGGCCCACGGCGCCGACGGTGGAGTTGATGAGGAACCGGCCGGTCTCGCGCCCGCCGCTCTTGACCTTGCCCTGCAACAGGCTGTTGGCGATCCGTACCGGGCTGTCCAGGTTCCGGAGGACGTTGGTCACGCTTTCTTCAACCGGGTCGGGAGTGATCTTACGGTAACCGCGGGCAATGGGGTGCAGGATCCAGACGTAGAGCTTGTCATTGAACAGGAACAGAGGCCGATTGATGCTTTCCAGGGGGTCATAGACGGTTGGCGTCTCTTCCTCGAAGTCGGCGTCGTCCATGGGCTTGTTCACGTCGATTTCGGCCGTCGCTGGGGCCGGGGCGCCGGCGCCGGGGTTGTCGGGCGTTTGTGCGAGCGCGCCGTTCCAGAGGCACAGCGCCCAGGCCACGGTCACCCATCGCCACATCGCATTGTGTCGCAGAACCATGATCCGCCTCACTTTGGTCCAACGCTGTAGAGGAATTTCCCGATGACGTCTTCCAGTTCGAGGGCGGATTGGGTCTCCGTAATACTGTCGCCATCCTTGAGGATGCGCTCGCCGGCGCCCGGCACGAGCTTGACGTACCGCTCCCCGATGATCCCTTTGGTGCGGATGCTGGCCACGGTCTCCTCGTCCAGCGCCAGGCTGGTGTCGCTGATCTGGAGTTGCAGGCGGGCTTGCATCTTCTCGTGGTTCAACTTGACCTTGCCGACATGGCCGACGACCACCCCGGCGACCTCCACGGTGGTCCCGTGCTTCAGGCCGGAGACCGAGTCGAACGACGCATACAGGTTATAGCCTTCGCGGCGGAGAAGCGAGTTGCCTCCCAGCCACACGGCGAAGAATGTGAAGCAGGCGATTCCGAGGATCAGGAACAGCCCCACCCAGATGGCCGTTTTGTTTTCACTCATGCTGCCGGTCCTCCGTCATCGGTCTCGACAAAATGCCGCGCCCAGGGGCTGTCGGCCCGGCGGACTTCCTCCGCCGGCACGCAGGCCTGGATCTTCTTATCCTCCAGGATCGCCACATAGTCCGCGATCCGGAATACGTTGGGTATGTCATGGCTGACAATCACCGCCGTGTACCCCAGGCGGTGCTGGGTATCCGCCAGCAGGTCGTAGATGCGGTGCGTCGTGCGCGGGTCCAGCCCGGTCGTCGGTTCGTCGAACAGCACGATGCTCGGGTCGTGCTGCAGTGCTCTGGCCAGGCCGACTCGCTTCTGCATACCGCCGCTCAATTGCGCCGGGAACTTGCTGCCGTCGCTCGCACTGATGCCCACCAACGCCAGCTTGTCCACCGATTTCTGTCGGACTTCGGCATCGCTGAGCGTTGTCTTCTCGCGCAGGGGCAGTTCGACATTGTCCAGAACGGTCATGGAGTCGAACAGCGCCACGCCCTGGAACAGAACGCCCAGGTGTGACCGCATCTCGCGCAGTTCCGTTCGTGACATGGTCACGACGTCATGACCGTTCACCAGGACCTGGCCGGAGTCCGGCTTGAGCATGCCCAGAATGTACTTGATCATTACGCTCTTACCGACGCCGCTGGGGCCGACCACCACCGTCGTCTTGCCGGCCGGTACCGACAGGTTCAGTTGGTCGTGGACCCACTGCTGGCCGAACCGTTTTCGGATATTCACCAGTTGTATGACGTTCAGCTCGTTCATGACTTTCGGGCGCCCGTTTGCGACTCCGCGGTCCGGCCCGGTGTATACCGGGGGGCCGGCGACCGGGATCAAATCAGGATGCAACTCAACAAATAGTCCCAGACCAGGATACTCACCGACGAGACGACCACGGCTTCGGTGGTTGCCTTGGACACTCCGGACGCGCCCTTGACCGGTTGCCGGTCCACCTCGTGGCCATGGAAGGCGCAGACGGTGACGACCACGAACGCGAAGAACACCGATTTGACCAGGCACATCCTAAGCAGGGCCGGGTCTCCGGAAACCGCGCTCTTCATACCGTCGAAGTAGTACCCCGGGTTGGCGTTGAGCAGCACGCACCCGGCCAAGTACCCGCCGTAGACTCCCGCCGCGCAGAACACCAGCGAGAGTATGGGCAGAGAGATGAGGCCAGCCACGAGTTTTGGCGAGATCAGGTAGTTGTAGGTTTCGATGCCCATGCACTCCAGGGCGTCGATCTGCTCGGAGTTCCGCATCACGCCAATCTGAGCGCAGAGCGCGGACCCGGCCCGCCCAGTCAGCAGCAGCGCACTCATCACCGGCCCCAGTTCGCTCAGCAGGGTGATGATGACGCCTTGGCCCAGAACGGCTTCTGACCCGAATTTGGTCAGCGTGTGGTATCCCTGCAAGCCGAGCACCATGCCGGTGAAGAAGCCCGTCAGCGCGATGATGCTCAGCGATTCGGCGCCGATGATGATGATTTCTCTGCCGATGATGCCGCGGCGGAACGGTCGGCTGACCGCACCGGCAAGCGCGTGGGACGAGAAAACACCCCAGCGCCCGAGTTTCGTAACCGTGGCGATGGCTCGTTTTCCTAGACCCTCAACAAAGTCGAGGAGCATTGAATGGAGGAAGGTCAGCAAGACGTCCAAGTCTCCGAAGAAGACGCAGATACAGTCCAGTCTTATCCATACCTTAACCGAAAACCTCTGTCTTGCGAGTCGTTGAGGTCATAGACGTGGCATTACGTCTCAATGTAATGCGTCAGTTGCGGGTGGAGATAAGGTCGACGTTTGACCTGGGCTGACGCCTAAAGTGGTCGGAGCGGCTCGCTCCGACACCCGCGGGAGCGAGCCGCTCCCGCCACTTTGGCCATCTACCGCCCAACCGTCCACCCGCCACTGACGCATCGCGTCTCAATCGCGGCTTAGCCTATCTGAGTTATGGCGAATGAGCTATATTACCCGGTTGCTCATTTATAAGGAACGCCTGCTTTGAAGAGAATGCTTAGTCGTTTCTGTTCGTTGTTGGGAGTGGTTGCACTGGCGGTAGGGACCTCGGGTTGCGGCATCATGAACCGCATGGCCGCCGACTCCGTGCAGAGCATGCTCGGGTCGCTGCTGGAACAGCCCGATCCGCAACTGGTCCACGACGGTGCGCCTGCCTGCCTGCTGGTCATCGACAGCCTCATCCGCCGTGACCCCAGGAACCCCAGCCTGCTGCGCGACGGTTGTACGGCCTATACGACCTACGCCACCGCGTTTCTGTCCGGCGAGGCAGATGCCGTGCGCGCCGCCCGGCTCCAGGGGCGCGCCAAAGAATATGGGCAGCGCTTGCTCCGGTTGCGGGGGTTCTACACCCGGGCCGAATCGGCGCCCATGCCGGAGTACGAGGCCGCCCTGGCCCGGTTCGGCGGGCGCGATGTCCCGGACCTGTACGCCGTGGGCAGCGCGTGGTTGGGGTGGATCGTCAGTTGCCCCGAATCCATGGAGGCGATGGCGGAACTGCCACGGGCGCTGGCCGTCATGGAACGGGCCCTGGCCCTGGACGAACGCTACGCCGACGGCGGCGCGCACCTGGTGTTCGGCACCTATTTCAGCCTCCAGCCGGTCGGCGCCGGCCAGGACCTGCCCCGGAGTCGCCGGCATTTCGAGCGCGCCATGGAACTGGGCGGAGCCGAAGACCTTATGCCACGGGTGCTGTTTGCGGAGTTCTATGCCCGGGCGGCCAACGACCCGGAACTGTTCGCTGGCACACTCCAGGGCGTTCTGGACTCCAAGGTGTCCGACACGCCACGTCTCCGCCTGATGAATGCCGTGGCCCGGGATCGGGCCGCACGGCTGTTGCAGCAGAAGGATGAAATCTTTTGAAAACAAACTCACGCCTCACTTCCGGTTTCTCGGTCCGCCGTCGGATACCCGCCCTCGTTGCCGTCGCCCTGATCACGATGGCCGGCTGGGTCGCCGGTGCACCGGCGAATACGGTGGTCATCCGGCTCGCCACGGTCGCACCAGACCGCAGCGTGTGGGTCAAGGCGCTCCGCGACGCGGCGGCCGACGTCGCCAAGGTCACCGAGGGTCGCGTGCAACTCAAGATTTACGCTGGTGGCGTGCAGGGCGACGAGCAGACCGTGCTCCGAAAGATGCGTGTCGGTCAACTGCAGGGCGCAGCGTTCATGGGGCAGGGCGTGCGCCTCTTCTGTGCCGACGCCACCGTGCTGCAACTGCCGCTGATGTTCCGCACAGAGGAGGAGTTTGACCAAACCCTGAAGGACCTGGACGCCGACCTGCGCGTTGCCGCCCGCGAGAACCAGGCGGAGATTCTCGCCTGGACCCGGCAGGGGTTCGCCTACCTCTACAGCCGTAAGGAAGTGGCGGATCTGGGCGGGTTGCGCCAGACCAAGCCGTGGCTGGTTCCGGATGACGGGTTCAGTGAAACGCTGTATCGTGTTGCGGCCGTGACCGGCGTTTCCATCCCGATCAGCGACGTGCTCACCGGCCTTCAGTCCGGTCTGCTCGACACCGTCTACGCGCCGCCCTTGGCCATGATCGCCCTGCAGTGGCACTCGCGGGTTTCCTACAAGCTCGACCTCGGTCTGGCGTACTCCACCGGCGCGGTGGTCCTCACCAGCGAGAGCTGGAACAAGATCAGCGCTGCCGACCGTCCCAAGGTCCAGGAGGTGTTCAGCCGGCGCGTCGAGGAGATGAACGCCCTGGTGCGCAAGCAGAACGAGGAGGCGGAAACGGTCATGGCCAAGCAGGTGCAGACGGTGAAACCGACGGACGCGGCGGTCGCCGAGTTCCGCCAGGTGAGCGAGACCCTGGTTAAGCAACTGACCGGCCAGGCATTTTCGGAAGCCATCGCGAAGAAGTTCGAGGCGTCCCTGGCACGGCAGCGCGAGAAGAAGTGACGGTGGGTGCCGCCGCACCGGCGAGGCCATGCCGTTAGCTCAGCGTCGCCACCGAGCTTGTCTCCGTGGGGCGACGATTGAAAAGAGGGGGGCAAGGACCGCCCCCCCTCTTTTCAATCGTCGCCCCACGGCCGCAAGGACCGTGGCGGCGCGGAGGGATGCGAGTTACATCGTAGATGATTGCGAAGGTGAAACATGCTGCCGGGTGCACCTGAATCCGGAGATCCGTCTGCACGTCCCGCTGAGACCCCGCCGCCGCCGTCGCGCCGTCGCGCCATCGAGGACGGCTTCTGTGCCGGCCTGGTGATGGTGCTGATCGGCGCCGGCCTGCTGGCGGTGCTGCGGCGCTTCGCGGCCAAGTTGCCCGTGGTCGGCAATCTGGTTCTGAGCGGCAGCCTGAATTGGCCCGAACCGTTGTCGCAGCATCTGGTGCTGTGGGTGGCGCTGTTCGGGGCCTGTGCCGCGGCTGCCGACCGCCGCCACATCGCCATCGACGCCCTCAGTTACGTGCTTTCGGAACGTAAACGCCGCTACGTGGGCGTGCTCACCAACCTGACGGCTGTGGCGGTGGGGGTGGTGTTTGCCTGGCTGTCGGTCGGTTTCGTCGCCGCCGAATTCAAGAACAATCCCGATGAGTTGACCTTCTTCGGTCTGCACGCCTGCTGGTTGACTCTCGTGCTGCCGGTCGGGTTCTCGCTGCTGGCCGTGTACGGCATGGCGTCTTCGGTGGCCGATATCCGAGCCTTGTTCCGCCCGCCCCCTGCACCGGCGACTCCGCCGCCCGCCACGCCGGCTCAGCAGAAGGATACTCCGACCGCATGATGGTCCTGATTCCCATCGCAATGCTCGCGATCTGCATGGCGGGGGTCCCCCTGTTCGCCGTCATGGCGACGTCCTCGCTGCTGAGTTACTGGCGCGCGGGGATCACGTTCCAGTCGGTCATGATCGAGTTCTACGGTCTGGGGTCGCTGCCATTGCTGCAGACGTTGCCGCTGTTCACGTTTGCCGGTTGCCTGTTGGCGCACAGCCGCGCGCCGGAGCGCCTGCTGCGTCTCTCCAACTCCATCCTGGGCTGGATCCCCGGCGGTCTGTGCTTCGTCACGGTCGCCGCGTGTGCCCTGCTGACGGCCTTCACCGGCGCATCGGGGATCACCATCTTCGCCTTGGGCGGCCTGCTCCTGCCGGCCATGGTGGCCAGTCGCTACAACGAGCGGTTCGGGGTCGGCCTGATTACTGCCAGCGGTTGCCTGGGGTTGCTCTTCCCGCCCAGTCTGCCGGCGATCCTCTACGGCGTCGTCAGCGGTGTGAGCATCGATCTGCTGTTCCGCGCCGGGCTGCTGCCCGGGATCCTGACCTTGCTCGCCCTGGCGGGCTATGCGGCGGTGGGCGCGTACCGGCAGGGAGTGCCCGCGCAGGCCTTTTCGCTGCGGGAACTCCGTGACGCACTGTGGGTTGCACGCTACGAACTGCCGCTGCCGGTGCTGGTGATCGGCGGTATTTACACCGGAGTCTTCGCCATCAGCGAAGCCGCGGTGGTCGGCGCCGCCTACGCGCTGCTGGCCGAAATGCTGCTCAACCGCGATGTGCGCCCGCGCCAGTTCGCCGCCGTCGCCCGCGAGAGTGTCGTGCTGTCCGGAGGGATCCTGATCATTCTCGGCATGACCATGGCGCTGACCAATTACCTGGTCACCGAAGACGTGCCGGGGCAGATTTTCGTTCTGGCCGAGAAGTATATGAGCGGGCGCGTGGCGTTCCTGCTGACCCTGAACGTGTTCCTGCTGGTCGTGGGCAGCGTGCTGGAGATCTATGCGGCTACCGTGCTGGTCATGCCGCTGCTGCTGCCGATCGCCGCGCAGTTCAACGTGCACCCCATTCACCTGGGAGTCATCTTTCTGACCAACCTGGCGATCGGCTACATCATGCCGCCGGTGGGCTTGAACCTGTTCATTTCCGCCATGCGCTTCAACAAGCCGGTGCTGCATGTGGCGCGGGCTTCGATTCCGTTCGCGATCGTGCTGCTCATCGTCCTGGCGGTGATCACGTTCGTGCCCTGGCTGAGCCTGGTTTTCGTCCCTCAGTGAGCGTCGGCGCCGCGACGGCGCCAGGGGAAAAACGACCGGTCCTGCCGTGATGCGTCAGTGGCGGGTGGCTGGTTCTGGGGGAGGCGCTGGCCAAAGTGGCGGGAGCGGCTCGCTCCCGCGGGTGTCGGAG
>Ga0208961_1000825_pt1 | contig 11571 bp, 8 predicted proteins | sample RifOxyB3_FD_184034 | JGI IMG/M metagenome (GOLD analysis project Ga0208961, IMG submission 184034) | Groundwater microbial communities from Rifle, Colorado - Rifle Oxygen_injection B3 (SPAdes) | ecosystem: Environmental > Aquatic > Deep subsurface > Groundwater | place: Rifle, Colorado, United...
ACGCCGGGGGGGGGACGGCCTGAGGACAGGCCGCCCCTACTTGGTGTGCGCGGAGGCGTGGCCTTCCGAGACGCGGCGCCAGATCTTGAAACAGCCCTGATCGGACAACGTGAGCCGTTGCACTTCCACTGCATCTGGACTATCTTCTGATTCGGGACCCGAAAGGCCATTTGTCGAAACCAGGTTCGGAATCACACCCCCATGGCCAAACAACTCCTGACCCCGTTTCAGTTGACCGATCTGAAGCTGAAGAACCGTGTCGTGCTCGCGCCAATGACGAGGGCGCGGGCGGGTGTAGAACGAGCGGCCAGCGCGTTGATGGCCGAGTATTACGTGCAGCGCGCCACCGCGGGCCTGATCATCGCCGAGGCGACGGCCATCTCCGAGCAGGCGCTCGGTTGGGTGAATTCGCCCGGGATATACACCGATTCGCACACGGCCGGCTGGAAACAGGTGACCCGTGCCGTGCATGCGAAGGGCACGCCGGTCTTCCTGCAACTCTGGCATTGCGGGCGCGCGTCGCATTCCAGTTTCCGTACGGACCGCTCGCTGCCGGTGTCTGCCTCGGCCGTGAAGTTGAACGGCGACTACATCCACACGCCTGAAGGCAAACGAGCGTACGAGACGCCGCGTGCGCTGCGGACCGACGAGATTCCCGGCGTAGTCGCCGATTACCGGCGCGCCGCTCAACGCGCCAAGGATGCCGGTTTCGACGGCATCGAGATCCACGCGGCCAACGGCTATCTCATCGATCAGTTTCTCCAGTCGAAAACCAATCAGCGCAACGACCCATACGGCGGCTCGGTGGAGAATCGGTTCCGGTTCCTGCGTGAAATCGTCGAAGCCACGCTCACCGTCTGGCCAGCGGGGCGCGTCGGCGTCCGACTCGCCCCGAACGGCGCGTTCAACGACATGGGCTCGCCCGATTACCGCGACCAATTCCTCTTCGCCGCCCGACAACTCGACGTATATCGGCTCGCGTACCTGCACGTGATGGACGGCTTGGCGTTCGGCTTCCACCAACTCGGCCAACCGCTGACCCTGGCAGATTTTCGCGGCGTGTCCCACGGTCCGTTGATGGGCAACTGCGGCTACACGCAGGAAGCCGCCGAGGCCGCCATCGTTGCCGGGCACGCCGACCTGATTGCGTTCGGTCGTCCGTACATCACCAATCCCGATCTCGTCGCTCGATTCACCAACGACTGGCCGCTCGCTCCCGACGCCCCGGTAACGGTGTGGTCCGCGCCGACCGCCGCCGGCTACACTGACTTCCCGGCGCACGCGTGAGGCGGGCCCTTAGCCTGCAGGCTACAGGAACCGTCCCAGGGGAATCTCGTGCACGCCGTCGATGAAGTGGTCGGGGCGAAAGCCTTCCGGGACGAAGCCGTTGCGGATGTAGTACAGAAGCGCCTTGCGGTTGTGCGACGAGACGCACGTGGAGATCTTGCGCTGCTTCCAGCGCCGCCAGAAGCGGTCGGCTGGTTGCATGAGCCGGTCGCCGATCCGGTGCCCGAAGTACTCGGGGTCAATGCCCACGTAGTCGAGACTGCCCAGGCCGCTGTCCTGCGCGCCGACTTTCAGGTACCCCACCACGCGGGCGCCGTCCACCGCGACGAACGCAATGGACTCGGAGTGCGCATCCTTGCGCAGCGACCCCTGCGCCAGGCTGGCGGCGGAGAAGTGCCGGTTCAGGGCTTTCGGGTACTTGCCCTTCAGGAACGTCTTGAACGCGGCGATCAGGATCCGGGACGCCTGCTCGGCATCCTGCGGCCGGAACGTGCGCACGGTGATACGGGGCATGGTGGGGACTCCTTGGAGGTGTTCGGCGTTCAGTGTTCAGGTGTCCGGGTGTCGATGATCTCGATGATCTCGATGATCTCGATGATTTCGATGATCTCGATGATTTCGAGAGGTGTCCGAGTGTCAGGTCTCAGGCCCTGGGTGTCGGGTGTCGGGGGGGGCGAAACCTCACTGCGCCTTTGAGAACATGGGCAGGTACTGGCCGCGCGGTTCGAGGGCGAGATGGGCACGTGGAACGGGATGCCCAGCGGGCCGAGCGCGAACTTGCACTCACAGTTGCGCGCCGGGTCCGGATTGCCGCGCAGATAGTTGAGTGCGGCGCGGGCCATGGCGCTGAGGTCAAGGTCGTCCGGCGCCGGCTGCCCCGGCGGCGTCACAGTCGCGATCTCCGAAAGACTCGCGCGGAACTGGGTGCCGAGCGTGTAGTTCATGACGTGCCTGCCTTCTTGTGCGTCAGCCGTCACGGTGTGGTGGATGCCCCAGCCATAGGTGACGGCAAGGGGCTTCGCGCAAGTACTGTAGACTGTGAAGGGCTATGGCGCACGGAATCAGCGACCGCAGGCTTCCGGCTAACGGCCGGGACTCTGACGGGGAGTTGGCTGTCGGCCTGAGTCCCGCGTTTACGCGGAAGCGGGCGCGAGTCTTCATCGAGCGCGACGGGCGGGCGTCACGACGGCGCGGGACGATGGCATAGGGGTGTCGCGCGAGGCAACGCGTAACGCGCCCGGCTGAAGCACGGGCGCAGGCTTCCGGCTGAAGCCGGGACTCCGGCGGGGGAGCGGCGCGCTCTGGGGCCTGAGTTCCGCGTTCCCGCGGAAGTGGGCGCGAGGCTTCATCGAGTGTGCGGGGCTCGCGTGGTACCGAGGGACAGCGGTGGCGGAGGTGCTGCGCGATACGGCGTTGCGCTGGCGTGGAATTGCCGCTTCGCACCAGCAGGTCCTGGTGAGCCGGAGTGCGGGGCTGCCTTTTTGCATCCTCACGTCCCGATGCTATTCTCTTTCTCTGTGGCCGAGTGCGACTCTCTTCGTTCTCCGGCCCGAAATCCTCCGCGAATGACAACACAGGCACTGGAGGTGTCGTTTCATGAAGACCACCTGGGTTGCGCGTGTCGCGGCGCTTTGCGTGGTTACCGCTGCTTTTCCTGCTGCCGGCTGGACCACGTACCGCGGCAACTCCGAGCGCTCAGGTTACGCTCCTGTGGTGCTTCCGTCCGTGCTGGAGCGGACTTGGGTTACTCGGCCACTGGCGGCGCGACCGGCCCCCGCCTGGTCAGGACGCGACACACGAATGCCGTTCGACCAGGTCTGCCATCCGGTTGTCGCGGACGGCCTGCTGCTGTTCGGCAGCGCACGCGAGGGTGCGGTCTATGCGCTGGATGCAGCGACAGGGACTCTGCGGTGGCGATTCTTCACGAACGGTCCGGTTCGCTTCCCGCCCGCCGTGTCCGGGAAGCTGCTCTACGTCGTCAGCGACGATGGATTCATCTACTGCCTGGACGTGGCGGGTGGCAACAAGGTCTGGGCTCGGCGGGGGGGCGCCACCGAGAGTTACGTTCTGGGGAATACGCGCATGATCTCGCGGTGGCCTGCGCGTGGGGCTCCGGCAGTCGTCGGGGACACGGTCTACTTTGCGGCGGGAATCTGGCCGAGCGAAGGCATTTTCGTGTATGCTCTGAACGCCGCCGACGGCAGGGTGCTGTGGTGCAACGACAGCAGCGGCGGCATTGAGATGGCGCAGCCGCATCCCGGCGCGATCTCGCGCAGCGGCATTTCCGCCCAGGGCGCGCTGGCGGCCAGTGGCGACGCATTGCTCGTGCCGACCGGACGCGGTGTCGCTGCCGTGCTCGACCGCAGCGACGGCAGGCTCCGGTACTTCCGGCTCCAGGAGAACTCGCCGTACGGCGGCAGCGAAGTGATGGGCTTGGGGCAGTCCTGGTTCAACGGCGGCGTCTTTTTCGATACGGCCAGCGGCGACCGGATGGCCATCGCGTTCCGGGACGGGTGCGCGGCCGCCTCGCCGAGCCGTGTGTACCTCTGCACGGCTGGGCGTGTCGCGTCCTACGACCGCGCCAATCTCTGGTCGGAGAAGGAGACTACAGACCTGAAAGGGCAGAAGAGCAAGCGCTGGGTTCTGACGCCTGCGGTCTGGGACGTGGCGGCCCCGGTGGTGGCACCTGCCGCCGTTGCGGTCGGCGAGGACGCGCTGGTCGTCGGCGGGGGCGGCGCGGTGGCCGTGCTCTCATCGAGCAACGGCAAGGAGCGTTGCCGGTTGTTCGTTGAGGGTCAGGCCCTGGGGCTGGCACTGGCAGACAACGCGCTGTTCGTCACGACGGATGCCGGTGCCATCTACCGTTTCGATCAAGCCGCCGCCACACCCAAACCGGCCAGCCCGACCGGCAGTCTGGCCGAGAGGATCCTCAAGGAAACGGGGGTGGCCGCCGGCTACTGCATCGATATCGGCTGCGGCGACGGCAGTCTGGCACTGGAACTCGCCCAACGCTCGGACCTGACCATCATTGGGCTCGAGGCAGATGCGGCCGCGGCAGCGAAGGCGCGCCAGCAGCTCGCAGACGCTGGGCTCTACGGTGCGCGTGTGACCGTGTTGCAGGCCGACTCGAGTGCCCTGTCGGCGCTGCCCGACTATTGCGCGGACCTGGTGGTCTCGTCGCGGTTGCTGCTCGAAGGCGCGCCGATGCCGCCGGATGCTGAGGTGCAGCGACTCCTGCGCCCATGGGGCGGGGTTGCCTGTCTCGGAAGCTCGCAGGCATTGACCCTACACCGGCGCGGCGGGCTTGAGAACACGGGGCAGTGGACGCACCCGTATGCGAACGCGGCCAACACGAACTGTTCCGAGGACGAGGTGATCACCGGGCCGCTCGGCGTGTTGTGGTTCGACGATTTCGGGTTCTCCATGCCGAATCGGCACGGCCGCGGGCCGGCGCCGTTGTTTCTGGACGGAAAGCTGTTCATGGAGGGCGTGGACGGCGTGCTCTGCGTCAGCGCTTACAACGGCCGTCAATTGTGGCAGGTCGGTATCCCCGGTATTCTCAAATCGTACGACCAGGAGCACATTCTCGGTGCTGCCGGCACAGGCGGCAACATGTGCGTTGCGCCGGAGGGGCTCTACGTTCGGCATGAGAATCGCTGCCTGCGGCTCGACCCCGCCACCGGGCTCAAGCTTGGCGAGTTCACGGCCCCCGCACTGCCTGGCGGCACCCCCGCGCCCTGGGGGTATCTGGCCGTCAGTGACGGTGTGCTCGTCGGTTCACTGGCCGATTGCGAGCATGTGGTCCGGTTTCCCTACGTGAAGAGCGACATGAGCGAGCAGTTGACCGAATCGCTGCTGCTGTTCGGGCTCGATGCGGCAACCGGCAAGTTGAAGTGGACGTTCAAGCCCGAGCACTCGATCCGCCACAACACCGTTGCCGTCGGCGGCGGCCGTGTGTATCTCATCGACCGGCAGCAGGCGCAGTTCGACCGCAAGTGGCGTGCCGCCGACCGCGATATACCCAAGGACGAGTCGTTTGCACACCCGCCAGGAACGCTGGTCGCACTGGATGCCAACACCGGCCTGGAGGTCTGGCGGCAAGCCAAGGACGTTGTCGTCGGCACCGTGCTGAGCTTGAGTCTCGAGCACGACCTTCTCCTGATGTCTTTTCTGCCGACACACTTCGCGCTGCGGTCCGAGAGTGGTCGGAGACTGACCGCCTTCCGCGCCTCGACGGGGGAACTCATGTGGGATGCGGAAGCGGTCTACCGGTCGCGGCCGATTATCAACGCCGGTACGATCTACGCCGAACCGGGCGCCTGGGACCTTCTCACCGGGAAGCCCACCGGATTCCAGTTGCGCAATCGGGCGCACGGCTGCGGCACACTGGCAGGCTCGCGGCACCTGATGACGTACCGGTCCGGAACGCTGGGGTACACAGACCTCACGTGCGACGTGGGGACGGAGAACTATGGGGGCATCCGTCTGGGCTGTTGGATCAACGCCCTTCCCGCTGGTGGGCTCGTGCTCGTGCCGGATGCCACCGACCGGTGTGTGTGCAGTTATCTCATCAAGACGTCAGTCGCGTTGCAGCGCTTCGGGATGCGCCCCGTCCAGCTTTCGCATTGCAGCGGGGCCTATCCTGCCGCGATCCCCGTTACCGTGCAGGCGGACCGCCCCGATGCCGTGGTGTACTACACCTTGGACGGGGAAACGCCAACCGAACGTTCACGGCCATACCGTGCCGCGCTGAACATCTCTGAGCCGTGCACGCTCAAGGTCCGTGCGTTTGCGCCCGGCCAATCGCCAAGTCCCGTCACCGCGGCCGTCTACACGTTTGATCCGGATGTTGTCCCGGTTAACGACCCGCGCTGGACGGTTCACGACACCCCGGACGGGAAACCTGCTCCTTCGCAGTGGGTCATCGCCGGGACCATCGTCAGCGAGCGTTCGAATCACTGCGGTCCGGTCAAAGACCAGAGCTCGCCTGACGCGAACCGTCCCGGCACGGTTCGCCTCTTCAGTCCTGCCGGCACGGCGTCAGACGGCGTCCTGGAACTGGCCATGATGTCCACGGACGACGACACGTTCGGCATTGTGTTTCGGGCGCAAGATCCGGTCAATTACTACGTCCTTGCCTTCGATGCCGAGCGGAAGTGGCGTATCCTGGCCCGGCGCCAGGGGGACAACCACACCGTGCTGGCGAAGAACGACGCGGGCTATCAGGCGGGGAAATGGTATGCCGTGCGCGTGGTCCTGGACGGCAAGAAGATGACCGCGGTCGTCGACGGCAAGACCGAGTTTGCCGTCGAAGACGAAGCCTTTGCCAAGGGCGCCATTGGGCTCTACGCCTGGGGCTGTCAGGGCGCCAGTTTCCGCGACATCGTCTGGAAGCCGGGCAGGTGAGATCGACTCGCACGCCGTCGGCGCGGACACGTCCTCAGGCGGCGAGCGGCGTGTTGTCGAGCGTGATGAACTGCGGCAGAGCGACACTTCCGGTTCGCAGCAACCCCACTGTCACAGGACCGGCGATGAGCACACGTGTACGCATGTAGAGGACCCTCCCATCATCACGCCCTGTGCGACAGGGGCGTCACCCCGCCTGTCTCCCCTGACACATGAAACACGAAACCTGAAACTTCTTCGAACTGTGCGGGTAAATCCTGAGAGGCAAGTGGTGACGCGGGGGCGCCAGGATACGCCCGTTCGCGGTTGTGCGCAGCGGCGGGCAGTGGCGCGGAACCTCTGGGACCGCAGCAGGGTGCTCGGGGCCGTCCCGGCCCGAGGCCCTCGGCCGGGGACCGGCCGCGGCGGACGCACCCCGCTTCGGCGCGAGACGCGCCGAGCCACCGCGGCCGTACTTCCGCGAAGCCGGATTTACCCGCACAGGTCGACTTCTTTTGCCCGACCCGCCGCCCGGCCGCCACTTCACGGGCGTCTTGGGCGGGCCGGCCAGAACGTCGGCACGGGTAGTGAAATCGTAGCCGTCGTAGAAGTACTCGCCGGTCATCAGGCCCAGCGCGATGGCGGGGTTGATCGTGTGCACCGTCTGCTCGATCAGGGCGAGGAGGCGGGCCAGCGAGCGGGCGTTGTGTGCGATCCAGGCGCGCCGCAGCGCGAGCTTCTCCGCGGGCGTCCCCGCGTCGAACGCGGCGCGGAGTTCCTCGCGGGTGAAGCTGCGTCCGACCGCGTCGGCGAACAGGCGCAGGCAGGTCTCGCAGCAGCAGCCACGGTTGGCCGGCCGGTGGTTGTCGATGCGCAGGTCGTCGTCGAGCCAGATGAACTCGGGGGCTGCCTGGGCCATCATCGCGTAGGATTGGCGGACGTACTCGCGCAGGTTCTCGCCGTTCGGGCAGAACGAACCGCCGGCACGCGCGCCGTCCAGGCCGACGATGGGTGCGTAAGGGCCGTGCAGGGCGAGGTGCAGGTACTCGTCGCAGTGGCCGATGGTCGAGAGGAAATTGATGCCGGCGCGGAAGCCGGCTTTCCGGGCCGCGGCGATCCGTTTCTTCAGGATGCCTGCCCGCCGTTCGATGACGTCCAGCGGCAGCACCGGATGGATGGGCGAGGTAAAGAACGCGACCTCGTCGGCCGCGGTCCGGTGTCGGTCGAGGAACTCCAGCAGTTCCTCGAAACGCGCGTCCGGCTCCCAGAGCAGGACGCCGATGCGGAAACTGAGAAACGCCTCGGAAATCGCCGTCTTGTGGCCTAGACCCCCGCTCTTGCGCTGTCGCATGTTGACCCCTCCTGTGGGTGCCCCGCCGTTGCGTGTCGGCGGCAGGAACTTACGCCAGGTGCCCTGACGAGGTGGAACCCGTGCGGGCGACGCATTCCGTGGCATCCCGTGCCTGAAGATACTACGGCAACTGCAAGGGCTCAACTTCTTCCAGGCCCGGCGCGGACTGGGTCAGCGGAAGGTGGACCTCTGTTCGAGCCGCGCACGGTAGTAAGCGGTCTTTCCCAAGTGTTGGATTCCGGAGAACCGCGCGTTGCCCTCGCGCGCTACATCGCGGAAACGGCCGCGCTTTTTCCTGGGCATCGCCTTAACCTGGGTTATTCATGAGACGGCGTTGCGAAACCGCGTAGGTTGGCTCAGATCAAGGCGTTGTGGATGGGCGGTGGCCGATGGCGTATCGAGATACGTTGAGGTCGCCGCACGGCCGCAACACCTTGAGGTGAGGCGAGATACGCGGTTGCAGTAGTCGGCTCGTGAATAATCCAGGTTAACGTCTCCCGGGTTGCATTCGGCTGTCTCCCGGATACTTTGCACCCTTTCTCGGGAGGTTGCACCATGATCCTGAGGATTCTGTTGGGGCTGCTCCGAAATGAGCAAGCCCAGGTGTTCCTGATGGTCATCGACTATCTGTGCAAGGAGAACAAGATCCTGCGCGACAAGCATGCCGAAACCGGGAGGCGCTTCAGGTTCCTCCCGGTCGGCGAGAAATGCCTCCGCCACATCATCCGCGAGTACCTCCAGCACTATCACAGCGAGCGGAACCATCAGGGCGAGGACATCGGCAATGTCCTGCTCTTCCCGGACGAACGCATGCAGGGCGCGCCAAACGGCAGAATCATCAGGCACTCCCGCCTTGGCGGCCTGCTCAACTTCTACCACAGGGCTGCGGGCAAGTCTGGTACCCCGGGTCGCGGGGAAGAAGAACGCGTGGCGTAGCTCTCGCGCGCCGTTCTCATTCGATTGTCAAAGAGCCGCCGAGCAGGTGGAGTCTGCCCGGACACCGCGTTCAAACCGATCCGGCCCATTGCATCTTGCTTAACACCTTCTCGCGCAACGCGAATCTCTGCAAATCCGGCCGAGCTCTCGGCCGATTTCCGCTTGCCGCGCCTCGCTCCTCTCGACTCATGCCACGATCTTCATGCCCCGGCCGAATAAAATGGGGATACGCGGTATACTGCGGCTCCGCAGCCCCGGCACGACACCGACAGACGCCGCGTTAACGTCGTGATAGGCTGGGAACCGGCAGACGCCAGTTTCGCTCGAGGCGTCAGCCGGCCTCGTTGGGAGCTTCTTCCGTCTCGGGTTTCTGGTTCGGGGCCATTCTGCGGACGTCTGCAGGCACCGATCCAAACCGTCTGCACCGCGCCCGAACTACGGCACGAATTTGGCGTCGGTGAGGAGCCGGGCCGGGTCGGTGCCGACGTAGCCAGGCATGTTGTCGGAGAACCAGACGGTGAGGTCGTTGGTGATGTCCTCGCCGGTCAGGGCCCAGACGCGCTTCTGCATGCCGGCAGGAACAGTGACGGGCAGTTCCGTCGGCGTGCCCAGGTCGCCGGCCAACCGCGCCGCCACCTGACCGTCGGGCGAGTACACCACGAGCTTGCCGCCGCGCCCGGCTGCCTGCCTCGTCGCCTTGAAGAACAGCGAGAACGTGTCGACTCCGGCAGGGACGTAGAAGAAGACGCGCCCAAGGATGCCCTGGACCGTGAGCGGCATCTTCCGCGTGAGCCGGAACGCGAACGGCTGCTTGGTCACGACCTGGAGCTGGTAGCCGTTCAGGCTAGAGTCGGCCAGGAGCACATACTGACCGTCGCGGTCCGGGGTCCATTTCGCTACCGCACTCTCTCTGACCTTCATGACGCCCTCGAGAAGCCTATGCCCCTCGAGGTCGAACACGGCGTACTGGCTGCCGTCGCGGCAGTTCGGATTGAGCTGGCAGTTGGCGACGTTCACCTCGACCGACTCGCCCCCCTTGCACAGGAGATAGAGCGGATTGCGGTAGCGTAGGCGCGGCTGGGCTTCCGGCCCGAGCGCGAGCGGTTGCGCCTCGATGACCGGCGCCAGCGGCTCACACTTCAGATCGCCCGCCACGAGGGCCGGCAGCGACGGATCGTACGGGCGCACCCTGAGCACCGACTCGTACTTGCCTCCGGCGGCCACGAGTTGGTCCAACTCCGCGTTCGCCTGTTTCATCGCTGCCCAATAACGCTCGTTCGGCTCACGCAGGGCGTAGCCGGGCCGCTTCCTCGCACCCTCGACCAGGCTCTCGAACGTGTAGATCCAGTAGCCGTGCGAGTGCTGGGCGCAGGCGTAGCACTGCTCGGCGATGTTCTCGCTCGGAAACTTGGCCAGCCACAGGCCGGGTACGAACAGCACCTGCGCCGGGAATGCGGCAAACGTCTGCTGCTGTTTGTCGACGTAGTCCGTGTAGCCCGAGGGGTAGGTCGTCTCCGAGAAACCCAGGAGGGGGTGCGTCTCGGTCCCCAGCCCCTGCGCCATGCCGCGCATGAACGGCAAAGGAATGTCCAGGTTAAGGACACCGAGGACAAAGTCCGGATTGCGCTCGTGTACCGTCGTCTCGATCTGCACGCAGAGACCCTTGACACGGCCGACGAACCACTGCTCGAACGGCCCCGAGAGTTGGTGTTCCTTCAACCACGCCATGCGTGCCTCGGGTGCGGGCAGCGGTTGCGGCGCGGCTTGGCCGGACGCGGCGAAGAACTCGCGCAGGCAGTCGTCACAGTAGCAGGCGCCGCTGAACAACGAGTGGTCTGCGCCGTACATCTCCGTGTCGATGATGGCGCCGGCCAGGTGCAATTCCTTCGCACGCCCGGCGAGGTCGACGGCGCGGCCGAGGATGTAGGCCTGCCAGAACTGCTCGTCGAGCGGGCACGGCGTCTTCGCCATGCGCTGGCCGCCGGACGTCACCTCGCGTCGCGCGCTGAGGATTTTCTCCGTCTCGCCGCCGCGGAAGTTGAAGACCGGCAGCAGGTACATGCCGACCTTCTGCGTCGCCTCGCCCCACTCGCGCAGCAGCGCCAGGTTCCGCTCGTCGGGCGGACAGGTCAGACCGCCAAACTTGGGCAGCACGGCGTTCATCCCGATGGCCTTCATATCGGCCGCGGCACTGCGCGGGGCACCCGCGGCCAGGTACCCGCCGCGCAGCTTGTCGCGGACAATCCAGTCGTAGCACGACGCCGGCGCTGCCAGTGCGGAGTTCGCAGCGAGCAGGATCAACGGTGCGGAAAGAAGCAACGTGCCGAGTCTCATGGGCCATCCCTCCCTCGGTTTGGGTCTGGTACTGCCGTGTCCGTTCCGGGTGGACTTCCCAACGGGGTCCCCAACGGGGTCTGCGTAATCTAAGTCATTATGCGCAATAATATTAGCGTTACATGATATGCTTGTTTATGTCGTTAGGATGATTCTCCTGAGCACGATAGAACTATGGCGTCAGAATTATGGCTTCCGTAAGTTCTTCTAGGTAAGTAATATACGCTTCCATCGCCTGGGCGCCAGGCGCGATTCTCTGGGGATAGGCCTGATGGGGT
>Ga0208961_1000836_pt1 | contig 11462 bp, 12 predicted proteins | sample RifOxyB3_FD_184034 | JGI IMG/M metagenome (GOLD analysis project Ga0208961, IMG submission 184034) | Groundwater microbial communities from Rifle, Colorado - Rifle Oxygen_injection B3 (SPAdes) | ecosystem: Environmental > Aquatic > Deep subsurface > Groundwater | place: Rifle, Colorado, United...
GCAGAGACGGTGTCCTTCTTCGCCACCCGCAATGCCAGCTACGGCATCCTGCGTGCCGGTTGTCTCGAGGATGGCGAGCGTCTGGTCCTCGAAGGTGTCTGGCGATTTGGCGTGGCACCACGCACCGGACTGATGCGACTCTTCGTCCAGCCCGATGCGACCGCGCGCGCCCTGTGCGCCGGAGAATCCCCCACCGAGTCCCCGCGTCTCGCCGGGGAGATGGGACTCAACAGTGTCTTGCCGGACCAGCCAATCACCTTCACCTTCGAGCGGCCTCCCGTCGAAACCGGTGGCTTTGTTGTCGTCGCCCACCGCGGAGGTTGCCGCACCAGCGATGCCTGCGGTGCATCGGAGAACAGTCTCCCGGTGTTGCGAATGGCCGAGTCCCTCGGTGCAGACGCCGTCGAGATTGACGTCCAGCTCACCCGCGATGGGGTGCCGATCGTCTACCACGATGCCACCTTCACCAACCGCCTCACTCGTGGGGCCTACTGCCATGGTGCAGTGTCCGACTTCACCTTGGCTCACGTCCGTGCCCTGTGCACCCTCACCTTTGGTGAGGCGGTGCCGACGCTGGCCGAGGCACTCACGACCGCCATCGATGACACACGCCTGGAAGGGATTTGGCTCGACGTCAAGACGCCGGAGACGGTCGCTCCCGTTCTCGGCATCCTGCGGGAGGCAGAGGCTTACGCTGCGAGTCGCGGCCGGAACATCCACTTTGTCTTCGGACTCTGGTCGGACGAGCTCATCGACGCCTACGTAGCAGCCTCACCGCCGTCGGGAACGCGGTGTCTGGTGGAGCTTGAGCCGCGCGAGCTCTGGAATGCGAACTGCAGGATCTGGGCACCGCGTTGGACGCTGGGGCCGATGCGAGAGCGGGTAGAACGGGTCCAAGGCATCGGGGGCAACGTCATCTTTTGGACGTTGGACGAGCCGAAGATCATCGACGCCATCCTTGAGGAGGCGCAGCCAAACGCGGTGCTGACCAACCGGCCCGGTGTTGTTCGTCATCGCTTCCAGACCCACGGCCAAGCGGTGATGACACCATGAGTTCGGCACTCCTGATTTGTGTCGCCCTCACGACTGCAATCCCGCAAAACAATGCGATCGATCTCCGCCTTTTCGCCGGTTGGGGCGCGACAGTGATGGACAGCGAGACCAGTCGTAGCAACGCGCCGGCACTCGCCCTGACGGTGCGGTATCGTCCGCCCTGCTTTTTGGCCCCACACATCGATCTGGGGTGGGCTGGGCTGGTGTCCACGCACGAAACGGCGCGGATCGACGGCACCGCCACGACGCTTGATAGTTCTATGGAGATGATCTGGCTGGTCGCCGGGCCATCGTTTGACTTCGGACGCTTACACATCGCCGTTGGCATGGGAGTTTTCCAGCTATTGATCTCATCGACGCTCGGTGACTCGACCATCACTCCAACTGAGCTCGACCTCGGATACAGTGCCCGCGTCGGCTACTGGATTATGCGTTTCGATTGGCTGGAGATCGGCGCGAGCCTGCGAGGGGTTTACGTCGCCGAGGCAGACATTTTTCATTTCGCCATCGGGGTGGACGTGGGCGGCACGCCGCTCAGCTGGTAACTCTGTCTTGCGGCTGGCGGCTCAAAGGTGGCCAAGTAGGTTGAACAGCGAGAGTCGAGACTCTTTTGCTTTCGTGGCGCCGTACCAAGACAGCCAGCAGGTGCGCGCCGATGGCCAACGCAATGCCCGCAACCACGTCGATTGCATAGTGCCAGCGCAGCACCATGGTGGATGCAACAATATTGACCACGAAGAAGGTTAAGAATGGCCACGTGTATTTCCACGGCCGGCTTTTTCGATAGGTCACTGCATGAATGGCGAAGAAAACAGGGTGGGCCGTGTGCAACGATGGGAACACATCGAGCAGGGCACCGGACCTCGAGACCACACCATCAACGATGCTCCACCAGAACCGTCCATCCAAAGGTTGAGCGAACGCAACGAACACGTATGGACCGTATGCCGGCACGAATGTGTAGGCGATGTGGCCGACACTCGTGATGACAAGGGCACCAAACAGGAGCTCCAGCATGCGCGGCCCACGGCCTAGGAACAACGTGGGCAACAGGATCGCGGCGAGAACCCAGAGATAGCCGAAGTAGAAGAACGAGAACCACTCTATGACAAGGGGGGTGTTGAATTGATTGAGCCAAGCGGCTGGGGTGACACCCAAGAGCCAACAGTCAATGGCATGCAACTCCGAGTCGAGGAGCTCGGGTTGCAAGGCCGGCAACAGTGAGTGAAGAGACAGGTAAGACAAGACCATTGGGCCAAAAACGCCAATGCGATAGATCAGTCCAGGGAGTATCTTTCCGTGAAGGACTTCGCTGCGAATCAACAACACCGTGGAAACGGTGAGGAGCAGTAGGCCCAGATTGGCCCAACGTGCCGAGTTCGCACTATCGCTGTCCGGCGCGACCGCCACCCGCAACAACATGAAGAGGTGGTAGGAGGCACAAACGTAATCCTGGACGGCCAAGTTGCGGCGCACATTTGAGAGGAATTTGGTAAGGGCCCTGTGTAATCACCCCCACTTCATTTTGTCCAGCGGAATTCATGGCGAGCGGAGTCGTTCCACTCGTACCACACGGTGATGCCCGTTCCATCAGGGAATGACTTCATAGTCGGCGCTCATGTCGAGCTCATCGATAGTCAACCAGCCGGCGGCAATGGCCCTTTCGACGGCGGGCAAGTTGATGCGCACGGTGTCGCATAAGTAGCGCACGGTGTCGCAGATCAGAGTGAAGCCTTCGTCGGGCCACATCCGCTTCTTGTTGGCGTAGAGGCACCGGCCGCCGCAGAGGTCCAAGAGGTCGCAGCTGTCACAGGGTGCACCAACCTCGACCACTGGCAGTGTGCCGAAGCTTGCCGGGTTGCGAATATCGCCCACTTCCCACTTGGGGGCGAAACGCATGACGGGACACGGGACCACTTTGCCGTTGGTGGCGATGGCATACGCGCTTGAGCCGGCACCACAGCGAACGCCAACCGCGGGCTCACCGGTCAGCATGGCATGGGCGAGCGTGGCAAAGGGGACAATCTGTTGGAGGTGTCCGTCTTCCAAGGCGCGGCCCCATTGTTGGGCTAGCTTTTCGATGCCCGGTTGATAGCTCTTTGTGAGCCAGTGTTGCACAAACGGCCCTTCGGTTTTCCAGGAGAGCTCGTGGAAAAGAACGTTGAGCTGCCAATAGATCTGGGCGAACGAAAATTCGCACTCGCCGAGAAAGTGTCCCACGGCGGTGGAAATGTCCGCACCGGGGGAAATGGTCATACGAACATCGACACGTCCTCGGTAGCCGCGATCCCGCAAGCTCTTAGCATTGGCGATGGCGCGTTCGTAAACGCCTTTGCCACGGAGACGGTTGGTCAACTGCGGTGGTCCGTCGAGTGAAATGGAGAACACGTCGACTTCTTCGCCAAGCTCTCGGCCAACGCGATCGAGAAGCAGTCCGTTGGTCTGTACGAAGAAGTGCTTGATAGGCACCTCGCGAACCAGCTTTTCGAGCAAGTCAGTGCGTAGCAGCGGCTCGCCTCCGTAGATCTCGAGCTCTAGCTCAGAAAATGATTTGAGGAATCTAATAAGTTCATCGTCGGTGTAGTTGATGTCCGGCGGCATCTTCTCGAGCATGTGCGACTTTTCGCAGTAGGCGCAACTCAGGTTGCAGCGCTCGGTCATGCACAGGAGAAACCGCATGGAATTGAAGTATCGCTGCAGAGTCAAGTCTGCAACCGGCGAAACCGCTATTTCAGATGTAACTGCTGCGCTGTTCGCACGCTGCCGTTTCCCGAAAAGAATGGGAAGGAATGGCATTTGCGGCAACGAGGCGAGGGAACCCGCGATACTTGATACATGGAGATGAGACACGGTGGTTTGGCGCTGGATATCCCCGAAACCTGGAGCGATTTTTCAACGCTTCTGTTTGTAGCGCCGAGTCGCGATGACAAACTGCCTACCGCGAGCTCTGTGGGGCATGGGGGCGAGGCCGTATCGGTGACCTTTCTAGTCTCGGACCAGAAACCGCAGGAGATCCTGGCGGCACACAGCACCAGCATCGAGGAGGCCAGTCTCGAGGTGACAGTGCTCGAGGAGGGGCCCTTTGAATCACCGTTGGGGTCTGCGTGGCATCACCTTCAGAGGCTTGTGCTCGCCGGTCAACCGGTACTACAGATCGTGGTGGTCATTTCGGCAAGAGGGCTTGCGATCGTTGCCACGGCGGCGGCACCCGAGGTCATTTTCCCACATTGCCGCCAGAAGTTGATGGGGATTTTGCGTTCCATGCGGACGAGCCAAAGAGCATGAAGGTGGGTTCCACGAGAATGCTCAAGCCCTACGAGATGAAGCTCGCCGGCAAGGCGTTCGAGCAGAATCCAGACGCCGAGTTCGTTGTAGTCAATGGCGTCCGAGTCGGCGATCGAAAAAGGACCAAGGCCATCGCCGCCTACGATACCTGCCAAACACCACGACCGAGTCAATATTATATTGATACCATCGACCACGCGGTCAGAGGCGTCACCGATTTTTGTGGCAAGGTGGTCCGCTGGGTATCGAAGAACAAGAGCAATGAGCTATCTGCATTCAAGCGGTTTGTGGATCGGGTCGATCATTCGAAGGTCCACGAGGCTTTGGACGGGTATCTGCAGCAAAGCGAAGCGGTGATCCACGAAGGCACGGTCACGATAGGATTCGCTGGCGGGGCGACGAAAGAAGTCACGGTTCGTGTCGAGGACAAGGCGGCCACAGTCCGTCTCAAAGCGCTCTCGTTGAGCGCCGCCTCCATCGGGGCGGTGCCGGTGGCATCCGTTTTGGCGCTGTTGATAACGATCTTCGGCGGCCCCGTGGTCGCGGCCCTACTCGTCTATATGTTGCCGACATTGGTAACGGGTGGTCTGGCCATTGGTGCCGGTGTGGCCGCCGCTGCCTTTGCGGCAATCGGCGCCAAGGGTATGGCCAGGGCGTTTTCAAGGTTGTCCGCGAAACACGCTGCCCTTGCCGCATGGGCTGCCCTCGTTTCAGCAGGGGGCCCGGTGGGTGTGCTCGGCGCAGTTGCCTTCAACAAGGTCCTCTGGTCCGACGTCGAAGCCGTCCGTCAATTGCGCAAGCCGACCATTGCAGAAATCAATAACCTCTGCCGTCGAGAAGACTCTGATACCCATTCCGATTGCCCAGCCAGCAACGAAATCTCCTCTGGCTTCGTGGGGGCTTAACACGCTCTTGAATCGGATTGCTGCGATGGCCGCCTCAGTATCCGCCCTTGCGAAGTCGGCCGAAAACAAAGACTAATATTGATTCAATAGGAGGAGCCCAAATCCTCCCATAGGGTGTATGGGGTAGTAACTCACAACTTCGGAGATCTCGCATGGCCGTCGAGCGCGTTCAACAAGTCCTCAAGAAGCAGCCCGTCATCGAGAGTCAGGTCCAGCTGCAAGAATTTCAGCAGCAGCGACTCAATCTGTTCACAGCGAGCTCATTCGAGCGAGCCCAGTCCCTCAATTTCAGTGATGGTGCGCGGGTAGATGTGCCATTCATGAATGACCAGGATCGGGATCTGGCGGGCAAGTTGTTCGGCTCTGTTCCAACAGAAAAGCGTGAGGAGCTTCAGACTTCCTTTGATGCCCTCACCCACCTCATTCGTGAGGAAGGTGCTAACAATCCGGATGGCGTCAAGGTTGGTGACTTCTCCTCAGGCCTCACTGGCCAACTGGGTCAAACCATCGAAGTCTACATGACCACGACCGCCGTCGAGGAAGCCGGAGACGCGGTGCAAGCCGTCATGTTTGGGGCGATGATTGGTGTCGAGCAGGAACTCGGCAACTTCGCGAAGGAGATGCAGAATCGCCTCAACGCAGCTGGCGAGATGCGCACCGACATCACCGAGCTGCGTGATGAGCTCACGGATTGGCCCGATGACGGCAGCACCAGGACATTCAGCTGGACCGATGGTGACGGCACGGTTCACGAGAATGTTTCACTGACCAAAGAAGAAGCGAAGTCGCTCGTCGACAAGCTCGACGGGGAGCTCGAGACCATGAGCGAAATGACGGACATGATGCGTTTTGACCTACAAAGAGCCTCAGAGACCTACCAGCAGGCTCTCAATACGCTGAGCTCACTGTTGAAGTCGCAACACGAGTCCTTGATGGCGGTGATTCGCAATTTGAAGGGTTGATCTCGAGTCGCGACACCCGTTTTCGATGGCTATTTGCAACGCCGAGGGTTAACTCAGGGGCGCTTCTGCCCTTCGACGAACTCGAGGATGGTCAATCGTGTTTCATCACTCCAAGACTTGAAGTCGACGCCGACCGCTTCCCCTGGAACCTCTTTGGGGGGGCGGGATCCCATCCACACCACTTCGCCAACGGCCTCTACGGTCGCGCTTGGCAGCTCGATCTGCATATAAAGGTAATCACCCGTGGTGACGTCGGGATCGGTGCGCATCCGCAACCCAGAACCTGAAAGCGTCTCGGTGGACCCTTCTCGTCCGCTCAACTCCATTTCCTTGGCCCACTTTGCCGCTTGCTTCTGACCCTTGCGGCTTGTCAGGTCGATATCGAGAGTATCGACCTTGATGAAGCTAACTCGAATGGCGGTGAAAACCCGTGAGAAGCGCCGACGCTGAATTTTCTGCAGCTCTCGCGATGGGCCGACGATGACTTGGCGCCGTGCTTTGGGGTCCTTGACATCGGATTCTGGTCCAACATCGACGACCGCCGTATGCATCTTGTAGATGGCACCTTCACGAAAATACTCGAGAATGACCGCCAGATCTTTACGAAGATGCACGGCTTTGGCGGCGTTGAGGCAGCTCAGTTCCAAGCGACCGTCTTCATCAACCCGGTCGACCACTGCGGTCACCTGTACCTCTTCGGGACCGGTGGTCTCAGAGATGAGTCTCACCCCCTGCTTGATGCCGGGGTAATTGTCTGGGTAGCCCATGCGCCACAGCATAAGCGCAGGCCCAGCACGAGAGCAAGCGATGTCTGATGTCACTTTGTGTTCGCTCAGTACCAACTCTCGTCGATAAAAACGATGTCGCCGGGCTCGAGACGGAAGTTCGGGGTCTTGCCCTCGCTGATGTCTTTGACGGAGACCTCGAGGCGTTGTTCTTGGCCCTCAATCAGGCGGGTGACGAAAGCAGTGTTCTTGTTGGCAAGATCACCGAATCCGCCCGCCAGGGTGATCGCCTCGATAATGCTCATACCGTCCTGAAAGGGAAAGGTGCCAGCCTTCGCCACCTTGCCAAACACCATGACCTTCTTCGATTGATACTCTTTGACATAAACCGAGACGCTCGGGTTCTTAATGAAGTTTTTGAGGCTCTCGCTCAGAGCGTTGGCCACCTGATGGGCGGTCATGCCATCGACTTCGATCCGGCCCGCCAGGGGAAAGTTGATGCTCCCATCAGACGAGACCTGGTAATTGCCTGAGAGGTCTTCTTCACCATAGACGCGAACCTCGAAAACGTCACCAGTACCGAGCTCAGGCATGGGGGGAGCTGGTCGCACGATGGGGACCTCTTTGACATGACCACAGCCGGCACAGAACGCCAGGCAAAGGATTGTGGTGCGTGCTCGAAATCGCATGGTCATAACCTCGCCGCACTTGTCATTGAAGTGCACATAGGGACGCGCTTATACCAGTCAGAATGGATTCAGGCTACCCGCAAGGTGTCCGGAGTGTCCGGAGGAGAAACTAAGGTGCTTTGCAGTGGAACTACGGGCAAGGGGCACGGCAGGTGAAAACGCCACCACCGCAATCGACAGGTTCTTCGCCAACACAAAAGATCGCGCAGGCGCTGGGCTCAACGCAGGACAAGGTGCACCGCGCGCTACCAAAGCAAGGGGACACCGCACAGTCGCTGCCACAATGGAACGTGCACACCGAGTCACCTCCGCAGGAATAGGTGCAGCCGGTCCCGCACGAAAGATTGCATGTCGTGCCGCCTAGGCACTCGGTGTTGCAATCTTGGGTACACGCGCCCTCACAGGTCGTCTGGTTGGCACACTCGAGGTCACACCCACCACCCGGACAAGCCAAACTACATGTCGTATTGTTGTCACACAAACAGGTCCCAGAGCACACTGTGGAAGTGTCGCCAGTGAGAGAATCGCCGTCGCCAGCGCTCGAGTCGCCAGGGATGTCAGAGTCGCCGGGTGGGGCACCGTCCTGCAGAGTGCTGTCGGGCAAAACGGCGAAAGCCTTTCGCAGGACACCGATGCGGCCAGCCGGGTCGACAACGGTCAGGTCGTACACGCCCACCTCAAGGGTGTCAGGCACATGGGCGGTTAGCTGCTTGCTACTTATGTACTCGACGTCTTCGAGGATTGTGTTACCGAGTTGCGCCTTGAACGAGCCGTCGACAGTCAACTCGCCTGTGGCAAAGCTCGTGTGTGTCTTGAGCCAGAAACTGCTGCCCTCGATTGCAGCTTCGACGGAGACTCCCTCGACAGCGATCGGCGGGGTCATGGCTTCAGGACGTGGAGCCGAAGGGGTTCCAGAATTGCAGGCCACCAACAGGAGATGACTCAAAATGGCGAGGGAATGCCGCATAACCGTTACAGTGTACCGTTAATTCGTCGAAGACACACGCTGTCGTGTTGGTTCAGTTGGCTCACACAATGAAATCAGCCGCGACGTTTGCCAAGAATCACCATTCTGACTTTCTTGTGATTCTTCTCTTTAACGATGAAGCCCTCGCGCCGAACCGCGTGAACAAACTCAGTGATTGCATCATTGAGGGTGCGGCCCTGCAGAAAGACCGACATGCGATTTTCAGGGCGGTCACACTCCATGTCGGAGGCGACGAGAATTTGGGCGTCGGTGACCGATTGGTTGAGGGCCATGGCAATGTGGCAGACAGAGACGTTGGCGAAGCCGTCTTTCGGGTTGGGACTCGAGCGAGGGGCGGGTAAGCCATCACCATCGAGATCGAAGTGAAGGTCGCCGAGCCAGTTGGCGTTATGCAAAAACTCCGCTTGCCAAGGTACGTAGTCATCGGGGTTGAGGTTGCGGGCCATGCCGCCAACCAGCAGGCTCAGCGTTGCGGCGCGCCGGGTCACGCGATCATCGGGCTCTGGGCGATCGAGAAGGAGATCCCACCGATTGACGAACCACTCGACCAGCTCCGCCGCGGACTGTGCCTGTACCTGTCGCAGCACCTTGGAGTATCGTTTCGCGTACATTTCATGCCGCTGTCGGTCTTTGGCTGCAAGCTTATTCACCGCCATGGACTGATCGGTACTCTGATAGGCGAGCGAGCGCTCCAGCTCGTCGGCACGCTCCCGTTCAGCATCGAGGGTGATTTCGAGCTCGGCCACTTTCGACAACAGCTTCGCCGGGGGCTCGGGGGCAATCGCGAGGCCCAACACGGTGCCGAGGGCTACGAGTCCAATAGCCACACCAATGGTGATGAAGAGTTTTTTGCGTCCCGGCGGTACCTCACCGGGCAGGGGCTTCGAGGGATCACCAACATAAGGAGGGGCCAAGTCCGTGTCGGGTACGACGGAGGCCTCGTTCACGAGTTCTGGCTCGTCGGGCGCGGTGTTTTCGACCGGTCGGCCCGTGAAATATCTTTCTTCCTTTGAAGCCATGCTACGAAGCCTCTCGGCTGATTCCCTTATCACGGTATGTCATCCAAGAGGGAAATTATCCGGGGTTTTGCCCCTGGTGTGTCGTCCGAATATGATGTCTGTCACCTAGGTACCAATTCTCCTCTCGAGTGGCTACACCATTGGCGACACCGCAATAGAACTCTTAGATGGCAAGTGTCAGGGCTTCATTCAGAAGCCGTATGGGATTTCGGAGGTTCCACAGAAAATTGCCCAGTTGCGCGATTGAGGCTCTTCCAGCTCCATTTCATTCTGACTACATGCATTTTCTTCACAAGATAGGGTTTTCGAATAAACCCTAGTCTTTTTCTTCTTCCTTTTTGGCTTTGCGCTCGTCGGCACGTCGGACGAAGTCCGCCCAATCAAGGTCGTGGGCTCGAGCAATCTGACGGTGGAGGTGGTCATGGGTAATGCCCTTCTTCTCCTTCATCACGGCCCAACCGACCTCAATAGCGTCCTGCCATCCCTCAAGGTTGGTGCTGGGGTTGAGTCCGTCGGGAAAAATGGTGGCACCGTTTTCGTCACGCATGTAGTCGGGGAGGCCGCCCTTCTGCATCAGTGGTATAAGCGCATCTCTTTGTAAGTACTCTTCCATCTCGATCCAGTCGCCTCGTTCCATGAACATGGCTGCACGGTCGACGATCTCGTTCTGACTGTAGAATCTTCGCAACGCACTTTTCTGTCTCTCATTCAACGGTGGCATCTTTCCTCCACTTTCAGCGAATAGCCTCGCGGCGCTGCTCTAAAGCACAAACCGCTGGCACTTGGCCAGCCTTGGTGGCGCGATTTGGCGTGCAGCAATTCTGCAGGTCCTGCTGGTCCTGACAGCGCATGTTGCCGGCCCGGCGGCGCTGAGTTATAGCCAGCGCGATGTCTGTGGTACCACCAGATGGCGAAATGGGCGAGAACGCCGTCGGAGCCCCTCAGCAATCGTTCGATGAATCAGCGGATGCTGGGAAACGGCTTCGTGACTCGAACAAAGAATCGGATTGCGATGTCGGTGAAGCTCGCGGTGTGCGGCTCGTCAATGTCAATGAGCTTCGGGGTGATAATGCTGAGAGCACCTGTCTGCGGCCCCTTAACATGTGTGATCTCGGATCTTGTGAAGTGTGTTGGTACAACCCAGATCATCCTCGGTTCAAGAAGCCGTGAGTCATGGCGGCCCCCATGGTGGCCGTCGCTGAGCACCCAGGGAGTGGAAGGCCAAAATGGAAGGGATGACGTCTGAGAGCATTTCCGTCCTTGTTACATTCACCATCTACTTGGTCGCCCTTTTGGCCATCGGCCGTCTCAGTGAGCGCAAACATTCCAAGTCCTATGAAGACTTCGTCTCCGCAGACAAATCGCTTGGCGGTGTTGCGACCGCCCTCTCTGCGGCTGCGAGCTCTGAGAGTGTTTGGGTCATGCTCGGGCTCTCGGGCTTGGCGTACTGGAAAGGCATGGCGGCCCTGTGGGCTGCTCTCGGCTGTCTGTTGGGTTTTGCCTTCAACGCCGTCTTCATTACGGTTCAGTTGCGTCGTGATTCGGAGCGACTGAAGTCTTTGACCATTTCTGATTACATCGAAGATCGGCTCGGCGACCGCTCTAAGATTTTGCGATTGGTCTCTGCGAGTCTCATCACCTTCTTCATGGTTTCTTATGTCGTTGCCCAATTCACCGGTGCTGGCCAGCTCTTCGTCGGCCTGAATCTCCCCGGGCTCGAACTCGGTGGCGCAGACATGCGTTACTTCTATGGCGTCTTGGTTGGTGCCCTCATCGTCGGCGTCTATATCAGTTTTGGTGGCTACGCGGCGGTCTGTTGGACTGACACCCTGCAGG
>Ga0208961_1000837_pt1 | contig 11460 bp, 7 predicted proteins | sample RifOxyB3_FD_184034 | JGI IMG/M metagenome (GOLD analysis project Ga0208961, IMG submission 184034) | Groundwater microbial communities from Rifle, Colorado - Rifle Oxygen_injection B3 (SPAdes) | ecosystem: Environmental > Aquatic > Deep subsurface > Groundwater | place: Rifle, Colorado, United...
GGGGTACTCACCGCACGCGACAGTCACGAATCTTGAAACAGCCCTGCCGTGCCACGGGTGATGCGTCAGCACGTCCCGGCCGGTGGACCGGCCGATCATAGGTTGACGTTACTCGCACCGGTTCGCGCCGCCGCGGGTCTTGCGCCCCGCCCGGACCAGCCGGGCGGCGGCGCAGGATGGCGCGCGAGTAACATGGGAGTCGCGGGTGCACGGTTGGGGGTGGCTGGTCAAAGTGGCGGGAGCGGCTCGCTCCCGCGGGTGTCGGAGCGAGCCGCTCCGACCACTCTAGGCGCCAGCCCAGGTCAAACGTCGGCCTTATCTCCAACCGTGACTGACGCAGCACCGGCGGCAATGCATAGGAGCAAGCTTGCCGGACGCGGCTTTGAAAAACCGCCTGGCGGGCACGTCGTAATGAGTGGAGTCGAAGAAGGCGCCGCGGGACCGCCGGGTGTGCGACCCGCGGAGCGGACTCGACGCAGCACCCCGAATCCCCCACGCACAGGAGGGCACACACGATGAGAACGCGCGAGCCAGTCACCGCGGAATTGCTGGACATCCCCATGTCGGCCTTGATCGACGTCGTGTTCCTGCTGCTCGTCTACTTCGTGCTCACGCAGACGCAACAGATGCTTGAAGCGCACCTGGCGGTGACTCTGCCGTCGCCCGACCGTCCCACTCGTCCGCCGCCGTTCGTACCTCAACCGTTTCTCGAGCTGCAGGTCCGTCCCGGCCAGGTCCTTCTCCAAGGCGTGCCCCGGTCCTTGTCGACGATCAGGGCCGACCTCGCCACCCTGGCGCGGTTCGACCCTGAGCAGGCGGTCATCATCAAGTCGCACGTGATGGCGAAGACCGAGGAATTGGTGGCGGTGCTCGACCTCTGCAAGGGCGTGGGACTGACCCGGCTCAGCCTCATGACGCTGAAGTAGCCTGCGCCGGGCGGGGGGGGAGGCAACGCGCGAGTCGGGGCAGCGTGTGTGGGTATGTGAGTGTGTGGGTGCGTGGGTGCGGACGTCGGGCGCGTCATGCGGGGAACCGTGAGCTCTGCCCACGACACTCGACCCGCGGCCCCCGTCCCGAGTTGCCATTTCTCCAACCGGTTGGTTGTTTTCTGGCCGAGGCTGTATAGTGCTCCGTGGGCGGTCTTCCGCGCCCTGCCGAAGGAGCACGGTTCATGAACGACACCATCCGCACGGCGCGTCAGGCGGCACTCGATGCCCTGCAGCCGTCCGCGCGCGACCTTGACTACGGAACAAACCTGCATCGCGAGTGTCTGGTCATCGACGCCTACGGCTTCGGCGTCAGCGGGGTCCTCCGGGCTGATACGGTGAACGCGCTGGTCGAAAAGGGCGCCGCGGCGATTGAGATCCAGGACGCGTGTGAGGATCAGCAGATGACCTCGTGGGCCACCGACGAGACCCTCTTCGCCGAGGCGCGCGAGGCGTGGGACGCGGCGGGCGTGGACTGTGTCTGGATCAATGCCGGCGAGGAGAGCAGCGAGATTCAGACGATGTTCAAGCGCCTGGGGCGCCGGCTGTACGCCGCCGAATTGCGCCGTGAGTTCTGCCCCCGCGCCTACCGTCCGGACGACATCGAGCGGGCGAAGCGTGAAGGACGCCACTCGATCTACCCGACCGCGAACGGCGTGCCGTTGCCGCAACGGTTCCAGTGTGTTCCGGACGAATTGAGTTTCATCCGGCCGCTGTTCCAACTCGGCACGCGTATGGCGCACCTGACCTACAACCGCGCCAACCTGATCGGCTGCGGTTGCGGCGAACCGAATGATGGCGGCTTGACCGACTTCGGCCGCGCCGTGGTCGCGGAGATGAATCGGGTCGGAATAGTCGTGGACATCGCGCACAGCGGGCTGAAGACCGGCCTGGACGCGGCCAAGTGTTCGATGCGTCCCATGGTCGCCAGTCATTCCATGTGTCACGCGCTGCGGACGCATTGCCGCGCCAAGACCGACGAGGTGATCCGCGCCATTGCCGACACGGGCGGCTGGATCGGCATCTGCTGCGTGTGCAAGTTCCTTGGCCGCACTTGGGATATCCGCGCCCTGCTTGATCACATCGACCACGTGGTTCGCACGTTTGGCGTCGACCACGTGGCAATCGGGACGGACGTTGCGTACGTGCCCGAGGCGCAGGCCGCCGAGTACGCCGCCATGACGCCACGGCCGCGCAGCCGTGAGCACTGGCGCTCGCTCTGGCCGGAAGGCAGTCTGGGGTTGCCCAAAGAGGCGCCCAAGGCCGCGCCGCTCACCCTGGCTTGGACGAACTTCCCGCTGTTCACGGTCGGCCTGGTCCAACGCGGTTACAAGGATGACGACATCCGCAAGATTTTGGGTGACAACTGTATGCGTGTAGCCCGAGCCCTGTGGGACGGGCGCGAGGCGTGAGGGGCCGGATGCGGGGGCGTCCCGCCCCCGCACCCCCGGCCAAGGGGCGTCATTGACTCCCCTTGGAACCCCTCGATGTTGGGTCGCGGGAAACTGCAGGGCCGCAACCCGCCCTGCGGTTTCCCGCGACCGAGCCGTCCGCCGCCGCACTCCGTTCCGTCCGTCCGGCAGCGGAGAAAAGCCGCGGCATGTCCGCGCGGTGTTAGGTTTGTAGTCCCGCGTTCACGCGGTCTGGATGAGCGTGGCCGCCCCGAGCGACAATGGAGGGATTAGCGATGATGACAGGACTCGGCGGTTGTCTGCACTTGCGGTTTGGCGCGATCTGCGTGCTGGCCAGTCTGGCGGCGAGCCTGCCGGGCCGGGCGCAGCCCTTTGACGTGCCGCTGAAGAACGCGTCGTTTGAGGATGGCGCAGGGCCGGATGGCGTCCCCGCCGGCTGGAACCGCTACGGCGCGCTCGGCGAACAACAGCGCATCTCGTTGATCAAACCGGCGTTCGGCCAAGGCGGCGCGTTGCTCTTCGAGGACACTGAGACGCAGGAGGAAATGGGGCTGGAGCAACTGGTCCCGGCGAAGGGCGGCGTCACCTACGAGGTCACCGTGCAGGCGGCGACGACCCAGGAGACGACCTCGCCCGGGAACGTCTTCCTGCAACTGCGGTTCCTGCCCTCCAACCAGTTCGCGCAGACGGACGTGGCACCGGCCGCGACCGACCGGTTCGAGGCGTTTGCCGCGCGCGGTCCGGCACCGGACGGGACCACCGCGATCCGCATCTACCTCTATACCCACCGGGACGCCACCGCGCGGATGCTGCTCGACAACGTGAAGCTCGTCGGCGGCGTCCCGCCGCGTCCGGAGGAAGCGCCGATTCCTGAGTTGGTCCCTCCCGTTCAGGCAACGCTGAAGGACCTCTGCGTCGAGACACCCGTTGTCCGCGGCGGCGCGCCGAGTGCCGTCATTGTGGCGGCGGAATCCGGCATCTATGCGAAGGCTGCCGGGCAACTCCAGGCGGCGATTCGGGACCTGACCGGTGCGACCGTGCCGATTGTGTCCGATGCCGATCCGCGCGCCGCCGTGCCAATGACGGAGCACCTGATCGTTCTCGGCAATCGCTCGACGAACCGCACGATCAGTGCCCTGTATGACCTGTACTACACGCTGCTCGACCTGAAGTATCCCGGGCCGGAAGGCTACGCGTTGCGGAGTCTGCACAACCCGTTCGCGAACGGGAAGAACGTGCTGTTCGTCGGTGGCAGCGACACGACCGGTGTCGAGGCCGGCGCCCAGGCCATGGCGGCGCTGTTTCAGAAGGCGAAGCACGGCGCGGGCGAACTCTCTGTCGGCTGGGTCATGGAGACGCGCCTCGGCAACGGCGTCAAGCTCCCGGAGCGGTTGCAGGACTTCGAGACCTGGGACGCATCGGTCGGGTACCGCTCGATTGGGTACTTCGGGTGGAACAGTCTGAGCAAACGCATGGCCATGTACTTCATGGCCGGCGACGAGACGCAGGCGAAGGAGTTCGTACGCCTGGCCTTCCCCGACGCAGCGGCGCTCAAAGAGATCGACGCCATCGATGAGGAGCGACTCGAGAACAAGAACGACCCGCTCGCCGGCGCGTACCACTACAACTGTCACCTCATGGTCTTGTACTGGGACCTGATCGAGGAGAGCCCGTTCTTCACCGACGAGCAACGACTGCGCATCACCAACGCCCTGGCGCGGCAACTGGCCCACGACGACTATGCGCGGAAGCATGTCTACCGCCTCCGTACCGAACCGGGCGCGGTCGCGGACCGGCACAGCCAGTGGTCCGCCGTCTGCCTGTACTGCCTCGGGCGCTACTTCCAGAAGTACTACCCGGCTCCGGTCTGGGACCAGTGCGTCAAGGCGGGGACGCTCTCGTTCGCGGCGCTCCATCGCGTGCCCTGGGTCTCGGGCGAAAGCGACAACCTGTTCTGGTACAGCACCGGGCTCGGGCCCACGGTGACCTTCCTGGTCCTGTCCGGGGATAAGGAGCCGGTCACGAACGGGGTGCTCCAGACGCTGCTCTTCGGCCAGGAGGTACTGCTGTCCGGGAAGCGCGGGGATTCGCACCTCAATAGCGCCGCACTGTCGTTCCTGCACATGAACGCCTACCTGACCGGGGACGGGCGCTGGATTTATTACCGTGAGCGCCAGGGGCAGAACATCGACATCTTCCGGCTGGGCCAGTCGTTCTGGCCGCCGCCGGAACTGAAGTCTGTACCGCCGAGTGACCTGTGCAACCGCTGGGGCGTCCACCGCATGCCCACGCCCATGTGGAAGTCGCGCGGCAGCGGGCTTCCCGAGGCGCAGGCGTTCCAGTTCGCCAGCTTCCGGTCCGCCGTCGACGAGACCGGAGATCTGATCCTGCTTGACGGTTACGACGGCGCCTCGCGTAATCCCTACCACACGTTCGCTCTCCTCAACCTGCGGATCGACGGCACGACCTTGCTGGAAGGCTACCTCAACCAAGTCCTTACCAAGGCTGACGGCATGGTCGAGCCGGCCGTTGCCATGGACTCGGGGTTGGTCTACTCCAACGTGCTGGGCCGGACAGCCATCGTGGTGGGCGAGGTACCCAGAGCCGCGTTCTGCAACTGGCGCCGGATCCTGGCCCAGCGCGTGGGCCGGTTCGCACTCGTCGTGGACGACCTGACCTACCGGGGCGACAGCGAGAACATGGAGGTCACAACACTCTGGGCGACGTCCGGCGCGCAGTGGGCCAAGGGCCAGAACGCGGCACTGTTCGCGCCGGCCCAGGCGGTGCCGGCTGGCTGGACCGGCTTCGCCGCGTTGAAGAGCGAGTGCCGTGCTGTTCCGGACAACCCGGACATGGTCAAGCCACTACAGGACATAGACATCGTTCTGCTCCGTGCCGAGCAGCCCGGGCCGGCACTCGAGATGACCTTCAAGCTGGAGCAACCGACGGCGGGCGAGGTGTACGCCGACTTCCTCAAGTACGCAGACCGCGGCATGGCTCGCGTGCTTCTGGATGACGTGGAGGTGGCGAAGGATGTCAACCTTTACTCCGAGGCTGCTATCCCGGAGCGGATATCGCTCGGGCGCCGTGAACTGGCTGCCGGGCCGCACCGGCTGCGCGTCGAAGCCACCGGTCAGGCGTCCGGGGGCACGAGGTGCTTTGTGGGGTTGCGCTCAGTCCTGATCCGGCCGGACGCGGCGGCGCACGTCACGGCGAGTGCGGGGTTCGCACTGCTCCCGGCAGACGTGCCGCGGGTCCAGTTGCAGAATGGCCTGAGTATGAAATGGACTGGCCCGGTCCGAAAGGACGAACACGGGGTTTTCTTCAACCTCATTGCCCGTGCTGACGGGACCGGCCCGGCACCCGAGTGTCTGCGAGTCGGCGAGCGCACGGCCGTGCTGCGCTTGCCGCAGCCGGCCCTCGCGACGGTGGGTGAGGGCGAGGGACTGCGTGCGGAGTTCGCACTCCTGGCTGAAGATCACCTGCACGGCTGGGCACTGACCCAGGCCGACGTCGGCGCGCCGTTCCTGCGCGCCGACAGCCCAGTCCACGTGGACTGGGACTTTACTGCCGGCCGTGCGGAACTGGACGCGCCGCAGGCCGGGACTGTGCGCCTTGCGGTGGCGGCCCCGGATACGGTCACGCTGGACGGCAAAGCTGCGGGCGGCGCCGTCGAGACCGGGTTGCTGGCAATCGCCCTGCCGACCGGCCGGCACGTGCTGGAGAACTGCCGGCCGCCTGAACCGGCCGTGACGGCGCTGCGCGACAAGCTGGCGGCCATGCTGCAGGCGGCCGCGGCGCAGCGGGCGCAGGCCGTCGCCGCAGTCGCGGCGAGCCCGGACCCGCTGGCCGGCGTTCCGGAGGTCAAACCGTTGGGCGCTGCGTCGCTCGACGGCGCGGTGACCGACTTCATCGCCGTGCCCGGCACGGACGGCACCTGGCTGTGCGCGGCCGTCGGCAAGACGGTTCAAATCGTCAAGCCGGACGGCACGGCGGTGCGGAGTCTGCAGGCGGATGCGAACATCCGCGTGCTGCGCTGGTGGGCGGAGCACCGCCTGCTCCTGGCCGGTTGCGTCGACGAAAAGGTGATCGCCTTCGATGACAGCGGCGCGCGCAAGTGGGTGTTCACGTCCGAAATGGACCCGGCAGTCTACCAGGCGGCGAAGCAGTACTGGTTCAAGAGTGCGCCGGGGCACGAGGGCATTCACGGCCTGTACACGGGCGAGTTCCTTGACGGCAAGTCGCAGTGCTTTGTCGGCAGCGCCTGCACGCTGGAGATCATCGATGGCGACGGCAAACTGGTGAAACGTCTGCCGGTGTTCTGGGGTCCCTGCAAGCTGTTCGAACTGGTCGACGGCCCGGACGGCAGCCGCGAACTGCTGATCGCGCAGTGGCCGAATGGCTCGGATCAGATCGCGGTGCTCAAGAACACGGACCTGACACTCTCGCGCCGGTACTACTCAGTCCCGAGCGGCCAGACGTTCGTGGGTGGCTGGAGCGCCCAGAACCGCGTCGGCATCGCGGTCGATGACCTGGACGGCGACGGCAAGAAGGAAGTGGTGGCGCCGACGAATGGCATCTGGAACCGCGTGACGGTGTTCACGCTCGACGGGAAGGCACTCGCGAATGCGCAGTTTGGCCCGGGCGCTTCGAGCGGGTTCCGCGTCTACCTGCGCGACTTCGACCTTGCCGACTTGGACGGGAACGGCAAGAAGGAAATCCTGGTGGCCAGTTGGGACAGCCTGCTCGTCGCGTTGGACGCCGCCTGCAACAAAGTCTGGGCGCGGCGTCTGACCAGCCCGCCCACGGTGGTGCGCGCCGGCCGCACGCCGACCGGCGAGGTGCGCGTCCTGGCCGGGTGCGAGGACGGCACGGTCGCGGTCCTCGATGCCCACGGCACGCCGGTCGGCAAGGGGCGCATCGAAGGCCGCCCGGCAAAGGCTCTGCTTCTCACCACCCAGGACGGAAACCAGAGCGTCGCCATCGCCACCTTGAAAGGCAGCGTGGCCGTGTTCCCGATGCAGTGAGGCTGAGGCTGCGGTTTGGTTCGGGCCGTGGCGCGGGACCTCCGGGACCGCGGCAGGGTGCTCGGGTCCGTCCCGGACCGAGGTCCTCGGCCGGGGACCGGCCGGTGCACCCCGCCTCGGCACGAGACACCGCGCGTCTTGCCTCGGGCCGGCGTCTGGCGTGACAGCGGTTTGTGTTCAGATATGGGGAGAGCCTGCCGCATGAAAGCCTGCCTGAACGTTTGTTGTGCCGCCGTTCTCATTTCGGCTGCCCTGCTTCTGCCGCTTCGGGCGGCGCGACACCACTTTGGCTGAGGCGCACTGCCCGCGCAACGAACTTCAGCCAAAGCGGTGTCGCCGGGCGCTCACTCGCCCTCTGCCGCCGCACTCCACAGGTCGCTGCCGATGGCCACGATTCGCCTCGAGATCGGCGCGTTTGCCTACGCCTGCGACGGACACGCGGAACAGGAGGACCTCAGCAGCATTTGGGGCAGCTCTCCGTCAGTCGACGTCTTTGACGTAGCGCTGGTCGCCGACCTCCGCCTGGAGACGGTGCAGCTCGCGTTTCAGTTCGCCGAACACCGCGGCGTGTTGCGGATCACCGGCCAGGTTCTTCATTTCGCAGGGATCGCGTTCCAGGTCAAAGAGCTCCCACTCCGGCTCATAGGTTTCGTCCACGGCCCCCATCTGTCCGAGCGCGTCGGAGTAGTAATAGATCAGCTTGTGAGTCTTCGTGCGGATGCCGTAGTGCGCGTAGACGTTGTGGTGTGACTTGTGCATCCAGTAGCGGTAGTACATCGACTGGCGCCAGTCGGACGGGGTTTGGCCCTGCAGCAGCGGCCGGAAACTCCGGCCCTGCAGCTCCGCGGGAGCCGGCACGCCGGCAAGTTCGAGGAACAACGGCGCGAAGTCAAGGTTCAGCACGATGTCACTGTTGATGCTGCCCGGCTTCACTTCCGCGGGATATCGGAGGTTCTACGGAATCGTTATCACCATCAATTTCAACGACCATGCCCCGCCGCACGTACATGCGGCATACGGTGAGGCGCGCGCAATGGTCGGCATCGCATCGGGCGAGATATTGCAGGGGCGGTTGCCGCCCCATGCCGTCCGTTTGCTGGCTGAATGGGTGTGCGAACATCGTCTGGAACTGAGCGAGGACTGGGAACTGGTCCGTTCGGGCAAGTCGCCCTTCAGGATCGATCCCTTGGACTGAGAGGCGTCGGGCATGAAGTGGAACAACCAAGTCAAATCCGCTCGCGTCCTTCGCGGTTACGAACTGCGAGTGGCGTTCTCTGACGGCTACGTGGGAACCATCGACTTGGTGCCGTTGTTCGACTTGGCACCCGGACCTTTGGTTCAGGAACTCAGGGACACGGCGACCTTCCAGGGTGTTCGGGTGGAGAACGGCACGATCACCTTCCCGAACGGGTATGACCTCTGTCCGGATGTCCTGCGGTACTTCTGCGAGACGGGCCGGGTTTGTTCACAGGGCGAGGTGGACCGGGCGCTGGCACCCCAGCCCGAATCGGCGCTCGCCCGGTAGTGCAAGGCTGGAGCCTTGCACTACTTCGCCCGGGGGGCTGAGCGTGGGTAGTGCGGCGCAGGCGCCCGGCATCACTTCTTCGGGTGGACGAGGATGCGGAGCTTCCTGGTGGCGTAGCTGCCGGCGTTGCCGGTGAACGTCCAGTCGCGCGTCTTGCCTTCGCTGTTGCCGATGCCGATGTCGCCGCCGTTCTTCCAGTTGTTGACGGCGAAGATCGTCTGCTTCGCCTCGAAGTTCCCGACCTGCATCGAGCCGTAACCGTCCTTCGGGTCGCTCGGTTGGTCGCCGAAGTCGTACACGTCGTTGGAGGCATTGGGGACGCCGCCGGCGTTCGGCGGACCGTAGTTGTTCGGCCAGAACTCGATGACGCCGCCATTCAGCCCCGAGCCGGTCGCAATGCCCTGCACGTTGGAGACGACGGTCATGTTCTTGACTCGCGTCTGGAAGAACGCGCCGGACGCCACCGTCGGCACGCCGATCTTACTCAACTCGGTCGTGAACGCGTCCACGGACACGTAGACGTACTGGACCGGGTCGCCGTCGGTTTTCTGCAGTTCGAGGAAGTACGCGACGCGGTCGAACGGCGTGATCAGTTCGGCGCGCCGGTCTACTTCGTACGTCGGGTTGGGGCCGAGCTTCGCCAGGTCCAGCGTGTAGACCAGTTGGTACTCCTTCGACTCGCCGACGTCCGCGACCAGGAAGTCGCGCACCGGCACTTCACCGGCGCGGAAGGCCGACGCGGGCAGCCCTTCGGAGTTCATCAGGTTCGGCTCGGCGGTCTTGTGCCAGCAGAAGCGCATGGCGAGCGGCTTTGGCACTTTGGGCGAGGAGAGCAGCACGGACGCGCCCTCGATCGCCGCATCGGCGGTGACGAAGCCCGTGTCCTCGCCGGAGATCTCGAACCACGTCAGCGGCTTGCCATCGCGTGAGGCCAGCCCCTTGCCGACGCTGTCGAACGTGACGCGGAGCTTGTCGCCCTCGATAGCCATGGCCTTGAACGTCGGCCCCGAGCAGACCAGGTCGGTCTTGCCGTAGCACTTGGCCATTGCCAGCAGGCACAAGCGCCGCCCGACTTCCTGCTTGTTCTTCGGGTGAATGTTGTTGACGTCGCCGATGTCGGTGGTCACGACCATCCCGGTGTTGGGAATTTCCAGCGCCGCGCTCTGGGCCTCCCAGAACCGGGCCATGACGAACGGGTCCTCGTTGCCGTACATGTACGGCGCGATCTGCACGTAGAAGAACGGGAAGTCGCCAATGCCCCAGAGCTGACGCCAGCCGTTGACCAGCGCCTTGGTCTTCTCGGTGTAGAGCATACCTTCGCCGTGGTTTGACTCGCCCTGGTACCAGATGGCGCCGCGGATCGGGTACCCGACGAAGTGGCTGATCATGCCGTAGTACAGCGTGCACGGCTGCTGTTGCGGCGCGGTGCTCAGGGTCGGCGACTGGAGTTCGCCGGGGTACGCGGGGCAGGGGTCGAGAATCGCTTCCGCCGCCATGGTTTCCTTGGCTTTCTGCGTCCAGTCGTCAACCTTGCCGAGGTAGTCCTGCAGCGCCTGTTTGTACTCGGGGGTGCGCGGGTCGCGCAACCGCACCTGCTTGTAGATGCCTTCCAGCGCCGGCACGGCGGCAAAGCCTTCGGGCGGCGTCCACGGCTCGATGCGCGTCCCGCCCCAGGACGAGTTCAACAGTCCGATCGGAATGTTGAGTTCTTTGTACAGGTCGCGCCCCATGAAGTACCCGCAGGCGGTGAAGTTCGGCGCGGTCTCCGGCGAGCACACCATCCACGAGGCCTTGACGTCATCCTTCGGTAGCGGCGCCGGCACGTTTGGCACGGTGTACTGCCGGATCTGCGGGTAGTTGGCGGCGGCCGCTTCCTCCTCCGGGTTCAGGCTGTTGCGCACCACCCACTGCATGTTGGACTGGCCGCTGCACAGCCAGACCTCACCGACCAGAACGTCTTCGAGAGTAATCTCATTCTTGCCCTTGACCGTGAGCTTGTGCGGGCCGCCCGCCGGCATGGCCGGGAGCTGTACGCGCCACTTGCCGTCATTGCCGGCCGTGGCCGTGACCGCCGCCTGCTCGTCGACCTGCACCGAAACCTCTTCGCCGGCGTCGGCCCAGCCCCAGACCGGCACTGCAACGTCGCGCTGCAGCACCATGGAGCTGCCGAAGATCGCCGCCAACCGCACGTCCGCCCGGAGCTGACTGCCTGCCATCGCGACCAGTGCCAGGATCCCGAACGTCGCGAAGCGTCTCAGACCATGCCGTGCTGTCGTCGTTCTCATCGCGTTACCGCCTCCTATGTTGAACGTTGTCTGCGCTTTCTTTCTGGTCACACACCCATGCTTACGTGAGAAACTCCTATTATAGTATGCCAACACCGTGGGACAACGTAATGCGTCAGCGCCCCCGGCCGGCGGACCGGCCGATCATAGGTTGGTGTTACTCGTGCCGGTTCGCGCCGCCGCGGGTCTTGCGCCCGCGGGGCGACGATTGGGGGAAAGAGGGCG
>Ga0208961_1000839_pt1 | contig 11452 bp, 9 predicted proteins | sample RifOxyB3_FD_184034 | JGI IMG/M metagenome (GOLD analysis project Ga0208961, IMG submission 184034) | Groundwater microbial communities from Rifle, Colorado - Rifle Oxygen_injection B3 (SPAdes) | ecosystem: Environmental > Aquatic > Deep subsurface > Groundwater | place: Rifle, Colorado, United...
AAGTCGCATGGAGGATGGCTGAGGAGCACAACATCGATTTGACGGTCCTGCGTCCCGGTCCAATCTATGGCGAACGTGACCAGGCCCTTACTGCCCGATACCAAAGGGCGATGACTCGCAGTGTCCAACTGGTTCCCACCATCAAGGTACCGCACGTGCATGGTGCCGATGTGGCAGCTGCTGTGGCTGGTGCGCTCGCCAATGATGAAAGCGTAGGTCGCGCTTACAACGTCACTGGCGAGCCGGTGTCACCCTGGCGGGTGTTGCGTAAGTGGAAGCAATTGCGCTCCAGTCGCACATTGCTCTTACCTCTGTTTTTACCCGTGGGTGCCAAATACGACGACAGCGCAGCCAAGCGCGACCTTGGTTTCAAGCCTCGGTCCATCGAGCGCGGACTCGAGGGCTTGTTGCTGCCTGAGAACCCTGATGCCCCGCTGTGAGGCGATGGGGATGATGCAGGAGTCACCGGAATTGGATGCCGTGCTCCATGTGGGTGGTCACTTCACCGCCCCCGACCTTGACGATGATAGTGTCCTCGACGCCAACGGCGCCGTCGTCGAAAACGATCTTGGGCTCAAGTGCGATGACCATGTTTTCCTGCAACGGGTCGGTTTGCCGTTTGGCGATGAGAGGAAGCTCGTCGAGCTCGAGGCCGACCCCGTGGCCCAAGAATCGTACCTTGTTATTGCCGCGATTCATGAAGTTCTCTGCAAACCCCGCTCGTTCGGCGCGTTGCATTGCCCAGAGGTAGATCTCTTCCGGTATGACACCAGGGACCAGACGCCGGGTAGCTTCTTGGAGGATGTCGACACAAAATCGGTGAGCATCAACGAAACGTGCCTCCAACTGTCCGAGAGCGAAGCACCGCGTCATGTCACTGATGTAGCCATTGTAACCTGCCACGACGTCGACGATGGTCGGAAGATGTCTACCGATCAAATGGTCAGACGAGCCCATCGGGCCGTAGGGCTGACGACTCGAGTGTCCGAGTGGACCATCAAAGACTATGTCAATGCCCGCCGAGGAACCGTAGGCGACGAGTCCAGGTGCTTCGCTGTTGAACGATCGAACGCGAACACCGACCTGGTCTCCCTCCCGGCGCATGGCGACATCCATCTGTGTGCGCAGCTCAGTCTCTGACAGGCCTTCTCGAATGTGCGCGCCAATGAACTCGAAACCTGCAACCAAAATTCGGCTCGCCTCGCGGGTCCACCCGAGCTCTGTTTCGCTCTTGACGGCACGTTGCTGCCGAACCGCAGGGGAAATGTCGACGAATGAGGCATGTGGCCAGGTCTCCAAACAGACGCTCTTGTACAGGGCGACTGGAAGGACGTCTTCCTCCAGGCCAACGCATTGCCAGTCGCAAAACCGCGATCTCAGAGCCTCCGGAAGTTTGCTCGCACCGCGGATTGGCGTCGGTTCAACAGGGGCATCGTCGCCGATGCGTTGGTGACCCCGCCAAACGTAAAGGCAACTCATCCCTTGCGTGGGGACGGCAAGGGCACCCTGCACCACGGCACCGGTGTAGTAGATGAGGTCGGCACGCTGCATGAGCAGAACGCCGTCGAGCCCTCTCGCCCCCGCCGCCTCCTGCAATTGCCGTAAACGACTGACCAACTCCTCTCGTTCAACGTTCAGGCGCATTCTCTGCTCCGGTGCTGCTTGCGATGTTGTTAAAGGTCGCATGGACAGGCGACGGGATCATTGCCCCAAAAGGGTTAGCGTCGCCAGAACAAATGCCCGACCTTTCCCCGAATCATGCCTTTGTATATAAAACGGGTGCGTTGCGATCGCAGCGCCTGGCACATTGGCCATAGAGAATTACTATATTCGCCGGGATTTTGCCCCTCGTCGACACTATGGAGAAACGGCGACACGATGACGACTGAGCTTGAAACGGTTCGCTACGACGACAAGATCGCCCGCATGTTTTTCGGTGCAACCATTGCATGGGCAGCTGTTGCGATGATCGTGGGCGTCACCATCGCCGCATTGTTGTTTCTGCCGAACCTCAATCTTGCACCTTACCTCACCTTTGGACGTCTGCGACCGTTGCATACCAACGCGGCGATTTTCGCTTTTTGTGGGAATCTCATCTTCGCTGGCACCTACCACTCGATCCAACGGCTGTTGAAGACTCGGTTGTACAGCGATGTCATCTCCCGGGTGCATTTCTGGGGATGGCAGCTGCTGATCGTGGCTGGGGCGTTCGCGCTCGTTTTTGGGCACACCCAAGGTAAGGAATACGCCGAGCTTCCTTGGATTCTCGACATCGTCATCGCTTTTTTGTGGGTGCTTTTTGCCGTCAATGTGTTTGGCACCATCGCCATCCGCCGCGAGCGTCACCTTTATGTGGCCATCTGGTTCTACATTGCCACCATTGTTGCTGTGGCAATTCTCCATATCGGCAACAGCATCGTCGTTCCCTATTCCTGGCTCGATAGTTATCCGGCCTACTCCGGCGTCAAGGATGCGCTCATGCAGTGGTGGTATGGGCACAACGCGGTGGCGTTTTTCCTCACCACTCCGTTTTTGGGCCTGATGTACTACTATCTGCCCAAGGCTGCTGACCGCCCGGTGTTCAGTTACAAGCTATCGATCTTGCACTTCTGGTCGTTGGTGTTTGTCTACATCTGGGCCGGGCCGCACCATTTGCATTACACCGCGCTCCCCGAGTGGGCATCAACCCTCGGCATGTTGTTCTCATTGATCCTTTGGATGCCAAGCTGGGGCGGCATGGTCAACGGCCTGTTTACCCTGCGCGGCGCTTGGGAGAAGGTCCGCGAAGAGCCGGTGCTGAAATTCTTTGTGGTCGGCGTGACCTATTACGGCATGTCTACTTTTGAGGGACCGATGTTGGCCATCAAATCGGTCAACGCCGTGTCCCACTACACCGACTGGACCATCGGTCACGTTCACGCCGGCACCCTTGGGTGGAACTCCTTTATGGCCTTCGCTATCCTCTATTGGGTGGTGCCGAGGCTTTGGCACACGCCGTTGTTCAGCAAGTCACTCGCCACGGTGCATTTCTGGATCGCCACCGTCGGTTTGATTCTCTATCAAGTATCGATGTGGGTCGCTGGTATCACCCAAGCGATGATGTGGCGTGCCTTTGAGCCCGATGGTCGTCTGACCTACCCCGACTTCATCGAGACTGTCGTCACCTTGGTGCCGATGTATTGGGTCCGCCTCCTCGGTGGGAGTCTGTTTCTGACGGGTATGTGCCTCGCCTTGTACAACTTGCACCGCACCATCGGTGCTGCGCCCAAGGGCTACGAGGCGGATGAAGAAGTGCAGGCGCCAGCTCTCGAGAGCAAGTCCGCGACAGTCCCTGGAGCTACCACTGCCCCAAACACCTATGATCATGCTCTCTACCGGGTGCAACAAGCGATCTCCCACGGTATCCACCGTGTTCTCGAACGTCACATCGTTGTCTTCACTGTACTTGTGGCCCTGGCCGTGGCGGTTGGCTCGCTGGTCGAGGCGGTGCCTATGTTCGTCGATGATTCCAACGTCAAGACCATCGCCAGCGTCAAACCCTACACGCCGCTCGAGGTCGTCGGTCGCGACATCTATTTGCGCGAGGGGTGCTACAACTGTCACTCGCAGATGGTGCGCCCCTTCCGCCATGAGACCGAGCGGTATGGCGAATACTCCAAGGCAGGGGAGTTTGTCTACGATCACCCATTCCAGTGGGGCTCAAAACGGACAGGCCCCGATTTGCACCGGGTGGGCGGCAAGTATCCGCATCTGTGGCACGTGCGCCATATGGATGATCCGCCATCGACGACCCCTGGATCGATCATGCCGGCGTTCCCGCATCTGCTCACCGACGACTACTCCGTCGACGATATCACCGCCAAGCTTGAGGCGTTTCGCACCCTTGGTGTGCCATATGGCGACAATGACGTTGCGGGGGCCGAGGCCTCGATGAAGACGCAGGCCGAGCAGATTGCCGTCGAGATTGCTCTGCAACGCGGTCCCAAGGACTTAGCCAGCAAAGAGGTCGCTGCCCTCATCGCCTACTTGCAACGCCTAGGCACCGACATTCAATGGCGTCCGGTTGAGCGTCCAGCCTCCCTGGCGACGGTGGCCCCAGCAAAGGAAGCGGCTCAAGCCGGTGATGAGGCATCGAAGAAAGAGGATGCGCCAACTGGGGCAGCCAATCCTGCGGGAGGTGAGTGATGTTGCGGGAGCTGACAGTGGCTACCAACGCGCAGATGTGGGCGATCCTATCACTTCTATTCTTCTTCTCGGTGTTCGCGGTTGTCCTTGCGCGAGTGTTAACGCGCAAGGCCTCACATTACGACACCTGTGCTCGACTTCCGCTCGACGACCTCCCTCCTGTTGTCCAAGGAAGCGAGGTCACCGATGGATGAGAATGAGAACAAGCTCCTCGAGCACGCGGCCGATGGCATTCAAGAGTATGACAATCCCTTGCCTGGTTGGTTGTTGGCCATTCTATACGCCAGCATAGTCTTCTCGGTGGTCTATGTGGGTTTCTATGCTCTTGCCTTCGCCCCCGACTCCTACGATGCCGAGCTAAGGCAAGAGGAGATCGCCGATCGCGCAGTTTTGCAGGCATACTTCAACGCCAATCCGTTGGTGCCGCCGAGTACCGAGAATCTCTTGGCCGAGGCTGTCGATGTCGATGTCCTGAGCAAGGGCGCCGGACGATTCGCCAAGACCTGCGCCTCGTGTCACGGCGAAGCAGCGCAGGGACTGATCGGCCCCAACCTCGTCGACAATCAGTGGCTCCATGGTGGCAAGGTGACACAGATCTTCAACACCGTGGTCAAGGGTGTTCCGGCCAAGGGCATGCCACCTTGGGGACGAGCGATTCCCCCGGAGGAGATCGCGGCAGTGGTTTCGTACATCCGTAGCTTGCAGGGCTCCCATCCCAACAACCCCAAACCAGGTGAAGGTGAGGTAGTCGAGCCAGAGCCTATGCCCCAAGGGCGATAGAGGTCGACGATTCTCTTGGTTGAGCCAACAACATCGTGCGAGGACGCGGAGCACAAAAAGCGCTCATCGGGGCCCTTCTCGGTCGCCCCAAAAGAAGAGCTCCTCTACAGCCTCGAGGTTGACGGCAGTCGCAAATGGATTGATCCGGTCCTGAGCCGGGGTCCTTTTTGGCGCATCCGCCTGGCTTTGGGTTGGGTTCTCATTGCTACGTTCGTGTTGGCGCCCCACCTCAACATAGGGGGAAAGCCAGGAATCTTTCTCGACCTCGGCAACCGCCAGTTCACCTTCTTTGGCGCTACCTTTCATCCTACGGACAGCTTGCTACTCCTTGCTTTCGGTGTCCTCGTGATTCTCACCGTCTTTGCTGTGACCTCGGTATGGGGTCGCCTGTGGTGTGGTTACGCCTGCCCGCACCCCGTTTATCTTGAGTTTGTGTTTCGGCCCATAGAGCGCTGGCTAGAGGGGAGTCCCAGTCAACGTCGCCGACGTGACGGTGGCCCGTGGACACTCGGCAGGTTGGGACGCAAGAGCATCAAGTGGCTCTTCTATGCGGCGATCTCCACAATTTTGGCTTGCACGTTCGTTGCCTATTTTGTCGGCTGGCCGACCCTTTGCTCCACTTTGATCTCTGCGCCAACGACGCACACCCACATGCTCGCGGCCGTTGGTCTCACGGCTATATTGGTCTTCATCGATTTTGCTCATTTCCGCGACCAGATGTGCACGGTCGCCTGCCCGTACGGTCGCTTGCAGACAGTCCTATACGACTGCGATACGGTCATTGTCGGCTATGACAAGAAACGCGGTGAGCCCCGGGCTCGCAAGCGCGACCGGGATGATTCCTCAGGGGATTGCGTCGATTGCGGCCGGTGCATTGCCACATGCCCGACGGGGATGGACATCCGTCGGGGTCTGCAGATGGAGTGTATTGGCTGCGCGCAGTGCGTTGAAGCCTGCGATGAAGTGATGCTCAAGACTGACAAACCGACGGGACTCATTCGCTATACATCCCTGCGTGAGCTCGACACCGGCAAGAAGAAATTTCTTAGGCCGCGGGTGTTTGTCTATGGGGTGCTGCTCGTGCTTGTGGGCGCGGCGCTGGTTGGGATGACGGCCGCTCGCACCCATGCCAGTGCCGAGCTACTTCGGAGCGGTCGAGAGCCATTTCGTGAGTTGCCCACCGGTGAGATCGCCAACATGCTGCGGGTCCGGTTCACCAACAACTTGCCACTTCGACAATCGTTCACGGTTGTGCTGGCAGAGCCCAAAGGGGCAGAGCTGGTGGTCAGTCAGTCGCCGTTTGTTGTGGACGCCGATGCAGTTGCCACTGTGAACGTGGTCGTCAAGTTGTCGGAAACGATGTTCAAACGTGGTCGAGCGGACGGTGTCTTCGTCATTGAATCTGATGCCGGGGTTCGTATCGAGGAAGCGTTCATCCTGCTGGGGCCTTATCGCTGATGGGAGTGGCACATGAAATTTGATGCAAGGGCTTTGCGCCAATTTGTGTCCGCCCGACGTTGGCCGATGTTGGTTTTCATCGCCACGCGTCCCAATTCTCCGCAACCGATAGAGGACTACTATGATCGCTCGTTAGCTTGGGATGCTGAGGCGGCGGTGATCGCTGCCAGTCGTGATCTCGGTTGGCGGGTCAAGATCGACATCCCCCAAGGAAAGCAGTACGCGGTGACCGCACAGCGGCCCGTGGACGTGACCATTGTCGATCGCAGCGGTCAGCCTGTCACCGGCCTCATCGGTCAACTGCACGCCGAGCGCCCCGCCGATACCCGCAAGAACAGTCACAGCTATCTCATTGAGCTTCCACACGCGCCTGGAACCTATAGAACCTTGGCGCGTCTCGCCGCACCTGGTCTTTGGACCTTCAACCTGGACACGCGTGTGGGCAAGACGCGTTTTGTCGATTCATCTCGAGTGGTTGTTCCTGACTCTGGCAGGGGGGCAAATGACTGAGGTGCAGAACAAGAGCCAGCTGCGAGTCGCGGGTCCCGCCTGTGCGCATTGCGGCCTCGAGGTGCCGCAGAGTTTGCTGCGTGGAGGAGCGGAACAACAATTTTGTTGCTCTGGGTGCGAGCAAGTCTACGGCATCCTGCATGACTGGGGGCTCGACGGCTACTACGACGTTGTCAACCGTCACGGCGGTCTCGGCAACCCTGCGGCGGTGAGTGGTCGCAAGTTTCACGAATTTGACGATCCCGTCTTTCAAGATGGACAAGTCGAATCGACAGCCCGGGGTATGCACACCACCGCGCTCTATCTCGAAGGGGTGCACTGTGCCGCTTGTGTGTGGCTGGTGGAGGAACTCCCCAGCGTCCTTGAAGGGGTCGCCTCCGTTCGCCTCAACCTCGCGAGCGGTGTCGCTCAGGTCGAATGGGACCCGACCAAGGTTGCGCTTTCGAGCATCGCCCATGCTCTCGACAGCATCGGCTACACGCCACACGTTCGGCGTCAGGGGGCGGTAGAACGGGTGCGCCGAAGTGAGGATAAATCTCTGCTTATCAAGATTGGCGTTGCCACGGTATGCGCGATGAATATCATGTTCATCCAAGGCGCGCTGTACGCAGGCGAACACCAGGGCATGGAGTCGCGCTTTGAACAATTCTTCCGCTGGTTGAGTCTGGCGTTGGCGATTCCCGTGGTTCTTTATTCTGCGCGGCCATTCTTTCGTGCCGCCTGGTCGGGCCTGGTGCGGCGAATACCGCACATGGATTTGCCCATAGCCATCGCACTCGGTGGAGCGTTTGGGTACTCGGCGTACGCCACCTTCACTGGCGACGGTCCCGTCTATTTCGATTCTCTGTCCGCTTTGGTCGCGTTGCTCCTCGGTGCCCGCTATGTCCAAGCGCGGGCCCAACGGGCTGCGCTTGAGCGCGCGAACCATATCAAGTCGGTCGCATTTGTTGAGTACGCTCGGCGTCTCGATTCTCTGGGGATTTCTTTCGAGGTGCCTGTGCGGACTCTCGCGATCGGCAATCGGGTCGAGGTGAGATCCGGAGAGCTCATCCCAGTTGACGGACTGGTCGTCGACGGACACTCGTCGGTGGACAACGCGGTGCTAACCGGTGAACCTAATGCCGTTGCCGTTGCCGAGGGAGACCGTGTGCACGCCGGGGCTACCAACCTCGGTGCCAAGATCGTCGTCGAGGTCGAAGCCGCAGGTGAAAACACTCGAGTCGGTGGCCTATTGGCATTGGTGGACGAGGCCATGTCGCGTCGTGCGCCCATTGTCCAGCTGGCGGACCGTATCAGCCGAATCTTCGTCGTCAGTGTCCTTGGTCTCGCGGTCGTCGCGGGTGTCATTGCTTTCGTGCGAACGGATGGCGACGTTTCGGGCACCCTGCAACAGGTGGTGGCGCTCTTGGTGGTCACATGCCCCTGTGCACTCGGGTTGGCGACACCTGTGGCCTTGACCGTAGCCCTTTCCAAAGCGGCAAGCGCTGGCATCTTTGTGAAGAATCCCGAGGCCTTTGAGCTGTGCCGCACGATTGACACCGTGTACCTCGACAAGACCGGGACGCTCACCGAGGGGGCCGCCACGGTGACAAAGTGGCGTGGGGATGAGTCGGTGCGTCAGTTCGCCTTTGCGTTGGAGTCACACTCGGCGCATCCCGTTGCCCAAGCATTCCGCCGCTCTCTTGTTCAGCCGGTTCGGCCGACATTCAGTGTCGTAGACGTCGTCGAGGTCGCCGGTCGTGGTATCTCTGGGGTTGTTGACGGCCATCGCATCGCGGTTGGCAATGCAGAGCTCATGGATCTCCTCGGCGTGCATGTCCCCACAGAACGCCATACGGACATCGTTGAGCTCACGGCGTTGGGCTTGAGTCCGTTGTTGGTAGCCAACGGGGATGAAGTTGTGGCGGTTGCGGGGATAGGCGACCGATTGCGCCCAGAGGCAGGTGCAACCCTCGAGGCTTTTGCCCGTGCCGGCATTGCTGTTCACATTCTTTCCGGAGACCATGTCGATGTCGTCCTTCGCGTCGCCACGGAGCTTGGGATACCGCATGAGCGTGCCCATGGTGGCATGACGCCGGAAGCCAAGCATGAAATCGTGGCGGCGGCTTGCAAGGACGGTAAGGGTCGCGTGATGATGGTGGGAGACGGTGTCAACGACGCCGCGGCGCTTGCCCTCGCCGACATCGGTGTCGCAGTGCACGGAGGCGCGGGCGCTTCCATTGTTGCCGCGGACGTGGTGCTCACCCGCCCGGGTCTCTCTTCTCTTCTGGACTTGCTCATTGGCGGTCGCCGAGTCCTCGGTGTGATCCATCGCAATCTCGGCTTTTCATTGCTGTACAACATCATTGGGGCGTCCTTGGCCATCGCTGGTTTGGTGGGCCCTTTGTTGGCCGCGGTGTTGATGCCGGTGAGCTCGCTCACGGTGATCTTGTCGTCTGTGGTTGGCCACACGTTCGTTCGTCCCAAAAAGATCGCCGCCCGATTAGGGGGAGCGTGACATGGAAGTTGTGTTCGTCTTATTGCCCCTCGCCCTCGCTGTCGCCGGCATCATGCTCGCCTTGTTCATTTGGGCGGTGCGGTCAGGGCAGTTCGATGATCTGGAAACGCCTCCGTTTCGTATTCTCTTTGACGATGTGCACAAGACCCGTGGATCAAACCGGTCGCAGAACGAGGCATCACCTCTGGCCGATGCGGCTTCGAATGTGAAGGATTGAAATCAGATGAGTCCTCCAAGCAAGCTCGTGCGAGTAGCGATTCCCTTGGGCGTCCTTGTCGTTGGGGGGCTGGTCGGTGCGACCATGATGGACCCAAGGCAGGGCTATGCGCCGGAGCAGCCGATCTTGTTTCAGCACAAGAAGATGGCAGCCATGCCCAATTGGGTGACCGACGCGAATGGCAAAGAGGTGAACCTCGGGGGCTACGATATTCCATGCATGTATTGCCACACCATGGTCTACAAGGGGCGACACGCCACTTTGCCGTCCACTGACATCTGTATGAATTGCCACAGAACCGTCGGACAGGACAAAGAATGGGTGTTGGTGCTCAATGGTTATTGGGAGCGAGGTGAGCCGATTGCTTGGATCAAGGTTCACGACCTTCCTGACTTCGTCTACTTTGATCACTCGGTTCACATGAATTCGATGTCCGACGAAGGAAGGAACAAGGTCGATTGTGTCGATTGTCACGGAGATGTCGAGAACTCCGAGGTGGTCACCATTGAAAATCCGTTCAACATGGGGTGGTGCCTTGAATGTCACCGCAAGCCTGAGATGGCCGCTCCTACGGATTGTGTCGTCTGTCACCGTTGAGGATAACTTCTATGTCGAGAAAACATCTGAGCCCAGAACCACAGGCATCGATCGGCGCTCTGGCCATCCAGAACGATGGGGACGTCCCTGCGGATCTTGTGACGACCGAAGAGCGTGTCGTCGCCGAGATGGACCGGCGGGACTTCCTGCGTGTGGGCGGAACGCTGGCGGCGGCCGCGGCGATTTCGACTGCGGCCTGTCAGCCACCAACAGAGACCTCGGTGCCGTTCAACGAGCGGCCAGAGGGATTACGGACCCATGGCAAGCCGAAGCATTACGCGACGGTCGTCGACGGTTCACCGGTTTTGGTGCGAACCCGTGAGGGCCGGCCTATCTTGGTGACGAACAACCCCGATGACGCGAGTCACCGTGGTCTGAGCTTGCGCAGTCATGCGGCGCTATTGGACCTCTACGACCCCGATAGGGCACCCGGACCCTATTCGGTGCGTCGTGGCAAAGGCCAGCCTGTTGCAGCAGATTGGCAAACAATTGGCACCGAAGTGGTGGGAAGATTGAAGAAGGGAGGCGTCGCGCTGCTCACCGGTCCCGTCACGGGGCCTGCCACTCGTGCTCTCATCGGTTTGCTCGAAGAGGGTCTCGGTGTCAGGCACGTGGGTTGGACGCCCATCGCCAATGATGCAGCAGCCAGCGCCTGGAAGAATGCGTTTGGTTCAACACCCATGCCGAGACCGCGTCTCGACAGTGCAGATCTCATCGTCGGGTTTGGTGCTGAGTTTCTCGAGCAGCAAGGCCTTGGTTTCGAGCGCGATTTTGCGAAGCGACGGGATCCCAATGCAGACCTTAGTCGTTTCATTCAGATCGAGGGGCGTTTGTCTCTTACGGGTGCCAACGCCGATCAACGCATTCGCGCACGAGATTCTCAACTAGGGCACATCGCCGCGGCTGTCGCACACTCGCTTATCGTGAAGATGAAACTAGGCCCGCTTGCCGGTAAGGACGAGGTGGCGGCAGCTCTCACTGGATTTGTTACAGCTCCGGGGGTGAAGACCGAGACAGTCGAGATGCTCGCCAAGGCACTTGCTGCAGCGGGCACACGGGCTCTCGCCATGGCAGGTGGCGCGGCGAGTGGCGCCGCCTCCGGCGTCCTGCTCGAGACGGCCGTGGCGCTCATCAATCTCAGCCTCAACGGTTATGATGCACCCGTGTTTGACCGATCGTTATCGATGTCGCCGACAACGAGCAATTTG
>Ga0208961_1000845_pt1 | contig 11428 bp, 16 predicted proteins | sample RifOxyB3_FD_184034 | JGI IMG/M metagenome (GOLD analysis project Ga0208961, IMG submission 184034) | Groundwater microbial communities from Rifle, Colorado - Rifle Oxygen_injection B3 (SPAdes) | ecosystem: Environmental > Aquatic > Deep subsurface > Groundwater | place: Rifle, Colorado, United...
CCGGAGGCGCGAGCCTGTTCGAGGAGGCGCGACGGCTCATGAGTGGGAATCTCAGTGGCCCATCAAGCATTCCGGCGCTCGCGGCCCGGCTCGGCGTCAGCGCCGCCTTCTTCTCGGAGCGGTTCAAGGCGGAGAGCGGAATGACCCCGGGCGACTACCTGCGGCGCATGCGCTGCGAACGGGCCTGCGAAATGCTGGTCGACGCGCGGTTGACGGTCACTGACATTGCCTTCCGGCTGGGGTTCTCGACCAGCCAGCATTTCGCCGAGGTCTTCAGGCGCTACGTCGGCATGAGCCCAAGCCAGTTCCGCCGCAACGCAGCCGGGCGCTGAGCCATGCGTCCCGGCTGCCGCGTCCGTGCACCTACAGTCCGCGCCGCTCGTAGTGGTGTCGCAGTCCCGGCGGTTGTCCGCCGGGCAAGACACCATCCCCGCGCCGCCGCAACCCGTCCGGCTTCTTAGCGAGACTTTCCCCAACACGCCAGATGGGCTCTTGGCGCTCCACTTCGTTAACGCGCACTGCGAGCCCACTACGAACGGGCGTATCCTGGCGCTCACGGCCCCTTTTTTCTCTCTGTGGATTTTTGACCTGTGCAATAAGCGGGGCGAGACTGAGTAGGTCGCGGCACCAGCCCAGGCCGGCTCTGTCTGGCCGGCAGTACCGCAGGCGGCCCTCCGCCTGCTATCCGAGCCTTGGGCTGCGTGCGTGCCGTGGAGCGGGTGGGGGGGCGCCCGCGGTACGGGGTACTGTCGGAAAGGGACGGACCCTGGTCCGTTTATTGCACAGGTCGCGGGCGCGCCTTGACCTATCTGCCGTAAGACGCTATCTTACTTCGTATGGTCACAACGATATCCAGCAAGGGCCAGGTCGTGCTCCCGGCCGAGATCCGGCATCAGGATGGGATTTCGGCAGGCCAGCGCTTCATCGTCGAGCGGGTGGACCGCGGCGAGTACCGTCTGGTGCGCCAGGAACCGCGCCCGAACGAGGGGCTCGTGGACTGGTTGCTCGCCTGCCCGGTAAAAGGCTTTTTCACTCCCATCGAATCCGAGTCCACCGACACGCTATGACCTACCTTGTCGACGCCAACGTACTCAGCGAGGGGACCAAGCCGCACCCGAACCCGAAGGCGCTCGAGTGGCTGCGTCGCCACGAGGCGGAGTTCGCCGTAGACTCGATTATCCTCGGCGAGATCGAGTTTGGCATCCTCCTTCTCCCGCCCGGGCAGCGTCGTCGTCGACTCGAACAGTGGTTTGCCGAGGGGATCCGTCGCATCCACTGCCTGTCTTGGGACGCGGCCACTGGACGGCGTTGGGCACGTCTTCTCGCCGACCTGCGTGTTGCCGGTCAGGCCATGCCGGTGAAGAACAGCATGATCGCGGCCACAGCGCTGGTCCACGACCTCACGATGGTCACGCGCAACACTCGCGACTTCGCGAAAGGCGGCTTGCGCGTTCTCGACCCGTTTTCCTGACCGCCCGCGGTCACAGCAGCGACAGCGGATCGACGTCGACGTGCATGTGCACCTCGTCGGTGGCGCGCGCCTCCATGACCAGCGGCCGCAGCGTGCGGACCAGTCGCATGATGTTCGTTGTCCGCAAGGTGAGCTGGTACCGGTACTGTGACCGGACGCGGGCGATCGGCGCCGGCATGGGGCCGGCCATCTTGACCTGGGGTTCGAGGCAGCCGCGCAGCCGCTGCGCCATGGCCTCGCCCGCTTGCAGCGCCAGCCGCTCATCCTTGCTGCGGAAGTGGACCGCGACCATGTGTGCTGCGGGCGGGAATCCGAGCGCGACGCGGGCCTCCATCTCCTCGGCATAGAAGGCAGCGCCGTTGTGCTCCACCGCGTACTGCAGCGCGGGGTGAAACGGCGTGTAGGTCTGCACGACCACGCGGCCGGGCACTTCGCCGCGGCCGGCGCGGCCCGAGACCTGGGTCAGGAGCTGATACGTCCGCTCCGCGGAACGGAAGTCCGGCAGGTGCAGCGACAGGTCGGCGAAGATCACCCCGACCAGGGTGACGTTCGGGAAATGCAGGCCCTTGGCGATCATCTGTGTGCCGATCAGGATTCGAACCTTGCCGGTCCGGAACGCGGTCAACATCTTGGTGTACGAGTCGCGCGCCGTCATGGTGTCCGAGTCCATGCGTCCGATCTCGACGTGCGGGAAGAGTTTGCGGGTGATCTCCTCGACCTTTTCCGTGCCCAGACCCAGGTAGCGAATCGCCGGGTCGTGGCACTGCGGACAGCGCTGCGGCGCCGTTTCGACATGACCGCACAGATGGCAGCACAGGGTCTCGTGGCCGCGGTGGTAGGTGCACGGCGTGCTGCACTCCGCGCACATGGCCACGAATCCGCACTTGGGACACAGCAACTGAGTGGCGTAGCCGCGGCGGTTCAGGAACAGGATCGTCTGTTCGCCGGCCTCGAGCTTCTCCCGCATCAGGTCGGCCAATCGGCGCGAAAACACCTGTGTCCGCCCCCGCAGCATGGCTTCGGCGCGCATGTCGACCAGTTCCATGAGCGGCATCCGGCAGTTGTCGACGCGCGACCGCAGCTCGGTGAGGACGTACTTGCCGACCTGACAGTTGCGGATAGACTCCAGCGACGGCGTAGCCGTCCCCAGCACCACGGTGGCTTTCTCCATGTGCCCCCGGACCACGGCCACGTCGCGGGCGTGATACCGCGGCGCTTCTTCCTGTTTGTACGTGTTCTCGTGCTCCTCGTCGACCACGATCAGACCCAGGTTCCGGAACGGCGCGAACAGTGCGGACCTCGCACCGACCACGATCCGGGAGCGCCCCTCGTCCACCTTCGTCCACTCGTCGAACCGCTCGCCGTCGGTCAGGCCACTGTGCAGGACGCTGACATGGTCGCCGAACCGGGCCCGGAAGCGCTCGACCGTTTGCGGGGTCAGCGAAATCTCGGGGACCAGCACGATGGCTTCGCGGCCGAGCTCGATGCAGCGGTGGATGGCCTGCAGGTACACCTCCGTCTTGCCGCTGCCGGTCACGCCGTGCAGCAGGACGACCCTCGGGACCTGCTTTTCGACGCTGGCGCAGACGACGTCCAGCGCCTGCTGCTGCTCCGCGGTCATGGTGTGCGGTTGCGTCGGCAGGACCACGTCGTCCGCGAACGGGTCGCGCGCCACGACGCGCTCCTCGATGACGACCAGGCCGCGTTTCGCCAGGCGCCGCACGACCGTCGCATCCGCGCCGCACTCCTGCTCGAGACGCGCGATGAGCATCTCGCCGTGTCGCACCAGGGCCTGGATGACCGCGGCTTGCTTGGGCGCGCGCTTCTCCAGTTTCGGCAGCACAGTGCCCAGGTCCGCATCCGGGTTGACGCGCACGAAACGGCGCACCTGCTTCTTGACCTTGCCGATCCGCACCACGGCCGGCAGCATGGCCCCGACCGCCTGCTCGCGCGTGCAGCAGTAGTACTCGGAGATCCACTCGGCGAGTTTCATCAGGTTCTGGGGAATCTGCTCGCGCTCACCCTCGATGGAGTGGACCTCTTTCAGGTTTGGATACGCGGACGTTGTCTTCAGCCCGACCACGTAGCCGACGCGCGTGCCCTGCGTCCCTTTCCCGAACGGAATACGCACGCGGCACCCGACCCGCACCCGCCCCGCCAGCCGGTCGGGAATCAGGTAGTCGAAGATGCGGTCCAACGACAGATTAATGATGACCTGCGCAATGTGCATTCGACGCTATCCAGGGCAAACACTTAGACCCGAGGCGACGCGGGGGTTTCCCACCCCCGCACCCCCGACCAAGGGGCGTCATTGACTCCCCTTGGAACCCCTCGATGTTGGCCTCGGGAAACGGAAGGGCCAAACGCGCCCTTCCGTTTCCCGAGGCCGAGCCGTCCGCCGCAGCCCAAGACGGAAGAGGGCTGCGGCGGAAAAAGCCACCGTGGCGAACAGAAGCCCCGCCGCCTTTCCTGTGCAACGCCATACGGACGGGAACAGGTTCGGACCAGTAAGGGAGCATAGCCACGGCAACGCGGAAACGCAAACGCCGGGCCGACATGACAGCGAACTGAGCCGGCGGCGGGAACGGACGCAACGGACCCAATGGACATGCCTCTGTGCGCGGAGCGATTTGTCGGATCCGTCCGATCCGTCAGATCTGTCTGATCCGTCGGACCGTCGGACCGTCGGGCCCCCGTCACCGGAAGGGAGACCCGTACCCTACTATTCCGGCGTCTTCGCCTGAGTCCCGCCGTTCAGGCGGAAGTGGGAGCGACGCTTCAGCGAGCGACGCACGGCGTTGCCCGCCGCACCCGTGTCGCCGCGCAGAAGAAAGCCGACCTGTGCGGGGAAATCTACAGAGAGAAAAGAATCTGCAATGGGCGCCAGGATACGCCCGTTCGCGGTTGCACGTAGTGGCGGGCAGTGGCGCGGGACCTCCGGGACCGCGGCAGGGTGCTCGGGGCCGTCCCGGCCCGAGGCCCTCGGCCGGAGACCGGCCGGCACACCCCGCTTCGGCGCGGGACGCGCCGAGCCACCGCGATCAATCGCATCCCAGCCGGGGCACGCCATTTCTCCGCGAGGGCGAATCTACCCGCACAGGTCGAAAAGAGCGCGCCGCCACCCGCCCATGTGTGTCTCTTGTCCGGCCGCCTACACACCGGTATTGTACTCCTCTGTGGCGGTCAAACGTGGGAAGCAGGTCACCCGATGAATGCCAGTTGGAGAGGCGCACGGAAGTACGGGCTGATGCTGCTGGCTGTGCATTCTGTCATGGTGATGGCCCTCTGGTTTTGGGTGGTGGTCGTTTGTGGTGGGGGCGAACCAGGTGCAATGTGGGAGTACACCTTCGGCCTGCTGGACATGCCCGTCGCAAGGGCCTCTGAACAGGCAGCCAAGGCCTTCGGTTGGTGGGACCGGTTCAACCCGGAAACAGGACTGTATCCTCTCGTGTACCTCGGGTTGGGCGGGCTGTTCTGGCTGCTGGTCGGGATGGCCGTGGGACTGGTCGCCGGGGCAGGACGCTCTTCGGGGGAAAGCGCCCCACCTCCCTCCGGCGCTGAGAAGTGACAGGGGTGGTGGGAGAAGCGGCCCAGCAACCGTCGGCGTTAACAAGTGACGGATGACAACTGGGGTTTCAAGTGACCCATTCTGGAGCAGGTAATCCCAAGTTACCCGAGCGGAACATGCACTATGCAGAAAGATACCCCAAGCGAAAAGCCTGAACTGGACGATACCTGTGAAGCAGCCGTTGACCAGCTTCTCTACGCAAACCCTATTTACGGCTGGGGCTGGGAGGGAAACGCCGAGCACCCCCGCCCTCCGCAACCTTTCCGATTTCGTCTGCTGAGTCTGTGGTGGGACAATGGCCGAAGGCGAGGAGGAATGGGACAGGTTCAGGAGAAAGGTCATCCATTCGACGGTTGGACGCTCCTTTTTTCAGCTCGTCATCTCGGAGTCTGGGACTTTTCGGCAAGGCTCGGTGACTATAATGTGATGGTGACAGCAGACCAGATAAGCGACGAAGAGACCGCCCGGAAGAAGCGCTGGTGGCCCGTTCGTCGTCAAAAGCGTGGCTCATGTCTCGGCTTCTGCGTCATTGGTCAGCCGGCTGGCTCCATGGTGATGGCGAGGCGGGGTTCTGGAGAGACCGGCTGACGAAGAGAGAGGGTCACAATGAGGCAGCGAACGGTCAGGGTGTACTACGCTCTTGCCGCAGTAGTGAGCGCCGTGTATGGGGTGTTCTCGTTGCGTTTCGGGCCTGAGTGGCTTGACGCCTACAACGACGTATTCCCTGGTGAACCCCTGCCAACGATTACGCTGCTCTGCTGTCGGTTCCCTGTCTGGCCTTGGGTCTTCGTCGTCCTGTTCGCCACGGGGGCTGTCTTCACGCACCTGCGCTGGAAGCAGGGAGAGTGGCAACTGAACACGTTTGTCTTCCTTGTTCTTCTGGAGCTTTCCCTTGCCCTGGCTTTGGTCGTCGGCTACGGCATCCCGCTCCTCAAACTTGGCGATACCTGTGCCGGAGGAAAGGCTGAGGCCCCGGCGTCCCATAACGTAGATATGCCGCACGTTGCGGGCGCAGGAAACATGAGCCGCGGCGACGACCGAGTGACGAAACCAAGACAGGATGCAAAGGGCCGCCAGGACCAACGGGGGTTCTGGCTTGGCATGACCATGGACCAAGTGAAGAGCCAACTCAAGTCCAAGTACGAGGTCAAGGAGGCCGGAAGTGCCTACCCCCTTGGCCCTACGCCATGGGAACTCGACCATGACCCCTACTACTTGCTCGAAGTCCCGGCTGACGGCGTGGAGTTCGAGTTCAACCTGCGCAAGCGCCTTGTCTGCATGCGGGAGATACTGCCGCCGAAACCAAAGGCTGAAGGCGAGAAGGACGATTTCTACCTGCCTGGCGAGAACGCCGACGAGAAGGACAAGAAGTGAAGGACGTCGTGGGGTGGGAGGATGGGACACGACCGGCGGGGAACAATGAAGACAAGCGATTTCTGTGCGAACCTGCAGGTGCTTCTGACTGGTGCCCTGGGCGAGGGGGTCACGTGTGGGTTCGTTCCAACCGCACGAGGGGAGACGCACCTGTTCGTGAACTACGAATGCACAAGGAGTGATGCCGAAATCCTCGACCCCGACTTGGCTCTGACGAACATGCGAAGAAGGTCACTCGACGCACTGAATCTCGTCCGGCAGGAGGGAATCCCTGAGACTCTGTCGGCAATCTGCACTACTGCGTACGAGGCGAAGCGAGTACCCCCAGCCATCCGGCTCCATCGTGCGGTTATCCGACCATCGGTCGTTCTTGACCGGTCACGTCAATAGATGGAGGCCAAGCGCTTTCCTGAGATTGCGGCGGGAGAGGACTCGCAAGAGAGCGCCCTGCAGATGGCCATCAGCAGACGACGCACAGAGCCGCCGACCAGCGCCGCCAAGTGACAAGCCGGTTGCCCGGAAGCGCCGCCGCACGGCCCGACTGCGGGACTCCAGAGGTGTACATGCCAATCCCGAACACCGCAAGGGCCAGGGTAACCCCGAGACCGCCTGGGACATGGCACATGCCTTCTCGTCCCAGCAACAGAACGGCCCCCTTCGTCTATTGGGCCTATGTGCTTCTGCCTGACGAAAAGACACCTTCAGCCCGTCAGTGGACCCTGCTTCTCTTTTTCGACAAAGCCCCCGACGGCAAGAGCACAAGCTATGAGTGTGAGGTCGGGTGCGTTTCTTCCTCGGCCCCGCCCGCCCTGTTGTCGTCCGGGAACAGAATCACCCTCTACGTCGGGGTACACGAAGAGGTCGGTGTACTGGAGGTCCTCTAGGCGGCGCTACGGCAAGGGACAGATGGTCGTCGGGCGGTTGACGGGCGGAAGGCGCTGCGTCTTGCCGTACACCGGGGCTCGGCGCATATTGTCAGAGTGAGAGCGGGGCCAATCGGGTTGACGGGCCGCAGGATGTTACCGGGATTTGTCCGAAGAGCGGATAAGTGGATGATAGCGTTGTTGGCGCAAAATGAACCGGCAGTCGCTACTCGGAATAGTCCAAGGCCACGCAGGGCTCACGGTTGACCCGCAGGAGACTGCTGTCCATGTCAGGGTGGACCGAGACGACCTCTCTATCCTTTTCACGGTGCCGTACGATGTGCCTGAGATGTACTTTGAGGGCCAGCAAAAGTCGACCGGGAAGAAAATCGAGGATTGGCTAGACTACTACGGCGACGAGGCGGAAAGCGATTTCGAGGCCGACCTTCGGCGGTTTCTGAACGCACTTCAGGATTGCCCTCTCCGGGTTGGTGCCGACGGCAGACGGATTCAGTACTTTCGGGAGACTTGGCAGCATTTTTTCGGGTAACACTGGCACAGACAATGGCAGGGAAACCGAAAGACAAAAAGCGTTCCTTGGCGGCACACCGGCAGTTGGCCAGCAGCTACCGGACGGGGATATGGATAAATGGCGGGTTGGTGGTCTGTTCGGTCGCAGCCACGCTGGCAGCATTCTGCTTCGACTGGCATCACATCATCAAAGTCGCAGCGATATGCGGCATCCTGTCCGGTCTCATTGGGATGCTGAAGTATGCCGGAGAACTGCGAGAGAGGCTCAAGACCATCCGGAAAACCGAGGCAGAGATGGCCGGAGCAGAACAAACTGGCGGTACCGACCCTCGTACCTCGGGCGGCACACCATAGCGCTATCTTAACAGGAATGAAGGCAATCCTCCTCACTGTTGTGTTTCTGGCGGGGTTCACGGCAGGCTGTTCGGGCCAGAAAGGAAAAGACGAACAAGCGGTCCGGGAACTGACGAGGACAGTCTTGCATCTGCTCCAGGCGAAGGACCTCGCTGGCGTCTGGGTTCTCTGCGCCCAGGGTAATGTCGAGGTCATCCAGGGCGACGGAAGAATCGTCGGGTTCACATTCAGGGCGGTTGGTTCTGAAGACGGGGGGTACAGATTCATCTACGATGAGATGTGCAGGCGGTTCTCTTTCGTGCCGAGGAAACGGATGTACCCCAGTAGGACCGAGAATCAGGGGCGTGTCATTTCCGCTGTGATATCCGAGCGGGATGGGGACAAGGCCAGCCTGGTCCTGTGCTTCCTCAAGGAGCCGGGTGGGTTCCGACTGCTGGGCATCTGCGAGAAGGATAACGCAGCAATCAACTGGTCACGCATAAGATGACATTGTTCTGTCGATAGATGATGAACCCCATCCCAAAGCAACTGACAGCCGCTCTTCTTGCCGGGTTCGTGTATTCTGTCGTTGCGTATCTTACGAGTGGAGTGGTCCCGAAGGAGTACCATGGTGCCGCACTGGTCTGTTGGGGAGTGCACCTCTGGACGGTCTGCCTTGCTCTGGCAGCGGCAAGGCGGCCTCCTCTCGTACAGGCGTACGTCGTGACGGGGCTTTCGTGGGGCTTTCTCATCGGACTTTCCATCGCCATCTCGGTCCAGAATTGGCGAGTATCCGTGAATTGGCCCACCTTCCTCCCCGCACTGGTTGTGGTGCCTCTGGTCGCTTGGCTCACGGGTTTGCCTGTGTACGGTATCTCGACCCTCATCGAAAGAAGAAGGAAGACACAGCAGGCCCCATGCAGCCAACCTCCGACCGTCGGCGGCTGATGGGCGACGCTGATGCAGACTCAGATGACAGACGCCGAACTGACGGTTTTCGAGGGGCTGTACATTCATCACTGGGAAGTGCCTTGCCTGCGGGTGCGACGCAGTCGGAGGTTCTTGGGACTCATCCCCGTTTACGACTCATTGTACGTTCGTTTCCCGAAAGGGTTTCATCTTCCCGAACTCACGCTAAGAGATGCAAGAAAGTTCCACATGAAGGTGACTGGCAGATTGGGGCCACGTGGTCAGTATGGACACATGGGGCATTGCTCCCATCAGTTGGATGTCCAGCAGGTCGTGGAATGTCGGGAGGTCACAGACTGATATGCAGGGGAGCTACCGGCCATGAAATTCCTGTTTGCCGCATGCGCACCTGTCGACGAGGCCACTCTGCAATTGCTGAAGTCTGTGTTGGAGGAAGAGGACATCGCCTGCGTGGTTCGGAACGAGCACCTTCTTCTCGCCGGGGGTGAAGTTCCTGCGACCGGGTGTGTTCCGGAACTCTGGATAGTGGATGACGAAGACTACCTGAGAGCGAAAGAGATAATGGCTGACTGCAATGAATCGGGCACCGAGCCCCATGCGTCCTGGGTGTGTCCACGCTGTAAGGAGACCATCGAGGGCCAGTTCACTTCGTGCTGGAAGTGTGGAACCGAACTGGGGAAGGCATGACGAAGACGTTACTGCCGGACCTCGACCGGTTCCGGCGGGAGAGCGTAGGCGTCGATGCAAGATGATGAAGAAGGACCTGATAGTCGCTGACGTCGTGTTCGTTCCCCCTGAGATGGGCGGACGCTCCCAACCGCCGCAGTCTCTCGGCTCCCAGCACTACCGTCCCCATCTGCATCCGGAAGCGTTGTCGCCAGATGGATGGCACCCGGAAGCCGTGACAGGTGACAGCACGTACCTCGGGGTCTGCTTTGTCGACGGCCCGGAGGAGGTCGAGCACTCTGAACTGTACCGGGTGGAACTGCAACTGCTCTATGGTGTGGATTACAGCCCGCTCGTCAAGGGATGCACCTTCACAATTCGGGAGGGCGCACGTGCGGTTGGATTCGGTGTGGTCACGGAGGGACTGGAGAGTCCAGCCATTTTACGCTCTTGACCGGGACTCCGCTGCCGCCACACCCGGATGGAGAGCACGGCGTAGACACAATCACGCACCATGAACGAACGCACACTCAAAGCAGGAACACAGATGTTCTTCGGCGCTCCCGCCAAGCCGATGCCGGAGATTATGGCCGACGCCATTTCACAGGTCGTGGGGCAAGTTCCTGGCATCGTCGAGGCGCACTTGCCCCAGTGCTTCATCGAGGGCGACAAGGAGGCACGGCAGGTTCTTGTCATCGGAGTTCAGAGGCGTAGCGAGATTCCACGCATTGCAGAAGACTTGATGGGCAAGCTCCAGCTTGTCTTCCCTCCCGGACAGTTCGTGGACATTCTGCCGTTTGAGTCGGACGCAGTGCCTTCCGGCGTTCGACAGGCAGGTTGTCAGATTTTTGGCAGCAAAGAAGAAGTCCCGGTGAAGGATATGGTGATGTCTGACAAGTGGGCTTCATCGGATGGAGTACCGCCGCAGAGCCGCATAGTTGGTGCGGGGGACAGGATGAGTGCCCCTTTGCTGAAGTGCCCGAACTGCGACGCCAGTTTCGATGTGCCTACGCTGTTCGACAACTGCACCGTGTGTGTCCCCGACGAGCGTGGCCTGGCCTTCGCCTGCCCCAATTGTCACGGTGGGTTCGTTGAGGTCCGGTTCGACAAGGACCAAATCCTCATTGGGGGGCCGGACGGTTTCCCCGAGCCCGGCTTTGTGGAGACCGGCAGGACACGAGCGGAGGGGCAAGGGATGCTTGCCTTCCTGCTGCTTGCTGCGGTTGTGGCGCTGGTGCGGGTCGTGGTGCCCTGTCCGCTTGAGGGGTACTGGCGGGGACGCCTGCTGGAGTCAATGGCGGAGGAACAGCCCTACCTTGAGTTCTCGGATGGCAAAATGCTCTATCACAGCGGGGAGCCCGCAGCGCCTCCCCAAGTCTGGGGCCACACGGAGAGGATTGGCCGGAATACATACTCAGTCAGGGAGGCCGACGGCACACGGATAGGTGAACTTGAAGTGGGTTGGCTCTTTCTGCGAGTCGTTGACTCGGAGAACAGCAAAGACGGCGACGGCGTCCACAGGTTTCATCGTGTGCTTCGCGCCCCATGACCAGTCCATGCAGGGTCGGGACACCCATCTACGGACAGACCTCCCCCGCGTCTTCCCGGTCCGCCGCTCGGGGCGGACGGCGCGGGCATTGCGGAACGTGCTGCCCGGTTGCGGCAGCGCGTTCCGCAATGCCATCGAGGGGG
>Ga0208961_1000848_pt1 | contig 11389 bp, 27 predicted proteins | sample RifOxyB3_FD_184034 | JGI IMG/M metagenome (GOLD analysis project Ga0208961, IMG submission 184034) | Groundwater microbial communities from Rifle, Colorado - Rifle Oxygen_injection B3 (SPAdes) | ecosystem: Environmental > Aquatic > Deep subsurface > Groundwater | place: Rifle, Colorado, United...
CTCATTGATGCTTCCCACTCTTCATGATCTTCTCCGTCCAGGCCAGGGCGAGTGCCGAGATCAGGAACACGCAGTGGATTCCGATCTGGAACGCAATCGTATCGTTCTTCACGTTGTCCGCGTTGATGAACGTCTTCAGCAGGTGAATCGAGGAGATCGTGATCAGACTCGCTGCGAGCTTGATCTTCAGGACACCGGCATCAACGTGGTTGATCCACTCCGGCTTGTCCGGATGATCGTCGATGTACAACCGTGACACGAACGTCTCGTACCCGCCGACGATCACCATCAGGAGAAGGTTCGCGACCATCACGACGTCAACCAGACCGAGCACGGCCAGGAGAACGTCCGTCTCTTTCATCGTCTGCGCGCCGGTGATCAGGTGCAGGAGCTCGACGCCGAACTTGTACACGTACACCATCTGCGCGATGATCAGGCCGAAGTACATCGGCGCCTGCAGCCAGCGGCTGAAGAAGATCCAGTACTCGAGCTTGTTCAGGGTCGGCGGCTGCTTGTTCTCGATGTGTTCTCTCATTTCAGTAGGTCCTTCAGCAGCGATCTGCCACCACCTTGTTCCACGACAGTGTCGACGATTTCGGATTCGATCAGGGACTCGAGCTTCGCCAGGTGCGCCTTTGCGGCGATCTCACCGTGCACCGACTCGGCCATGGACATCATCTGACCGGACTTGTGATCTTGTACCTCCTGCTGAAGGTACGCCATCATTTTCAGTACGACTGCTCGGTAGTCGTGCATCAGTACCACCGATGACGTGTCTGTGCCAGGTCCAGGCCAGCTTGCTTCTGTGCTTCCCAGATCGGAATGCCCTTCGCCTTCGCGAGCTGCCGGGCGTACCGCTTGATTCGCAGCTGCCGACGATCGGTGTTCCCAGCTTTCGTCGGCTCCTTGCGAGCCTGTGCCAGGAGCTGCCGGTTCTCCTTCACAGCACGGACCTGTTCTTCGGTCATGCCGGAAGCCTGCATCAGTTTCACCAGGGCCTTGTGCTCCGACTTGTTCGGATAGTGTGGAGCGTCAGGGCCGAGCTTCCGCCCGCTCTTCCGACTCGACACGTACTGCTGCCGTTCGTGATCCCAGTCCTCGTCGTAAATCATGGCATTTCCTTCAGGAACGTTTGCACGGTGAACTCCAGAACGCCTTCCCACTTCTGCACCTCGGCATCGGCGCGGGCCAGACGTTCTTCAGCGGCTTGTACGTTGTACGGACAGCGATCGAGCGCGTTCTCTGGGTTCTGTCGCCAGATCTCGGCTGAGCGAGAGGTACCGGCAGAGTCGGCCAGGGCACGACGTTGATCTTGCCGTGCCTGAGCCGTCACGCGTCCGACGAGGTTGTACAACGCCTGAGCTTTCTCAGCATTGGTCATGCGTCGTCTCCCACAACTTCCAGACCGAAGTCCTGCTCGAGCATCGTCTTCGCGTACCACGCCATCCAGTCAACTTCTTGACCGCGGAACGTACGCATCACCAGACCGAAGTCCGGACGATCCTTGAACGACATCGCCATGTCCTTCGCTTCGTACCCACGGTCCTTACCGAACTTCACGGTAGCGTCGACCATCTTTCGAGCGTCCTCGATTCGCATCTTGATCTGGCGTTCCACCAGCAGGATCGGCTCGATCGAACGACCGGTCATCGCGAACGCACCCTTCAGATCGTCAGCCTGGTCAGCAACCACCGACCGGGCGATGTCACGCCACCGGGTGAACGTCACGGCGTGGTGCAGATCCATGTACCACTTCGTCTTGATCTTCACCATGTCGCCGTTCTTGAACTGCACGACCCAGCCTTCCAGACCTTCCGCGTTCTCCTGACGTTCCTTCAACAGGTCCCAGGACACGAGGTTCGCCGGCAGACCCTTGCCGTGGAACTGCGCCTTCAGGTTCGGCACCACCGGGAACGGCGGGTTCGTCGCGAAGATCTCGTCTTCCGTCAGGTACCGGCCAGTCACGTTCTCACGGATGTGCAGAAGCGTCAGTTCATCCTTCTCGTACTTGATCACGATCGGGTACTTCGGCGACGTCATCTCGAACGTCGGCGTCAGGTCAGCACCGAGGATCGACTCGAACCACTCGGCAGCGCCCATCGTGTTCTGAGCGATGTCACCAGCGAGCATCGCCTCCTTCGAGGAGAACGTCTTCTTCGTCTTGAACAGGATCACATTCCCGCACTTCACCGGCGTGACCATCGAGCCGTCACGCTTCTCCATGATCCGGTCGACTTGACCCCAGAGGAGGTTCTCCGGACGCACCGATTCGTGCTCGCCGACGTTGAAGAACTTGTGCAGGGTACGAGCAGCGATCCGACCATCCGGATGGAACGCCAGGCCACGGCACTCGACGGCGTACTGCAGATCGGTGCCGGCGAACGTGTCCTCGTCCTGGACCATGTAGCACACGATCGTCTGGCCCGAGAACTCATCCACCTTCACGCGGATCTGCTTGTTCGACTCGATGTGCGGGACGATGTCGTCCAGGGTTTCGATGATCGGGAATTGAGCTAACATGGGAGTCCTTTAGATTTTGAACAGGAGGCCGGGGAGCACCGAGTACTTCATCGGCTTTTCGGGAATACGAACTTCGATTTCAGCGTCGTGGATCAGGGCACGCTCAGCTTGAAGGGTGACCTTGCCGCCGGGAGTAACCTTCACAGCGATCCCGATGTTCGTGACGACCAGGCCACCGGTGCAGCGTTCGCTGACGGCGTACTTTTCACCGAACACGATGTCGTTCCCGAGGGCGTCTTTCATGTCAGACCTTGGCGAATCGGCCGGTGGTGTCGCGCTTCGAGTGCTTCGTCGAGATCCGGTAGTACCCGGCGTACCCGTCGGAGCGCGGTTGATAGATGCAGAGCTGCAGGCTGTGCTGCGTGAACATGTCGTAGATGTACCCATGAGCTGCAGCCAGGTCATCGGTCGCCCAGAACGGGAACTCCTCGATGTGGCTCATCTTGGTGTTCGGATCCAGGCGATAGATGTAGTACTCACGAACCTCCGGGAATTCCCGACGGTACACGTCGTACGACCGGTCGTATTCACGAGAAGCTTTCCAGTCAGCGTACGAGGGAGTGCTTGAGTTCATGAGTCCATTATACCCTGAACCTAGGGTTTGTACACTCCTGAACCTGTAACGCCTCCTTGAACCTGTTACGCCCAGGCGTGCCAACCGACCCAGGCGAACGTGAACGCCGGCTCGTACTCAGGGCTGAGCTTCTTCGTGATCGGGTCGTACTGGTGATGCTTGCACTTCCCGACCTCTCGACCCATGCGCCGGACGGTGTGAATCGCGAAGTTCAGGTCAGCCGTGCTGATGCTGCCGAGCTCGTCGCCCTCGTGGCTGAAGATGTCGTACGTCTTCCCATCCCGGCGGAACGCGACACCCTCGTACATCGCCGCGATCACGGCTGCAAGATGTGCTCCAGCCGAGGCGATTGCCAGGCGAACGATCGGGTCCATGGTCAGTCCTTCACGGGGAACAGGTGGCACGGGTGCACGGTGACCGTCTTCGCCGGTTTCTCGTCGCCGAACAAGGTCGGAACGTACTCCTCGCCGTACAGGAAGTGTCGACGCGATTCCGGTGCCAGGGAGATCTTGCCGGACGGTGTGATCTTGATCGCGATCCCGACGACGACCTCGATTCGACTGGACTGCGAGACGGAGTACCCGTACCGCTGACCGAACACGATCGGCTTCGCCAGGGCGTCAGTTGGTTCTTTCGGAGTGTTCACAATTGTCCAGTCGTAAACAGTTGAGCCACCAGGGCCGATGACCGTGCTGATCATGATTCGAAGATCTTCAGTCGCAGGAGATCGATGGAGCGCAGGTACCCCAGAGTCAGGGCCTTGCCGGTCTCGTCCTCACCCAGACCGTTCTCACGAAGGTCCTGAGCGAACGATTCGATTGCGACTCGGATAGTCATCGCCTCGCCCGGCGTGCAGACCTGTCCGTTGATCATGATCACAGGCTCGGTCATGATCAGTCGTTGAAGCAGGTGTCGACGAACGCGCAGAACGTCTCGAGCGCCGTGTCGAAGTCGGTGGTCATCCACTTCACGACGAACAGGATCAGCGGGAACAGGCCACCGCTCACGCAGAGCAGGAGCGCCATGATCACGTTCCCCGGCGTCTGCTTCGACTTCGTTGGAGTGATTCGTTCAGTCATTTCAGTCGCCTTGTTCTTTGCTGACGTTCGCCAGAGTGAGCTCACCGGCGGGTGCTCCGACCAGCTCGAGATCCTTCAGGATCGCCTTCAGCTCGTTGATGTTCAGTCGCAGGAACCCGACCGTCGCCTTGTCGACCATTCGATCGACGTTCGCAGCTTCATCGAACCGGGTCGGCACACGCCACAGGCGAGTTTCCAGCTCGGTGAGGTACCGCTCCTTGACTTCGATCGTGTCACGCAGGACGAGGATCACTTTCGGCAGGGTCACTTGCATCGATTGATCCTCAGACGTTGAAGCAGGTTGATCTTCCGGGCAGCCGGTGTCCGGTGCAGCGAGGCAGTGCCGGTGTACACGCGGTGATCTTCCGGGTACCACCGGGCGATTCGAACGCGCTTGTACGTTCCCAGGACGCGCATGTGCCAGGCGAACTTCCGTTCGTACAGGCGATCACGGACGCTCATAGTTCCGATCCACACCGAGCAGGTCACGAGTGGCGTTCCACATCCGGTCCTGCGAGTGTTCGTTCGCTGCTGCTTCCTGACGAAGGACGAGCAGCTCCCGCAGGCACTCGGACAGTTCACGCGACCGGAGGTGATCGTTCTTGAACTTCGGACGAGGCATCCCGTCGCCCATGTAGATCCCGAGGCCATCGGAAGGCGCCTTCGTCTTCGGGCACATCGCTTCCAGGAGCTCGGCCATCTCGAGCAGGCGTTCATCAGAGACGAGTTTCACCACGGTCGTTTTCTCTCGAAGTGTCTTGCCCGGCTGAACATCGACTGCCCAGGCCGGGAGCGGGTCAGCGGCGAACTGTTGGAACCGGACGGCTCGGTTCTCCGAGTGCGCGTACGTCACCGTCGGCATGTCCATGATGTCCATGATGTCCATCAGTCAGCCAGCTTCTGCATGTCACGACGACCCATGCGCTTGTTCTGACGATGGGCACCAGCCTTGCGGCAGCGGGTCAGGGCGACCAGCGGGTTCCGGGGCTTCGCAATCGGTACGATGATCTTGTTCATGGAGACCATTATACACCAACCTGGGATTTCAGGTTCAGTGAAGTTGTAACGAGTGAGCGACTTGTATCAGGCCCAGCACAGGACGAACTGGCCGTCCAGAATGCGAAGCGGATCGGGGTTGAACTGAACGCCCGGGACGATCTTCACCTTGAAAGTCGAGACGTGCTTCATGAGCTTCTCGCCAGTCAGCTTGTACACGAACGTGCCGCCGGCCATCATCCCTTGACACTCGACGCTCGTGATCTTGTACGAACCACCGCCGGAGCGAATCACGGCTTCGACCTGCTCGACCGTCAGATTGAACATCTGGTTCAGCACGGACACCGGGATCAGATTCGCTTTTGCCATGAGAGCTCCAAGTTGATGAAGCTATTCTACCATGAACCTAGGAATCAGGTTCAGTTAGATTGTAACGAGTTGAATCGCCGCTCCACGCCAGAGCTTCTCCGACATCACCCAGTGATCGATCCGGTCGTTGAAAACCACGAAGTCGCCGGGGACCATTTTGATGTGCTTCGCGCCGCAGCCGAAGATCAGCTTGTATCCGAAGCCATTCTGGCCACCGCCTTCCAGCAGCCAGAAGATCGCACGACGAGCACGTGGCTCTTTGCTACGTCCGACCCAGGGATCACTGTGCGGCTCGACATTCTTCAGCTTCAGCAGAATCGGCGATTCATTCTCCGGCTTCCAGCCATCGAACACCGGGAAGTTCGACATGAACTCAGCCGACGAGCAGTTGCAGAAGCTTTCGTCGGCTTTCGCTCGAGCTTCGTGAAGCTGGAACTTCTCCGGCTTCAGGTGTCCAGTATTGAAAATCATGATCAGCGCTTGTACGGTTTCGTCACCATCAGGGTCAGACTGGCCGGGAAGTTCACCTTCGGACCAGGCACTCGGACGTTCAGCAGTTCCTTGGTCATCACGGCGCCGGCGTACAGTTCGGAGTCCGTGCCACCTTCGACCGGTCGGACGCCAGCCGAGACGTTCATCGTGTGCCGGCGGATCAGGTCCTGCAGTTCAGCTTGCAGGGCGAACGCTTCCTCGATCGAGAGTTCCAGGAGCGGCGAGCGGGGCGTGGTGACGTCGAGCAGCATGATGTTCCTTTAGAAGCCGAAGCGCTTCAGTTCGGCGTTCAGGCGCCGGGTGCTGATTCGGAGGCTGGCGTTCACGTACGTCTTCCCGTCGACGTCGGTCAGGACTTCCGGCGTACCGATCCAGGCCTTGCCGGACTTCATGAACGCTGCAAGCCGTTCGGCCAGACGGTAGTTCGTGCCGGTGCTGTACCCACCAACGTTCGGACGATCGACGCCGGTCCAGATCGGACTGACCAGCCAGTATGTGTCCTTGTTCTTGATCTCGACGGTGTACGATGGTGTGTGCATAGGTTGTACTATAACACGAACCTAGGATTCGAGTGCGCCTGAACCTGTAACAGTTCTGAGGCTGTTACAGGGCCAGGTCAGCTGAATGGACGTACCGGACCTGGAAGTTCCAGGCATCCTTCTCGACCTCGACACCTTCGCCGTTGTCGTACCGGACAGCGTAGTCGGAGATCTCGTTCCCGCCGGTCGCGTACTTCCGGACACCGAGGATCACGACACGGATTCTGCCAGCAGCCGAGTGCCAGACTTCACCGGCATTGAAAGCCGGGCCAGTGGGCTTGTGGAACTTCTTGGCACCGTTCATGATGATCTCCAGACGTTGAGAACATTCTATCACGAACCTGAGTTTTGTACACTTCGTAGTTGTAACGAAGCGCGCGAGTATTACAGCATTAGGTGCTGAATAAGGATCAGCGACGACCGACGTACTGAATGATGCCGAGGTCGTACGCCAGTTGGAAGATCAACCAGACGGTCAGACCACCGACGAACGCACCGAGCAGGAACGGGATCACTTCAGGAACGTCATCAGATCGTAGATCTGGTACGACATCACGGCAGCGGTGCCGAGGTACGTGGCCAGCGAGATCCAGAGGGCTGTGCGGAGTTGACGAATCTGACGGTTCTGCTTCGCGTCCACAGCATCGACGGCTGACTGAATGGATTGCTCCATGGACTTTTGAACGGCTGTCAGATCGGTGGATGAAACGGCGTTGTCGCTGTAGATCTTCATGATGGTACCTTATTCGTAGAACAGTTGTTCCTTGACGAGCTTCACGGTCGTCGATCCCTTGGAAGCCTTCCGCGGAACCTTCACTGGCTTGCAAGCTTCGATCACGTGCGAGACCTTCGATGTCGTGACGGCGTCGATCTCTGAGATACTAACACGAATCGACGTCGCTGTCGGAACTTTCTTGGATTCGAAACGCTTGCGCATCGGCGAAACAGGCGCCTTCGCAATCTTCTGAAGTTCGCTCATCGGTGGAGCCGGAGCGTCAAGCACAGCAGCGGCGAGCTCAGCCTCATCGACCGACTTCACCTTCAGTTCGACCTTCGGAAGCTTCGCAACGACCTTCGGCATCTCCGGTGCAGTGACCTTCGTCCCAGTCCCAACGATCGACTTCATCAGGTCAACCTTCTCGACCTTCGCCAGGACAGGAGTCTCACCCGGCTCGATTGGATCCTGAGCTGCAGCAACCGGCTCCGGCAGGTTGATACCCTTCACGTTGATCTTCTTGTTGATCGGCGTGAACAGTCGATTGTTCAGGTGCACCTCGACACGCATGTCGTAATCACCCGGCTCGACGTGCGACGGAACGACCAGGTTCGAGACCCAGTCGTCAGCTTCCTTGTTCGCAATGAACGAGAGTTCTGGCACCGTGCCCAGAATCACTCGAACACGTGGCTCTGCCGACGTGCCCATTACGTTCACCTTGAACTTCACATTGTGATTCTGTCCGACTGTCAGCATACTTTACTCGATTCGCAAGTCCACGATATTTACGCCGATCAGGGCGTCATCGATCTCCTGACCGGAGACCATCAGGTCAGACACCGACACGAAGTCAACCTGAACAGCCGACACGTCCTGAGTATCGACACCGCTGAACCCAAGGATCTCAGCCGTCACCGTGACAATCGGCTGCTCGAACGTCAGGTTCGGCGTGTCCTCGATCTCGAACGGACGATCGTACTTGATAGCCTCGCGAGCAGTATCACGGTACACCCGCGGCCCACCAACCGGGTTCGGAAGAACCGCTGGGTGCAGGATCGGAACGAGACGATTGAAGTGACTTGCGCACTTCCGCGCGTTCAGCGTGAACCCGTTGATGGAGCAGGCGTTCAATGCCATTTAGGTCTTCACCAGCCAGACGATGTGGAAGTCTGGGCATTCAGCGAACATCGTCGGCGTGAGCTTACCCTTTGTCTTCGCGATCATCGCTTCGAACGCAGCGAACCGTGTCTCGTAGTCCGGCAGAGCCTTCAACGCTTCACGAACGAGCTCGACGCAGTTCACTTCTTCACCGTTCACGAGGTTGAACAGGTTGTCGTACGGCCGACCCAACAGGGTCTTCGCACGATCGAGGCAAGCCGTCCACTCAGACGTCGTCATCGAGACCGGCTTCATCAGACCGATTGCTTGAACCTTGTCGAGAACTTCTTCCAACGTCGAGTAGTGCGTGCCGTGACCGGTCGCTTCGATGAATCGGAAGTCGGTGTCCGTCTGAACCTCGTCTTCAAGGTTCATGAGCACGTGCGTCCAGTAACCCCAACGCCCGGTCAGAAAGAAGTGGCCGAGGTTCATGAACCATGAGGACAGGTAGTTCGCACGGCGAGTGCTGACAATGTAGTAGTCCCGAGCGAACATCTCACGTAGGATCTCACGATCTTCCTCAGAGATGCTCGGCTTGGAACTCCAACTGTTCCAACGAACCTTGGCCAGGAGCTCAATCACCTGAATCTGTACCTGCTGGAAGAACGTCCGCTTCATATCACTCTCCAAACGTGAGTGGCCACCCGGTCGAGTAGTCATAGGTTGAAGGATTCGGCGATGCCATCATCGCTGCTCTGTGTTGTTCGGCGCGTGCGAAGATCGCCAAGTCTTGCGCGGCAACGCCTGAAAAGATCTGCATCGCAAGGGTCGGCGTCATCTGCACGAAGCTGTCGCTCATGGTCTTCCACATGATGCCTGCAGGCATAGAGGCTCCCATCATCACCAGGCCGATCTGCTGGATCCTGCTGGAGTCATCGGAGTGGAACCAGGCGCTGCCGATCTTCACTCCGTTGAACTTCCGACGGTCTCGCTCGGTCTTGATTTCCGCCCATTTATGCTCACGGCACAGCGCAAGTTTCAGCGGATCCAGCTCTGCCTGCGATGGCAACGGGAGACCATCGAGCGAGTGCAGACTGTCGTAGTCGCTCCCGTCACCCGTGGCGCGCACCTGCCGTTCTGGAAAGAACCGCTGAATCGTCTCAATATAGTTCGCTGGCATGTTCTTTCTTCCTTATTCGACTTCTTCAATCGTCAAATATGACACGAGGGATCCACCGAGCGTGCTCGCACCGGCCTGGTTCACGTACGTTGTACTCGCTGCTGAGCCACCGATGCGTCCTGAGAACGTGATCGTTGCCGTGCTCGCTGGTTGGTACACGATCTGCCAGCACATCGGGTACGCTGCAGTTGCTGCTCGGACGTGCGCTGCTGAGCCGATGTTCGAAGAACCAGCGAAAATAGAGCCAATAATCGTCCCGTTCGCCGACATTCCGCACGTGATATTCAGTCGAATAATGATTCGTGACGTTGCCGAGAGCGGAGTAAAGGTCTGAGAGAAGAACTGCCAGCCTTCCGTGGAGGTCGGCGTCGTGTTATCCAGCGGAACGGTGGTTGTGCCGGTCTGCGCAGCGATCGCAACTGTGGTCTGCTGCAGGACCAGGCCGAACGGTCCCCAGTACGAGCCGGTGTACTTCTCGTTGTATCCGAGGGTGGAATTGTACCGAATATCGCCGGCGATTGGCAGGGCAGGACGCTGAGCTGTGCTGCCACTTGGAAGAGTCAGTGATTCTGTTCCTGGGATGATCGGGTTCTGCGCGAGAGAGATCACGGTGCCGGTGACTGCGATCTGATTCGCTGTTCCGGTGTACGTACTGGAACTGCCGACATCTACCCAGGCAGAGCCGGTGTCACGCTGCAGGAGATTCGTGGTCGTATCGACGAACAGACGTCCTGCTGTTCCGGCGACTGGACGGTTCGCTGTGATGTCTGAAAGGATCGACGGGACACCACCCGCGTTCAGCAGAACGGCAGCGCCGTTCACGGTGGGTGTTTCAAGGAAGCTAAGGTTCCCGAGGACTTCAGTTGTCATTGTACTGGCCGAATGTTAGAGTTCGCAAGTGTACTACTGTATGTATACGTGAAAGTCGCGCCGGCTCCAACTGATGTCAGGCCGTGACCGGAATTGCTCATGTCGACGATCGAGGTCGCCCCGGCCCCCTGCGTTCCTTCGTCGAATTCGTAACGGCAGATCTGTCCGAACATGTTCCCGTGACGTGCACCTTGCGCGTTGTACATCGAGAGGATTTCATCTGGTGAAAGAGTCCGACGGAACAGGGAGTACTGATCGACCTGGAATGCAGCGACTTCGTTCGTCGCGCCGGTTGGGTATCCGTTGATGTACACCTGATTCAGGAACCCAGCGATCTGAGCTGTGGTTGACGAGGCGAGCAGGGTGCCGTTCCGGTACACGCGGTGCGTACTGCCATCGTACGTGTACACGATATTCACCCAGGTATTATTGAACGGAGTCATACTGCCGGCAGCCGAGGTCACCATTGTGCCGCCACCCCAGGTCCAGCAAGTGAGTTCACCGCCACCGTTCGAGGTTCCAATTTGCAGAGCAGTGATCGGAGCTCCAAGGGCTGTGTCGGTGGCAGGACCGTAGATCCCGACGAACGAGAGTCGAGCACCACCGTTCCAGACGCAGTTCAGCCAAGTACTGACTGAGAACGCGTCCGTGCTCTGCAAACCCATGGTACTCGAGGACCGGAGGTGATAGTCAGCGGCCGTGCACTGAATAGCCATTACGCGAACTCCACCGTGATCTCGGCAAGAAGGAACGCGGCGGCCAGGTTCGTCCCCGTGACGCCGGTGACACGACGAGTCAGTTCGAACTGGTACAGGCGATCAGCAACGAGACCGAGGGTGCTCAGGGCGACCGTCTGTTCGGCGTACTGGAAGAACGCGTTCGTTGGGATGCTGATGTTCGTGAGTTCCTGAGCTGCTGACCACGCACCGACTGCCGCGTTATTCGGAAGCTGACGGA
>Ga0208961_1000849_pt1 | contig 11388 bp, 22 predicted proteins | sample RifOxyB3_FD_184034 | JGI IMG/M metagenome (GOLD analysis project Ga0208961, IMG submission 184034) | Groundwater microbial communities from Rifle, Colorado - Rifle Oxygen_injection B3 (SPAdes) | ecosystem: Environmental > Aquatic > Deep subsurface > Groundwater | place: Rifle, Colorado, United...
GGCTGAACATTGTGGCTAATCAGGAAAGAATTTGAGATCCGCGAGCGCTTATCCATCAAAGGCCAGCTCAAGTTTGATGCGCACTTCGACATTGTGCTGGCGTTCCGCGACTATTTCAAAGCGCAGAATGAAGGTGATAAGAAGTTGCGCAGGAATGCGGCGTTCAAAGCGTTTGCGGTCGAATATAGCGCTGGGCATATCAAGGTTAATCAGGAAGTGCGCGCTGCATACGTCACCATCGCTGACCGAAGCATCCAGCGCTGGGTGTTGGATAGCGAGAAAAATGGCCTGGTGTCCTGCGCCGACAAGCGTGCAGTGAATGGCGGGTCATCCGAGCGCAAGAGCATCATTGAAAAACACCCGGAGATTGAAAAATACTTCCTCGCCGTCATCACTGAAAAACCGCATATCCAGAATACGCATTTGACCGATGTGCTGAACGAGTTGCGCATCGCCAAGTTTGGCCCTGAGCCAACAGGTGAAATCTATTGCCCGTACATCAGTTATGACGCAGTGCTGCGCTATCGCACCAGGTATGAAAAACAGCACGCGATGGCGCTGACGGCACAGACCAGCCCGAAGAAATTCAAGAACAACTATATGAGCAGCCTGGGCAGCCAGGACGAAGCGGTGACGTTCCTCAACCAGCTGTGGCTGATGGACGGAACGCCTGCGGAATATGAGCTGACGGATGGTCGGCACACCGCCAGCGTAGTGCTGGATGTGTGGTCGCGCGACATGAAAATCCTGTTTTCAAAAACGGCTCGCACCGAGACCAATAAGTTGTTGATGCGCGAAGCCGTGCTGGATTGGGGCGTGTGCGACGGCGCCAAAGTGGACAACGGCACGGACTATGTAAGCCGAGAAATGATGATGTTCTTTGAGGAAATGGGCATTCCTGTCGAGCGCTGTAACGCCTTTTGCCCTTGGGAAAAAGGCATGGTAGAGCGTGCCATCCATACTTTTCTTCACTCGATGTTAGAGGTGCTGGATAACTTCATGGGGCACAACGTGGCCGAACGCGCCGTGATCGAGGATAGACGCAGTTTTTCCGATCAGCTGTTCAAGAAAAACGCCGTGGTCAAGGTCAATATGAGCAGTGCCGAATTGCAGAAGCTGGCAAATGACTGGCTGGTTGGCACCTATCGCATGAATAAGCACCGCACGCTGGAAATGACCCCATTGCAAAAGCGCGCCAGCTATACCGGCACCATCAAGCGCATCAGCAACGAACGTGCGCTGGACATCCTGATGCACAAGCCGGTGCGCCAGCCGACCATCACCAAAAAGGGCATCCGCTACGACAAGCAGTGGTTCATCCACGCCGAGCTGCCGCTGCATGTCGGCAAGGTAGCGGATATCCGTCTCGACCCGAACGACATGGGCAAAATCGTCGTCAGGGTGGAGGGGAAATTCCTCTGTATCGCCAGTAACGCCATGCTGGCCGGCATCAACCGCGCCGAAGTGGCGGCGCATGGCAAAGCCAAGCAAAACGCCTTTATCGCTGAGAAGAAAGCTGAATTCAAAAAGGCCAGGAAATCGCTGCCGGTCAGCCTGCACGATCTGGCGATCGGCATGGTTATGGATCGCGCCGAGGCGGCTGGAAAAGTCATCATTCTGGAGAAAAAGGCCGAGGAATACAGCACTGCCGCGCTGATTGAAGCTGAACGCGTCGCGTTGGCACAACAAGGAATACAGGCATCGATCGACGCTGAAAAACTGCGCGAAGAAGCGGCGGCAGCAATAAAGGCTGCGCGCGCAGAAAAGGTCGTGCCGCTCCCCGTCAATCCCCTCAACGTCTCCATTGTGGCGGGCATGACACCTGAACAGCGTTACGACCACTGGCTGATGCTGGATGCGAAAAACAAGAAAGATGGTGATCTGGAAAACGCGGAAGAACGCAGATGGCACAAGGGTTTTACTGACTCGACAACCTATCGCTCACAGAAAGCGCTGCGCGATAGTAAGTTGAATGAGTTGAGTAAGAAGTAGGAAGGGTTCGGCTGTAACCGAACCCAATTTAAAGCAGTACAACAACAAGGAGTTGATTATGAATCAAAACGCAGTGAAATTACAACCGATGGGCGCGATATTGCCGCTGGCCAATATCGCTATCGCTGAGCGAGCGGTGGCGCGGCTGCTGTATCGCGGGCCGCTAGATCCGGGTCTGGTGGTGTTCAGTGGCCCCAGTGGCTTTGGAAAAAGCATCTCCGCCGCATGGGTCAAGGCTCGCCATCCATCCTATTACGTGCAGGCGGATGATTTCTGGACGAAGAAAACCATGCTGATTTCCATCTGCCGCGCGATGGGGTTGCTCTACTCTCGCGGCAAGGGCGAACACAAGCGTGAATACTGGCCTGAAATCAATGTGATGGCTGACGCTATCAAGGAGCAGCTCGAACAGAGCCGCCGCATTCTGATTATTGATGAATTCGACTATGTGGTTGATAAGAATTTGGTGGAGTCTGTCCGCTCGCTATATGAAGGAAGCAAAGCCTCCATTCTGCTGATCGGCGAAGAGGTTCTTCCTCAAAAGCTCGAACAATGGGAGCGCTTCCACGGACGAATTCTGGATTGGTTCATGGCTGAACCTGTCGGGTTATCCGATGCCCGCGAGCTGGCGCGCGCCAAGTGTACCGCCACGATTGCCGACGATCTGCTGGAGCACCTCATCAAACTCTCCGGCGGCAGTACGCGTCGTGTCGCCAATAACTTGGGAACCATCCACGACGAAGCCGCCGATCAGGGTTGGTCTAGTGTTGATATGGCGACATGGGGAAGCCGGAAATTGCAGACGGGCAGCGCCCCACGGAGGGGTGAGTAATGAATTGCATTCCAGGATATAAAAAACTTACGGATGATGATGAGGTTTTGTTTACCGTAGGCAGCCTTGATCGTGATGCTGTGCGTATCGGTTTGTATAAACGCACCGGGTCTATTCTTCCAGCGCGCCTTGGGTTTGTTCGTATTCCAGTTGATTCGGTTGAGCAATTGATTTCTGGATTAAATAGCTTTATGGAACAAATTGAGGAGTGCGAATAATGCCGTGTAAGCCTATCTCTGAACTCGCCGGTGGTCAAAGCCCCCGCCAGCGTATCTGGGCAAATATCCGCCGCCAGACAGGAGAATTTACCTGGAAGGATGTCACGCCGGGCGATGTGATACGTCGCACCGCGCAGCCTTACTTGAATAGTCTGGTTGCAGCGGGTTACTTGGCACTGATTACAACCGCCCCGGCTGTCTGTTACCTCCTTGTTCGTGACAACGGCATCGAAGCGCCGCGCGTCCGAAAAGATGGCAGCGAAGTCACCCAGGGCAACGGAAACGAAGCGATCTGGGGCGCGATCAGCGTGCTGGACAACTTCGATACGCACACCCTGGTTGACTTGTCCGGCTCGGCATTGAGTACCGAGGGTCTTGCAAAACTCCCGAATGACCGAAGTCAAAGAGATTTCGTCTCACCCGTGAGTGAGATTTTCTAGTGATTTCGACGCCGTTTATTGCGCTATCCGTCCATAATCGTTATATTTTTACTATTTAATCAATAGGTTAACATCGACAATCAAGATTGCCGGTGTTTTTCCTGCTGTTTTACTGCCCAACTTGATCGATTAGGTGAGCAATCGCATCAACTGGTCTGCAGTCAGTGCCAGCAAGCCAAACATCAGGTGCGATTTTACTTTCTCGTGACCGCGAACCCAGATTTCGTTTGCGCCAAACTCATCTTTCAATCGTGCATTAGTGCGTTCAGCCTGCGACCGCTCTTTATAACGTTCCGCTTCATGTGGCGCAAATTCAATCTTCTCGCCACGACGAGGGTTGTGATCAATCAGAGGCACATGTCCCAAACTGCGACTATGTGCACGTAACGCGGTCGAACAATAAGCCGCATCCATCAAATCGTAGCAGTTTGTCACCCGATTGGCGGTTATCAAGGCCAGTGGAATCGCGGCTTGACTGTCGTGCATTGACGCGCTGCTGAGCAACGCGCTCACCGCCACGCCACAGTCAGCGGTGTCAATATGCAGCTTGTAGCCATTCCAGCTATTTTTGTAACCTTGCGCGTTACACTTGTTGCCCCGCTCGCAATCCTTCGGCATCTCGTTCAGCATCTCTGCCAGTGTTTGTTGCAGTTGCACTTCAATTCGCTTTGGCTGCGGTGGCGCAGAGGTACTTTTTTTCTTCCGGCCAGGCTTGGACTGGGCCGCATCATCCGTTTTTGTCGGTTCGGCATTCTGCAAAACAGCATCCTTGCCCGCGAGGTCATCAACGCCCGGTGCGTCAACGGGTGTTGCAATAACGGTCGACTCTGCTTCTGCAATCAAATCCGCAGTGGCGACACTTTTGCCAGTGCTGTCGGTCTTCTTCGGCTTTTCACGCACTTCAATCGCCGTGGCATCACGGCTGATATGTCCAATCAGTGCATCACCCAAATGCGTCTTCACCAGCGACTCATGCGCACGCTCAGCTAAATTCGCCTCGGCAAACTCCGCAAAGGCCCGTGAAAAACTCGCTTCGCTGGGTAACTTCTTGCGCAGTGGAAAACCGCATATCCGCCGCAACGCCTTATCAATCTGTAGTCGCTCTATCAGCCCAACCGTGGTCTTGATGCCCAATACCGTTTTGGCAACAAAGGCGCACGCCAACATCTGCCGGTCATGCGGTGGGCGACCGATTCCGCACCAGGTCGATTGCACAAATTCTTCAATTCTCACCCACTCCAGGGTGTGAATCACTTTCTCTAATTTCGGGGTCAATACGCCGACTTCGTCACCCAAATCCGGGATGATTTCGTACTGCGTAAAATACCAGCGTTGCATTGTCAGAGCGCGTTGTGTAGTATCCATATGCGGGTGTAAATGCGTTTTTAGATAACTCACATTTTGCCAGTAATGGCCGCCCGCATCCTTATTTTTTTGCCTTAAATTGCAAACAATTTCACTCAGCTACCGAGTTTTGCAAGATCCTCTACCGTTAAACAGTACTGCCGAATGCTGGAACACGCTGGATTTTTAACGGTGGTTAGCAAAGGAAAAGGCGGCGGCGCGGCATCAATTTACCGCACCGTTAAAAGCCGTATTACTGGCCCGCGCGCCCCAATGATTACTCGCCTCAAGGCGGTATATGACCCAAATATGCACCAGATCGTCTGGAGTGAAGGCGCGGACGAGGCGGTTAAGGAGATGGATCGTGATTGAGAAAAAAGCACAAAAAGCCCTGATTCGTGACGTGTCATACCGTGGCGAACGCTGGTTCAAGCTGCTGGAACAGGCAGTCGGTGAGTCCGGCAAATCGAATGTCGCCAAGCGCCTCTCCAATGGTTTTGAAAAATCCTACGGGCGATCGGCCATATCGCAAATTATGCATGGAATCTACCGGGGTAAGCCGACCTTGATTGCCGAGCGCGTGATGTTGGTGCTGGATCGGCGCAGCTGCCCTTATTTAGGGACGCAAGTTGAGGCGGCTTATTGCCACGAAACCAATACCGGCCCTACCCCGACATGGGATCCATCGGCGCTTGCCCAGCGGCGTATGTGCCAGAAGTGCGAACACAAACCAGAGGGAGACAAATCATGAGCAATTTGCCACAACAGCAATTCGTTAAATCCTACGCCAGCCGTGTCAGTCAGGCCGTGCGACTCGACACCGCACTGCGGGCTGACTACTGCAAAAAATGGCTTAAATCACAAGGTTTTGAAGTCATGTACGTGCTCCCTAGTATGGATAAACCGCGTGTCTTTATCAAAAACAGCCCGTTGTGCGACAAGTTGGATGGCGCGGTGCATCGCTTTGAGCGCTGTGCCGGTGTCGAGCGTCGCTACTGGTTTGCCATCCGTCACAACTGCGAAGTGCGTTGGAATGATGCGCCTGCCTGTGCCGTGACAGGCACGGCAGACAGGGAGGTGCAGTGATGTATATCCACGAGGAAATCATCCAGAGCATGGCGCGCTTGCAGAAAAAACACGACCTGACTAAGACCGAAGTGGTCGCAGAAATGGCGCAAGCCATACACGTCATGCTGGAAATGATTGAGCCGTCATTAAAGGCTATCAGCGCTTATTTTGAAAGGAATGGGAAATGAAAATCACCCCAATTAATCAGCCTGGTCGAATCTTGCTGGCATTGCGCGCAGGTCGAATGGAGTCGTCTCAGATAACCGAAACGTTTTCATTCGCCTACTCATGGATTTTCCGCTTGATCGCAGCGGGACTCATTGAAAGAAATGAGGATTATGTTGTGAGTATCACGCCTGCCGGACGGGCAGCATGCCCGAATCGTCGTGATGCACAGAGGGAGCCGATGCCCTTCAAAAAGCCCGCACCGGCACAGCAGGCCATGTCTGTCGGCAGGCAGGGAGTATCGGCATGAGCACAGAAAATCCATGTTCCTGCACCAAACAGAAGCAGTTCGATATGGCGGTAAGGCTGGCCAGCTTGGCTGCTGAGCTGGACGATGCAAAAAACGACTTCGAGCCTTATGTCAGGCACTTGTCCATTGGCGGCGTGGGCAGATTGCATACGCTGGCACAAGAACTTGCCGGTGATCGTGCAGGCGAGATTTATGCGCCAGACGATGAGGAGGTCGCGTGAATCAGATATCCCGCCCTACCGTCACCACCAGTGATGTTCATCTGAAGATGGCGTTACACGCCTTTCGCAAGGCTGGCACCCGTGAGGAATGCATTGCGATCGCCGAGAAGCACAAGCCGTACATGCTGGATGCCGACATAAAGCTGATGCGGATCGCCTTCAAAAATTTGCAACAAACCAAAAGCAACTATGAGCAAAAACCACAAGCGCCACCGGCAAGCCAGGAAGCGTAGACAACTGATTTTTTACTACCTCAACCAGAAAGGATTTAACCATGCAACAAGTTGAAATTAAACCGATACCAGACGGCTACATGTCTGATTCAAAGGGCGCTTTATGGCCTGTCGAGAAGGTCCGTGAAATTGACCGGCTCCGCGATGAGCTTGTCCGTGAGATCGCAAAAAATGCCCGTGTGCAGTCCGAGGTGCTGGCGAAGTTCAAAGCTGGCGTATTTGGCGATATCGAGTCTTTCATTCAATTGAGCGGCGAGAAATACGGCGTGAATATGGGCGGGAAAAAAGGCAACGTCAGCCTGCTGTCGTTCGATGGCCGCTACAAGGTACAACGCGCGGTAGCAGAGTCACTGGCCTTTGACGAGCGCCTGCAGATCGCTAAAGAGCTGGTCAGCGAGTGCATACATCTGTGGTCGGCAGGATCCAGCTCTGAAATACGTGCGCTCATCAATGACGCATTCCAGGTCGACAAGGAGGGGCGCGTTAATGTGGCACGCATCTTGAGCCTACGCCGTCTGGATATCGCCGATGAAAAGTGGGCAACAGCGATGCAGGCCATCGGAGAGAGCATTCAGGTTGCAGGTAGTAAAACCTACTTCCGCGTGTATGAACGCATCGGCGATACCGACCAGTATCGCTCGATCAGTCTGGATATTGCAGCGCTTTAAGAACCCGTTTACCGCCCAATCGTGGTCAACGCTATTACCTGTTTCAGATTAACGATTTACCCACCCAAGGAGATTCAAATGAACCAGAAAGAACTGATCGACGCAATCGCAGCACACAACTCAAACACAGGCGTATCCAAGGCTAGCATCAAGTGGATGCTGGAAACACAGGCCGAAGTCGTTGCACGCGAAATGCAGAAAGGCGAAGGCGCTGAAGTGATCTTGCCCGGCATCGGGAAAATCAGCGTCAAGCAGAGTGCGGCGCGCATCGGGCGCAATCCAGCCACTGGTGCAGAAATATCAATCCCAGCCAGAAACAAGCCGCATTTCAGTGCAGCCAAGGCGTTGAAAGACGCGGCAATGTCTAACTAAACCCTCGCTTCCAGCCCGTTAGAAGTAGCGGGCTGCGAGAGACGGTTTAACGGGAGATAAACATGAAGCTGAGCAAAGAACAGAAAGACCAAGCCATTCAAAAACTATCTAATCCATGGGATTCGATAATCCTGATGTGCGACGGATATCGTGTCGCACTACAGGTTCAGCGTACCAGCGCATTAAGTTTTCGTGTCATGACCTTTGTGAATGGGGAGTTCAAGGGTTTGTGGTGCAATCCAGAGAACAAGTGCCCTGAGTCAATATTTATGCGAAAAAAAGTCACTCCAATTTTTTCGCCATCCCGTAAAAAGGAAATAGAAAAGGCGCTTGGAAAGCGCTATGTAAAAAATGATCCGCACTTCAGTAAAACACATACTTGGCTCAACCCTGACTTTGCCAGCGGTAAGGCGGCAATCAATCATATGTGCAAGGTGTCTGAATCTATCCAGATCGTGGAGGAATCATGAGCGCCTATCCAGCCAAATTCAAACAAACCGACCTTGCTCGCCGCGAGATCCAGTTAATCCACGTTGCTCGCCAGAAAGTAAGCATGGATGAGGACACCTATCGCGCGCTGCTGCATGACCGTTTCGGCGTGGCCAGCAGCAAGGAGTTGGACTGGAAACAGCGTAAAGAGCTGCTCGATCACTTCAAGACGCTGGGTTTCAAATCAACGGCATCAACACGCCCTGCCCCGGCTAAGGATAAAGCCGCGCAGGTCGGCAAAATCCGCGCCTTGTTGATCGCCCTGGACAACAAGCCGGATGCCTACGCCGACGGCATGTCAAAACACATGTTCAAGATTGATCGCTTCGAATGGTGCACTGGCGCGCAGCTGGGCAAGATCATTGCCGCGCTGGAATACGCCAAACAGCGCGCCACTAAACCTATCCCCTCTCCCTTGCAGGGAGAGGGCTAGGGTGAGGGTGAGGGTAGAAATCATGAACCTGCAAGAATCCGACCTGCACCTGTTGCCGCCCTCCATGCAATGGCTGGTCAAGGCTATCGGCCTGACGGCCACGCTCAAGCTGGTCAAGGCGCATGGCGGCGGCACGCCGGTTTACATTCCGATGACCGTACAACTGGATCACCGCCTGCTGTATCTGATCGGCATGGAAGCCTTTACGGCGCTGGTGGCGGAATACGGCGGCTACCAGCTGGAAATTGCCCGCTGTGAAAAAGCGGCCCGGGTGCTGATCTATCGTGAAATTCGCCGCGAATATGCCGCAGGCGCGACACAAAATACCCTGGCGCTGAAATACGGCTACACCACCCGGAATATCCGCGACATCCTGAACAGCGACGAAGCGGATGACAGACAACAATCATTTTTTTAACTGAAAGGAAATACCATGAATGAAAACGTCAAAAACCGCCTGCGCCTGCTACAAGCCCTGTATGACGCCCGCGAAGCCCGTCCCAAGCAGGGCTGGATGTTTGAACACGAACTGCGCGGACTGGTGGCTGAGCCGGCCTTTGCGCTGGAAATCCTTAAGGAACAGGGCTACATCGAAGCGCGCAATCCGGGATACCGCATCAGCGCAAAAGGCGTGCTGGCCTTTGAAGCGACGCAGGATGAGTGACATGACTATCGAAGAAGCTGCATTGGAACTGAATCGCTTGGCGAAACTTGCTTACAGCAACTGGGATGAAGCATTGCACGGCCTCACGGAATTGACCGTACCCATAGAAATATCGTACTTGCGTGACGCAGTGTTGGATCATATTTGCCTGTTATACAAGCCAGCCAGAAAGCCTCGGTCGTCCAACAAAGTTTGACAGTAATTCGTATCCGGGCTTAAGATGCTCCCGCTGCCCCACACGGGCAGTCGGGTTTGGAAGCCCGGAGTTAAGGCGGACGAGCCGCCAGCAACAGCGGCTATTTTTACGTCCGTCAGCAATGTAACCCAGTTTGGGCGGCATTGCGGGGCAGCTTCGGCTGCGCCGGTTCCTTAGCCCGGTCTTCCAACCTGCAATGCTGCCCTCCTTCATTTGGAAGTGAGTGAGGACAGTTTAACTAAACTGTTAAGGAGTCTCACCATGCACAACCACGCTATCACCATCGCCAATACCACCATCCACCAGGACGCACACGGGCGATATTGCCTCAACGACCTGCATCGCGCCGCAGGTAGCCATAATCGGCAGCGCCCAAGCTTTTGGTTAAAAAGCCAACAAACCAAGGAGTTGATTGAGGAAATTTCAAAAGCAGGAATTCCTGCTATTCAATCAAAACAACAACTTGGAACATTTGCGTGCAAGGAACTGGTGTACTGCTACGCCATGTGGATCAGCCCGATGTTTCACCTCAAGGTCATCCAGGCCTATGACACGCTGGTCACGGGCAATCTCGCCAGGCCGGAACCGCAAACCCTCGCCCTCGCCACCCAGGTCGGCCAGTTGACCGATATGGTCAAGGCCCTCACCGAAGCGCTGCACGCGCAGAACCAGCGTTTTATCGGCCTACAAGGCCAGATGATCGGCTCGCAAAAAGGCCATATCCGCTCGCTGAATGTCATCAGTCAGATGCAAAAGCGCCACGAGGCCGAAGACATCCGCCGCACCATCATCTACATGAAGGCGCGCGGCGACTCGAATGCCGAAATCATGCGCGTCACCGGCAAGTGCCTGAACTACATCCGCCAGCGCGTCTTCATCGCCCGCCGCGACGGCGTATTGCCTGCCATTCCGGTTGCGCCTGTCGCACAAGGCGAATTGAATCTGGGCGGTGTAGCATGAGCATCACTGCCGGTTATCGTATTCCCGGATCGAAGGGGGGCGGCTGTTTCACCCGGCCGGATTTCTGCTGGTCTCGCGTCAGCGAAGACGACCTCAACCGCATCGCCGAAGGCTTGCGCCGCACCACCGGACATGAACCCGCCTGGCAAACGGTGCGCGGCAAGGCGATCCAGCTGGCAAAAACGAAAGGAGGTGCCGCATGAACGCGCAAACCTACCCCCATCCTAACCTTCCCCCTGAAGGGGAAGGAACGAACGTGAAAGGCCCTGGTAATTCCCTGCCCGGTTCCTGGTATGACCTGACAGGCCGTATCAGCGCAGTGCAGGCAGTGGCCAGTTGTGCGCTGGAGGCCGTCCCGACGGGCGATTATGAGCGATGCAGTCATGCGTGTAACCTGATCGCTGCCATGCAGGATCTGCTTAAACTGATGCAGCAGGATGTCACCGTGATCGAAAAAGCCTTGCACGCGTAAATCCCTCAAGGCTCCGTAGGGGTACGGCGCGCCGTGTCCCTGCAAAAGAGCCTTGCACAGGTTAAAAATAAGCTGCTACACTTTGGACTATGTTGATAATGAATTTTTCACAGTCTCCCCGCATCGCTTTTGAGCAAGGTTTGCTCAAGGGTTTGGGTGCGCCTTATTTGTTGTTTGGGCGATTTGATTGCCTGCCGCATGCCGTGATTGAGCCGATCCAGCTTACCCATGTCTCTACCGCTGCGGCACTCGCCAGCGACTGGCAAAAAATCGGCATAGACATGCAAGCCGCCATTGAACAGTATGAACAA
>Ga0208961_1000869_pt1 | contig 11219 bp, 5 predicted proteins | sample RifOxyB3_FD_184034 | JGI IMG/M metagenome (GOLD analysis project Ga0208961, IMG submission 184034) | Groundwater microbial communities from Rifle, Colorado - Rifle Oxygen_injection B3 (SPAdes) | ecosystem: Environmental > Aquatic > Deep subsurface > Groundwater | place: Rifle, Colorado, United...
CTGACCAAGGCAACGGACCAGCGCCCCGGTTTGGCTGTCCCCGCAGTCGATACACCGGGCGCCTGCCTTCTTGAACGCTCGCATGAAGCAGCTTCCGTTCAGGCGCCCACTGGAAACCACGTCTTTTCATCACAGCATGGTTGCTTCCTAACATATGTCACTACAAAGAGTTAAGCAACAACAGACAAGCTGTGTCTGAGATGCCAGGTCTCCCGGCCTGGCCTGGTTCGGTCGCGTCACCCCATCGCACCGGGTCAGGAGGCCCGGCACCCACCTTGACTGACGCAACACGCGTCACCCCCGCATGACTCCTTGATTTCACCCCCGGCGAAGGTTACCGTACTGCTATTGTTTTCCGACTGGGAGGACGCTTCTTGCCTGCCTCCGCCAGGAAATGCGCCATGACGTCGCCCTCTCCAACTTCTGTGCAGAGCAAACCGGGAACCGGCTTCGACTCCGCTAGCTTCAAGCCGAACCGAGCCCCAGCGGCGATGGTCTTCGACCGTGGCCCAAGCGAAACGCAAGCTCGTTTCGCTTTGATTAAGGAAGACTCCCCCGAGGCCGAACTCCTCACCGTGACGGAGAAACGCCTTTGGGACCTGATGGATGGCCGACGCACGGTGGACGATGTCTGTCTTGCCTATCTGGCTCAGCACGAATCCCTGGCTCTCTCCCAAGTTTACGCCCTGCTGCGCCGCCTCTGGTCAAAGGGACTGATCCTGGACAATCCCGGGTTCGGTGACGTGACGGCCACGAAGCGCGGCCGGTTCGTGCTGCGCTCGGTGGTCACACGCTCGATGGGGGTTCGAATCCCGGGAACCGGCGCGATCGCCCGCTGCGCCCAACGCCTCACCGCGGCGCCATGGCTGGAGTCGGGCCTCGTGGCCACTGTCGCAGCGATCGTCGTCCTCGTCGGTCTTGCCCTGGCCCCAAGCCTGCAGTCCAGGTCTCTCTGGCAGTGGAACCTGCCCATCGAGTTCCCGGTGATTGGCATCGTACCGGAGTCCTACGTCTACGGTCTAGTCCTGTTGGTCTTGCTCAATCTCCTGTGCTCCTTGGCCAGGGAAATGTTCCTGGCCGCTCTGGAGGGCAGCTACACAGGTCGATTCGACGACCTCCGATTCGGCGTGTTCCCCTGGGTTCCCTCCTTCCACCACGTGCGCAAGTGGCGCCCGACGCTGGCGGCACGCCGCCGCGTCGTCGCCGGGGCGGCTCCCCTGGTCTTCGAGCTGCTCTGCGCCAGCGTCTGCGTGTTCCTGCTGCGGCTCGGCCCCGCCCCTCTGGCGGCAGAGATTCTGTTCAAACTGATGGCGGTCTTCTACCTCCGGACCTTCATGCATCTGGGGCCCTTCCCCGGCAGCGATCTTCCCACCGTGCTGAACGAGTGGAGCGGTATTGTCGACATCAACATCCGGGCCCTCGGATTCCTGCGTTACAGCTTCGCCGAGTCATTCCTTTCCCGCACCAAGCGCACCCGCGAACACTGGTTCTTCCTGGCCTACATCCTGGGCTCTGTAGCGTGGTTAGTCACGTTCGCCGGCGTGGCCACCAAGCTCATCCCCGACGACTTTGCGGTCGCCACTCTGATTGGGGAGGGCAGCGGGATGGGGTTGGTCATGCTGGTGTTATTCCTCATCCCCATCGTTCTGGCGATCAGCCTGACCATCGCTTGGGTCCTGTTTTTCCTCTGGCGGTTCCTGGCCTACCACCCCCTCTTCCAGAACCCCAACAACGTGCTCTGCATCGCGGCCCTCGGCCTGTGCGCCGTCGTCGTCGCCATCCAACTGGCGCCCCTGCGGCGGCAACCGGTCCTGCTGAGCGCCGCCAGTGCCGCAATGATGCTGGCCGGCGCCGGCCTGGCATACCGATTCATATTCCGCACTCGAGTCTCCACCCTCGGCACCCAACTCGCCAGCGTGGGACTGGCCCTCCTGTGCGGTGGTATCGGCATGCTCAACGGCGCCCTGTGGCAGAACCTGAACTTGTCCCTTGTCGCGGAGATCTGGCTGTTCCTGTTCCTCGTCCCGCCTCTGGTGATCAGTTTCAATCGGCAGCAGCACGTCGTCGTGGCCGACGAGAACGACTTCCGCTTCCCCTACCTGATGGCCGTCGGGGGGTTCGTCCTCCTCGCCCTGGTGAACGCCGGCAATTTCGCGTTCGTGAACATTGAAAACCCCGCCATGAAGGCCATGCCGCTGAACTCACTCCTGGCATACTCCCTCATCCCCCTGGCGCTCATCACCTTCCACCTGCACCTGAAGTCTGTCACCAGCACCGCCCCCATCCTGATTCTCAGCAATCTCAAGGCTAGCGAACCCCAGGCCCTCTCCGAGACCGTCGCCGCCGTCCGTCAGAACATCCGCGCCATGCTGGTCGCCAAGTTTGGGGAAAGCTGCGTGAAGCTTCTCGAAATGCAGGGTGAACCCCGACTCGGCACGGTGGCCCCCCCGCCCTTTCCAGTGCTCGAACCCGACGAGTCCGTCGAAGATTTGCGGCGGGAGTTGCGAATGCAACTGACAGATATCGACGGCGCTCTCAGCTACTACTTCGGGCGCGAGTTCAGCGATCTGGTCTTCGGACGCGCCTTGTCCACCGTGAACTACGAAGCCCAAGTCCTGCTGCAGCGCCTCGTTCTGCGCGGCACCCGCTTCGGCTGGCCGATCCCCGACGACAGAACCCTCGACGCCCGGCGCTGCGCGGAACTGCTCAACGCTATCGGTTTCTTCCGCATCCTCTCTGAAGAGGACCGCATCTTCCTGGCGCAGCACATGACCCTCGAACACTACCCGACACACGCTAAACTTATCCGCCGCGGGGAAAGGGCGGACGTCTGCTTCATCGTCGTCGACGGCGATGTGCAAGTCGAAGAAACCGATCTCTGTGGAGAACGCCGTATCATCGCGTTCATGGGCCATGGCGACTTCTTCGGCGAATCGGCGCTGCTGGACGGCGGACGCCGGGTCGCCAACGTCCGGGCAACCGCCCCCACCCTCGCCCTGGCCCTCTATCGCCGCGATTTCCAGGCTCTGGGCGCAAAGCACCCCGACATGGTCGCCAAAGTCACCGAGCAAATGCGGACCCTGCACTTCCTCTTCACGGTCCGCCTCTTTGCCGACCTGCCGACTCGCATGCTCCGCGCCGCGGTGCCCCGCTTCACACTCCGCACGTACGAAACGGAAGAAACGGTGTTCCGGAAAGGCGAAAAGGGGGACGCGCTGTACATTATTCAGTCCGGTGCCGTTGCGGTTATCGACGAAATCAACGGCCAGGAACAGAAGGTCCGGAGCCTCGGAATTCACGATTACTTCGGCGAGATCGCGCTGCTGCGGGACGTCCCGCGGACCATGACGGTGCGCGCCACCGAACGAACACAACTCCTGGTTTTGGACCAGAACGCCATGCGCCAACTGCTCCGCAACAGCCAGTTGTTCGCGACCAACATCGAGCGCGTGAGCGAGGAACGCCTGCACCACGTCTGAACCGGGAGAATGCGAGCCACGTCCCGCCTTGTGGCGTCGATCAACGATGTACGACCCCGCCGAACAACCCCTGCTGCTCGAAGCCCGCCACGTACGCACTTGGTTCCCCATCCGCCGGGGAATGCTGTCGCGCGTTACAGGACATGTCAGGGCCGTGGACGACGTCTCGTTCGACATCCGCCGGGGCGAAACCCTCGCATTGGTCGGCGAGTCCGGGTGCGGCAAGACCACCATCGGCCGGACCCTGCTTGGACTTGAAACCGCTCGGGAAGGCAACGTCCTGTTCGAGGGCGCCAATCTGCTCGGGCTCTCGGTCGCCGCTTGGCGTCCGTTCCGCCGCCGACTCCAAATGATCTTCCAGGACCCGTTGTCGTCGCTCAACCCGCGCATGACTGTGCTCGACATCCTCACCGAAGGCCCGGCGCATCACGGATTGCTTCACGGTCCCCGGGAGGAGCTCGCCGAGCGGCTGCTGGGCGAAGTTGGGATGGACACCTCCAGCCTGCACCGCTACCCGCACGAGTTCTCTGGCGGTCAACGCCAGCGCATCTGCATCGCACGGGCCCTGTCGCTGAACCCTGAATTCATCGTCTGTGACGAGGCGGTTAGCGCTCTGGATGTGTCCGTCCAGTCGCAAATCATCAACCTGCTCCTCGACTTGCGCGAGAAACACCACCTGTCCTACCTGTTCATCTCGCACGACCTGGGAGTCGTCCGACTGATCTCACACCGCGTCGCCGTGATGTACCTCGGGCGCATCGTAGAAACGGGCAATACTCGCAGCGTCATCGAAACGCCTCGACACCCCTACACCAGAGCATTGGTCTCCGCCGTGCCCGTGCCCGGCCGTGACCGCGCGCGCCGAATCATCCTGCACGGCGAGGTCCCGTCACCCGCAAGACCACCGCCCGGTTGCCCATTCCACCCGCGCTGCCCAGAAGCCATGGACGTGTGCCGGCGCGAAGTCCCGACTGCACGAACGGTTGACGGGATCACCGTTCAGTGCCATCTGTACTGACCGTGGCAGGGGTGGAGTAACGGGGCAGGCGGTCAGAGTTCAGAAGAAATGGTGCATCATGGAACGCCCGCGTCCTCGCGGGCTGAACCGTCGCCAGGCGCGGAGCGTGCGTACGGCAGGTCTCGAAGGTCGGGAACACAAGCCGGCAGAGGCCCGAAACCCCGGGCTGGCCTCGGGAGTGTCGCAGGTGCAACTTAGGCGAGACCTCCAAGGACCCTTAACACCCCAGCGCGAGTCGCCCGTCTCGCCTGGCCCCTGCCCCCCCGAACACTGAACCATCACCACCTGAGCAGTTGCATCTTGGAAAGGCATCAGCAACATGAGCATTCGCATCGAGACGTTGCCGGTCGGCATGCTGGCGGTGAACTGCTACCTCGTGTGGGACGATAACGCCAGGGAAACGCTCATCGTCGATGCCGGTGACGAGGCGGACCGCATCATCGAGGCCATCCGGAAATTGTCCATCAAGCCCGTGGGGATCCTGCAAACGCATGGTCACGTGGACCACATCCTGGCCCTGCGCAGCCTCGTCGATGAGTTCGCCATTCCAGTCTACGTCCATCCCGACGAGCATGCGTTGTATTACAGTCCCGCCAACTCACTTCTGCCCTGGGTGCCCGCCGCCCGCAACCTGCCCAAGCCTGCCGACACTCCGCCGCAGGCCGCCGGACTGCCGTACGCTGTCATCCACACCCCCGGCCACACTCCCGGTGGGGTCTGCTACCACTTTGCGGACGCCGCGGTGCTCTTCTCCGGGGACACCCTCTTCCATGGCTCGATCGGCCGCACGGACCTGACGGGCGGCGACATGAATGCCCTGCTGACCTCGATCCGCACCAAACTGCTGCCGCTGCCCGCCAACACCACCGTCTACCCGGGCCACGGCCCCACCACAACCATCGGCGAGGAAAAAGAGATCAATCCGTTCGTGAACTGAAGCAACCACGAGCCCGCGTCGCGGGCGCCACGCGTGGAGTCACGCCCGCGCGCCCGTGAACTCCCGGTGGCCCGAAACATCTTCCGCGCTCCCGCAGGGGCCGGCACGACCGCACCAAAACACGAGATACGCGGTTGCAGTAGCCGGCTCATGAATAATCCAGGCTTAGGGTCCCAGTTCGAGAGTCAGTGCGGACTGCGAGAACAGCCAGTAGCCCAAGCCCGGTTCGAGTTTCGCAGGGCTCTCGACCGCGACGTAAATCCCCTGCGTCGTGTCCCAACCCCAGGAATGACCGCGGAGCGCGCTGTTCGTCGGCGGCGTGGACTCTTCCGCCGGGCCAACGAGGTTCCAGCCGCGCAGCAGATCCACTCGGTTGGCAACCGTGGTTCCCGAAACGGCAACGGTTCTTCCCTGCGTGACGTAGATCCAAAGCCCCTTGAGCGCATGGATTTCCGTGGCTTGGGCGTAGCGCCCTTGTTCGCCTGGCACCCACTCCCACACCGCACCGGTGTAGATGACGCCCCCGCGCCGCGTGTCCCGCAGCGTTCCGCGGCGGCCGTCATCACCGTTCGCACCAAGCCCTTCGTCGCGTGCCAACTTGAACACCTCCGTAACCGTCGGATCGACGGGCTCGATCGGCAGGGAGAGGAGGTTCCAGCCCGCCTCAAGGTCCACGTCCGCCGAGACCACGATGTCAGCCTCGATCACGTACCGGCAGCTCGTGTTGGCGGTGATCGTCAGACTGAAAATGCGGCTGAAGACGACCGTCGTCCCCGGCACTGGTGCGCCGGTCTCGGTGACTTGGTGCAGCCGGAGGTGCCAGCCCACAGGCACGGTCACCGGGTCCCAGGTCAGCACCATGTCATTGCTGTTGGCCACCACCTCCAAGTCCCAGACCGCGGCGTTCGCAACCGCGCGGACATCCTTCCGATAGAGAAACCCGTCGGCGTCAAAGAAGTAGAGGCCGCCTTTCGGGTTGGGCGGGTTCGGCGCTTGCGGGGAATCCAGATCGATCGTCGCGTCCCAGTCGTTGGTGGCGTTCGCCTGCATTCCGAACTGGATACTGGTCTTGTCCGCGTTGCTGACACCGATGGTGAAAAGCCAGGAACTCCCGGCATCGACCACGATCTCCATGTTCACTGCCAGATTGATAACGATCAAGCTCAGGTTGACGTCGTGTCCCGCGCTGTCCTTCAGGGTTGCGCCGTTGGTCAAGGCGATCCCGATGACGTTCAGGTCCAGGCTGTGCTCGCCCGCGCCGACCGTATACACGCAGGTTGCGGTGTTGGCGTCGATGAACGCGGTGATGCTCAACACGGCGCCGGTATCCAGAGTCAGAGTCAGGGAACCGCCGCTGAGCGTCACGTTCATCGAGAAGTTGAGGGTGATGTCAATCGTATCGCCGAGCCAGTAGGTGCCGTTGCCGGTCACCGACGTAATCGAGCTGACCACCGGCAGCGCAATCAGCGTCAGCGAGTCAGGCGTAACGCTTCCCAGATTGAGCATTCCATTGAGAGAATACTCGACGGTCCCCGTGACCTGCTTCTGCCCCGACTCGCCGGGCGGGACCGCGACCACAAAGCTGAAGCTCAGCGGGTTCGCCGTCAGGATCCCGGTAAACACCAGCTTCCCCGCCTGGATTTGTGGGGTGCCGTCACCGGACACGGACACCAGCGTCCAACCGGCTGGGAGCGCCGGTTGCCAGTTCAACGATAGCAATGTCCTTTCCACCGAGTATGTAATCTGGCAGTGGACCGTGAAGCTGCCGCCGGATTCGTACCCGTCGCCCGTCGTCTGGATAGCGGTGATCGTGCCGGGGACATCTCCCCCACCTTGAATGGCAAACGTGAACGGCGTCCTGGCAGTGTCGTCACTGGTAATGCTGATGATGGCCGTGCGCACGCCGCTGGCGCTGGGATCGAACGTCACCTGGAAGGTCGTGGACCCCGACGCAGTGACTGGGGTCGAGGGCTGCGCGGTCACGCTGAAGTCCGACGCGTGCGTGCCGCCGAGCGACACCCGCGGTGTGCCGGTCAGCGACAGGTCCTGATTGCCCAGGTTCTGGATGGTGAACGTCCGCAGCACCGTGCCACCGGCAACCGGTGCCGTCCCAAAGTCGGTATGATCGGTCAGGCCTGGCGTCAGGTCGCCATCCGCAATGTCCGCACCGTTGCCCTGCAGGTTGATCTCGGGCGCAAGCCCCGTGCCCTGGATCGCAACGTCGTACGGCGCCTCGTCGCTGTCGTCGTTGGCAATGCTGATGGTCGCGGTGCGCACCCCGCTGGCGCTGGGATCGAAAGTCACCTGGAAAGTCGTGGTACCGGACGTCGCGACCGGGGTCGAGGGCTGCGCGGTCACGCTGAAGTCCACCGCGTGCGTGCCGCCCAGCGACACCCGCGGTGTGCCGGTCAGCGACAGGTCGCCTGTACCCAGGTTCTGGATGGTAAAGGTCCGAACCACCGTGCCACCGGCAACCAGGGCCGTCCCGAAGTCGGTATGATCGGCAGGGCTTGGCGTCAGATCGCCATCCGCAATATCCGTCCCATTGCCCTGCAGGTTGATCTCGGGCACAACCCCCGTGCCCTGGATCGCAACGTCGTACGGCGCCTCGTCGCTGTCGTTGTTGGCAATGCTGATGGTCGCGGTGCGGACGCCGGTCGCAGTCGGATCGAACGTCACTTGGAAGGTCGTGGAACCCGACGCCGCGACCGGGGTCGAGGGCTGCGCGGTCACGCTGAAGTCCGACGCGTGTGTGCCGCTGAGCGACACCCGCGGCGTGCCGGTCAGCGACAGGTCGCCTGTACCCAGGTTCTGGATGGTAAAGGTCCGCACCACCGTGCCACCGGCAACCAGGGCCGTCCCGAAGTCGGTATGATCGGCGGGGCTTGGCGTCAGGTCGCCACCCGCGATGTCCGCACCATTGCCCTGCAGGTTGATCTCGGGCACCCCCCCCGTGCCCTGGATCGCAACGTCGTACGGCGCTTCGTCGCTGTCGTCGTTGGCAATGCTGATGGTCGCGGTGCGCACACCGGTCGCAGTCGGATCGAACGTCACTTGGAAAGTCGTGGACCCGGACGCCGCGACCGGGGTCGAGGGCTGCGCGGTCACGCTGAAGTCCGACGCGTGTGTGCCGCTGAGCGACACCCGCGGCGTGCCGGTCAGCGACAGGTCGCCTGTACCTACGTTCTGGATAGTGAACGTCCGCACCACCGTGCCACCGGCAACCAGGGCCGTCCCGAAGTCGGTATGATCGGCGGGGCTTGGCGTCAGGTCGCCATCCGCAATATCCGTCCCATTGCCCTGCAGATTGATCTCGGGCACACCCCCCGTGCCCTGGATCGCGACATCGTACGGCGCTTCGTCGCTGTCGTCGTTGGCGATGCTGATGGTCGCGGTGCGCACCCCGCTGGCGCTGGGATCGAACGTCACTTGGAAAGTCGTGGACCCGGACGCCGTGACCGGGGTCGAGGGCTGCGCGGTCACGCTGAAGTCCGACGCGTGCGCGCCGCTGAGCGACACCCGCGGCGTGCCGGTCAGCGACAGGTCGCCTGTACCTACGTTCTGGATAGTGAACGTCCGCACCACCGTGCCACCGGCAACCAGGGCCGTCCCGAAGTCGGTATGATCCGTGAGGCCTGGCGTCAGGTCGCCATCGGCGATGTCCGCACCGTTGCCCTGCAGGTTAATCTCGGGCGCCATCTGAGCGTAGTCTTGTTCCGTCTGATTGGCGGCCAAGTTAGTGTAGTCGCGCGTGGCTGGTACAAAGCCCATCCCCGTCTTGGCCGGCGTCACCGTGCCGGACCAGCCTTGGTAGACGGTCCCGGTGTAGGCGCCGTCGCCACCGGTAAGCGGCGCGCCCGGCAGCCCGTTCATGGTAACGCCGGCAATCCCCGCGCCGCCGGCGGTCGCCACGCGCCCCGAGATCGTCAGGGTCGTACCGCCCGTGTAGTCCTGGCCGGTATAGTCGTGGATCACCGAAACGTAGCTGCGTGACGCCGGAGCGAACGTGTAGTTCGTCTTGGTGGGGGTGGCCGTACCGGACCAGTTATACGGCACCACCGCACTGTACGAGCCATCGACCTGGGTCGTTGGACTATCCGGGAAGCCGCTCAGCACCACGTCGGCGATGCCGGCGCCGCCGGCGGTCTTCACGGACCCCGAGACGTGCTTGTCGCCGAAGACCAGGGACAGGGTATAGTCGCCGAACCAGTTCCCAAACTGGGAATCGCGGCAGAGAACCAGGTACGAACCATCCTCGTCCAGCGCCTGCGCGGTAATGGCGACCACCCCATCCAACCCCTCGTTGACGACCAGCACGGTCCCGGATGGCCGGTGCAACTCAATCAGGGATCTTCTTCCATTGGCGCGCGTCATGACGAGAGTGACGGTATCGCCAGCACTGCCGGTGAAGGAATAGGCGTCGAGGTCGCCGAGCGGAATGCTGCCGGACTTGACGTCCCCATGCGCAATGGCGCCGCCGTTCGCGTCCTCGGTCGAGGTCAGGGCGCCATGGTTGTTGATCAGCGTTACGGCATAAGCCCCGGTATGGGTCCCCTGCGAATCGGCACAGACGATCGAGTAGGTCCCGGTCTGGGTGAGAGGTTGCGCTTGAATCTCCGCCAGATAACTGCCGGAGACCGGTCCGCCCACCAACGCGTTGCCCGGGTCACGGAGTTCCACTTGCGGTTGAAAAGCTTCGCTCGCCATCAAGACGGTGACCGTGTCCCCTGCCACCGCCGCGAAGGTGTAGGTATCCGTGCCCCCGGCGACCGCAAGACTCCCGTTCTTGGTCTCGCCCGAACCTATGCCAAAGGTTGCGGCCAGAGACGCGGCCCCAAACGTGACGAAAGCGCTCCCGACCAGCAGCACTTTCCGCGACCAGCATACGTGCGTCATTGTCCCTTGACTCCTTGCTAAACGAAAGCGTCCCGAAAACGTTACACACCATCACTGCGCTCAGCAGCGGTGGCGGACCGGGTCCGCAGCAGTGCCCCGGCCAGTCCCGTGGCCGGCGACTCCGGCCCCTCGACACCCGACACTCATTGCCACCAAACATGTTGGTCGAAGTGTAGCGCCCAAGGGCACTGTAGTATACAGTCGTTCCCCCGCCCAAGCGAGGCCACGGAACATTACTCGGTAATGCGTCAGCGCCCCCCGGCCGGCGGACCGGCCGGTCATCTCGGCACGAAACTCGGGCGTCCTGGCCTGAGTCCCGCCTTTAGGCGGAAGCTGCAGCGACGCTTCAGCGAGCGGCCGGTACATCCTCGGGACCACGGCCGGCGGCGAAAACATGCACGTCGAGTTCGGGCGCGTGACCGGGGCCACCCCGGACGGGCGCAAGGCCGGCGAACCGCTCGCCGACAGCATCGGTGCCGCTCAGGGCCGCGACGTGCGCGGCGTCACCGCCATGCTGAACTCCGTCGCCAGCCTGCCGCATCAACTCCTGCCCACCGCCACCACGCTCAACGTGAAGTTGGATCCGAAACTGATCGAGACCAAGTCCGGCATCGACAAGATCGCCGCGCTCATCCGGAGCCACTTCACGTCCGGCGGCCAACAGGTCCAGGCCAACCTCGTGAACCGCGACATGCTGCTCGACGCCAAAGCGCACCCGGACAGGTACTCGGACCTCATGGTGCGCGTGGCCGGGTACAGCGCGCCGTTCACCGCGCTGTGGAGCGACCTGCAGGGCAGACTCTGCCGTTCCGGTTCCCCCTGGCAAGTCCCTCCCCCCCCCTCTTCCCCTACTTGAACAGGGTGTCTGGTATGGTCGGACGGGTTTCCG
>Ga0208961_1000871_pt1 | contig 11196 bp, 9 predicted proteins | sample RifOxyB3_FD_184034 | JGI IMG/M metagenome (GOLD analysis project Ga0208961, IMG submission 184034) | Groundwater microbial communities from Rifle, Colorado - Rifle Oxygen_injection B3 (SPAdes) | ecosystem: Environmental > Aquatic > Deep subsurface > Groundwater | place: Rifle, Colorado, United...
CTCGGTCCCGCGGGTGTCGGAGCGAGCCGCTCCGACCACTTTAGACGCCAGCCCCGGTCAACCTTCGACCTTATCTCCACCCGCCGCTGACGCATTACGCAGGCCGTGCGTGCGCACCCAGGCGTCGAGCACCGCAACCCGCGCCCCCTCGTCAACCGAAAGATGAACCGCCAAATCGGTAGCCGTCCCCTTGCCACCGGGGAGCAACAACTGTAGCTTTTCCACGGTCCAGACTGTGGTTGTGTTCCGTCGTCAGCAACCGAGACGGAACCGTCTGTTCGTTGCGTGCCCCGCGCGACCAGGCCCAAAAAGCGGGCATTCTGGACGGCCGCAACCGACGGAGTCCCGCGGTTGGGCCGACGCACGCCGCCGCGACGCACACGTCAAACTCGGGAGGGAAGAAAGCATGCGCACGATCCGTCATCTCGCAGCGTTGACCGTCACCACTTGCCTTGTGGGGTTGCTGACGGCCGCCGGCTGCAAGGTGTCAGCACCGCCGCCCGAACAGACCCCGCCGCCGCCCGACATGACCGCCGTCTACGCACCGAAGGGTGTCAATGTCGACGGAGTGCTGGACGACGAAGTCTGGCGCCTGGCGCCGGCGTTCCCACTGGCACTCAGCAAGGATCGGCAGGTCAAGAACTCACTGCAGGAAGCCGGCGAAGTCCGCCTCGCCTGGGACGAAAACAACCTGTACATGGCCGTCCGTTTCCAGGATTCCGACCTTGTGGCGGAAGGCGAAGAAGACCAACTCCATCACTACCAAATGGGCGACCTGGCGGAGTTGTTCCTCAAGCCCGAGAACGAGACGTGGTACTGGGAACTCTACGTCACCCCGGCCGGCCGCAAGACCAGTTTCTGGTTCCCCGGCCGCGGCCGCCTGGGCGTGCCCAGCTGCTTCAAGTACGAGTGCGGACTCCGCGTCGCCGCCAAGTGCGACGGCACGCTGAACCACTGGCAGGACCGCGACAATGCCTGGACCGCCGAGATGGCGATGCCCATCAAGGACATCACGGCGCGCGGCGAGACGTTCGGACCCGGCTCGGAGTGGCGTGTGTTTGTCGGCCGCTACAACTACTCGCGCTACCTGTCGCGCCAGGAACTGAGCATGGCTCCAACCCTGCCCTGGACCGACTACCACCTCCAGGAACACTACGCCGTGCTGCGCTTCGTGAAGTGAACGGCGGCGTCACTCGACGCGGATCGGCGGCAGGAACGGCCCGGGAGGCTTCGGCAGGTTCAACTCCAGTTCTGACTTCACTCCGTCCGCAGTCTTGGCCGGCATGGCAAAGCGTCCCGGCAGGACGGTGTGGTTGATGCGCAGCCCGCCGTCGTCCTTGGATGTGAAGGTCACGTCTTGAAGCCGGTCCCAGGCGACCTCCCGTGCCTCCTGCGGGTGGTTCGCCACCATGTACTCGCGCAACTCGTCGACGTTGACTGGCCAGCGCGTCTGCGCGTCCCAGAACTGCACCGCCGCAGCCGTCATTCGGAGGGTGTCCTCCATGTGGATGGTTAACACCTCCCTGAACACCCGGTCAAACCCGGCGTCATCCCACACGATGCACCCGCCGGTTGCCAGGACCAACAGGAGGGCCACAACGGATTGCAGACGTCGGGTTGTCATCTCGGCGTTCACCTCCGCTCACCCACACTGAAGGACATGCGCGTCAAGTTAGCGCCGCCTTTGAATGTGTGGCCGCCATACACGCGGTGGCGACCCAGGCTCGGAGTCCCATCCCGCCCGCCGTCAATTCTCTTCCCGCCCCTCCATCGGGCCGTCCTTCTCGTCCGCCGCGCTCCGTGCTCCGAGCGCCGAGCGCCCCCCGCCCTTCCGCTTCAGCACGGCCTGGCGCAGCAGGTACTCGATCTGGCCGTTGACACTGCGCAGTTCGGCGTGGGACCATTCCTCCAGGTCCTTCCACAGCTCCGGATCTATTCTGAGGGCAAATGCTTTACGCATGGCGAACGCTCACCGTCTGCTGTCGAGCCGGGACCGACTGGCCGCCTCGGGAATACGTGTCTTGAGGAACTCGATGAGCCCACCCGGATCGTCGGTGCCGATCCGCACAATCTTGCCACCCACGCTGAACGTGACGCAGGCAAAGCCCCAGATGTTGTACGTCATCCCGCGCCACGGAACGTAGTGAATGCCCCAGCCGTCAATGAACTTCGAGCGGTCCGGCGCAAAGGTCGTGACCTCCGCGTAGCGGATCCGCGTGCCGAACAACGGCACCGGCCCGAACCGCACCCGCAGGCACTCACCCTCGTCCGCCACCGTCAGCGTCCCGAAACACGCCGCGCAGACGATGCCGGTCGCGATCAGGATCAGCGCCACAAGCAGGAACGGCTCGAGCGCTTCGGTGACATAACCGACCGCCAACGCAACAGTCCCCGCCACCATCACGGCGTGCGCCAGGTACGCTTTCTGTGTGTGTGAGTAGGTCATGGTGCCACCGCCTTCCGCTGCCCCCGTCACCCGGCTTGCCCGCCAGTGTTCGTCTCCGCCCCGCACGCCGAGGGACGAGGGACGAGGGACGGGTGTCGGGGGGGGGCTTCCCTGAACACCGAACACTCCTATAAAACTCGAAACTCGAATCCGGACCGCGTGAACGCGGTACTACAAGCCTCGTTGCGCTGTTGGCCAGGTTCGTAGTACCGCCTTCAGGCGGTCTTGGTGCATCGTCGCCAGTTTCACTCCGAGATGACCGGGCGGTGTTCAGCGCCGGGGGGCGCTGAACACCGAAAGCCCACTCCACGCCTCACCCTCTCCCCCGTCTTCCCTGAAACCTGACACCTGACACCTGAAACCTCTCCCCTCACGCCTATTGCCTCCCGCCCTATTGCCTCCCGCCCTATTGCCTCCCCTCACGTATACAGCGTCCCGGTGTTCACAACCGGGTGCACCTCCGACTCGCCGCACAGCACGACCATCAGGTTGCTGACCATGGCGGCGCGACGCTCGTCATCGAGGTTGACCACGCCTTTCTTGCTCAGCTCCTCCAGGGCCATACTGACCATGCCCACCGCGCCCTGCACGATCTTGGTGCGGGCCGCGATCACGGCCTCGGCCTGCTGCCGACGCAGCATGGCCTGGGCGATCTCCGGCGCATAGGCCAGGTGCGTAATCCGCGCCTCTTCGACCTCGACGCCAGCCTTGGCCAAGCGGTCCTCGAGTTCCTGTTTCAGCGCCGCACTGACCTGCTCCACGCCGCCGCGAAGGGTGACCTCGTTCGCCTCGTTCTCCTCGCCGTGGTCGTACGCGAACCGACTCGCCAGGTGCCGCACCGCCGCCTCGCTCTGGACCTGGACGTAGTGCGTGTAGTTGTCGACGTCAAAGAACGCCTGCGCCGTGTCGTGCACCCGCCACACCACCACCGCCGCGATCTCGATCGGGTTGCCGCGCTTGTCGTTGACCTTCAGCTTCTCGCCGTTCAGATTCCGCAATCGCAGCGAAATCTTGTTCCGCGACAGGCACACTCGCCCCCCGGCCATCTCCATGCCGCCGTTGGCGTAGAACGGGTTGCCCCAGTGAAAGCCCGCCTCGCGCACCGTGCCCTTGTAGGCCCCGAACAGAATCAGCACCCGCGCCTCGTTCGGCTGCAGCGTAAAGAACCCGATCGCCGACAGGATCCCCGTCCCCTCGATCAACACGCCGATGATGATCCCCGTCACCAGTGCGGCAGGTGGCATGCGCATGACGGCCACCGCTATAATCAGTGCCGGCCCGCCCAGCAGCAGTGCGATCGTGACCGGCAACACCAGCCACCCGCTCAGAACCTGCACCTCCTGTTCCCCACTCGAAATCCTGACGTCCGCTTTCATCTTCACGGCCTCCTTCCGGTTGTATACGACCTTCAGCTGATTGCGATCATTGTGATATCATGCCAATATCATACACCCTGACCGCAGATCTGTCAAGCGGGGTCACTGCTCAGAAGTGGCATGCCCGGTTGGGATGCGATCGGACGCGCGGTGGCTCGGCGCGTCCCGCGCCGAAGCGGGGTGCGCCGTGCGGTCCCCCGGGCGAAAACCTCGGGCCGGGACGGCCCCGAGCACCCTGCCGCCGTGGACAACCACGAACGGGCACAGGTCGAGTTCCTCTCGCGTGTTTCGTCGTTGCCCCAACCATTGAGGCCAATCAGGCTGTCGCCCCCCCCACGAATACAGCGCGCCCTTGCCTTAAGCAAACGTTTGCGTTATATTGCTCTATTCTCGGGGAACTTCTTCTCAGAACGGAACAGAATCGTTTGCAATGGGCGGGTCTCTTAAGAGCATTGCGCGCCGAGCGGGTGTGTCGATCAGCACCGTGTCGCGTGCCCTGGCCGGGAAGCCGGGCGTATCGGTCGCCAAGCGCGCGCAGATCCAGGCGCTGGCCGATCGGTACGGCGTCGTGCCCAACCCGCACGCCAGTTCACTGCGCACCGGCCGCTGCCAGGGCCTCACCCTCATTACCGATCTGCGTGGGACCGGGATTTCGGGACTGCGGAGCCATGCCCTGTTCGGCCTGGCACGCGAGCGTTTCCACGAGGTCAGGGTCCAGGTGCGGAACGACGACGAGGGCTTGGACGAGTGCCTGCGCCGCGCCGCCGCCGGGCACCCGCTGGCGGTCGTCGTCAGCGCCGTGCGCGGCGCCGTGGCGCCGGAAACCCTGGCACGACTCCGCGACCAGGGCTCGGTCGTGACCGGAGTCGATACGGTGATCCCCGGTTGTGACGCGGCCCTGATCGACCGCGTGCCCGGCATGAACCAGGCCGCGCGCCTGCTGCTGCTCAGCGGCCGCCGGCATGTGCTGTTCTACAGCGGGGTGCCGCTGTCCCATCCCGACGATCGCTTGCGCGGTATCCTTCAAGCCCACGCGTCGCTCGACCGCAAGCTGTCCGCCGCCGATCTGGTGCCGGTCAACGGCAGCACCTTCCGCGACGGATACGAGGTCACGTCCGAACTGCTCAAGCGCCGTGCCGTCGACGCGCTGTTCTGCTACAACGACGAAATGGCCATCGGCGCATTGAAGGCCCTGCAGACGGCTGGAGTCCGGGTCCCGGACGATGTCATGGTCATCGGTTTTGATAATCTGCCGATCGCGGAGTACCTTCCCGTGGGGTTGACGACTGTGGCGCAGCCGGTGGAGGACATCGCCGCGGCCGCGGTGGAGCTTTGCGAACAACGACTGGCGACGCCGGACGCGGCGCCCCGGCAGCAGGTCTTTCCCACGTGCCTGGTCATTCGCCAGACGGCGCCTATCACGTCACACGAGCAACGGAACCAAGTGTTTGCCATGCCGCCGACCGGCGGCGTGGCCGCAGAATAGACCGGCGCCCTCTGTCGTCAATGGGGTTGACGACAGCACGGGCGTCCGACAGCAGACGCGCAAGAGGTGGACCATGAATCAACAGGGACAGAGCCTCGCGGACGGCGACGGCAGCAAGACGGCACGGCCGACGCATGCGTTCACGCTCATCGAGCTCCTGGTGGTGATTGCGATCATCGCCATACTGGCGTCGCTGCTGTTGCCGGCATTGGCGCAGGCCAAGGAACGCGGGCACACGATCGTCTGCAACGGCAACCTCAAGCAGATCGCGATGGCCTACCACACCTACATACAGGAGTGGGACAGCCACCTGCCGCCGCACGACGACAACGACAGCGTCGAGACCATGACGTACTGGAAGTGGCTCATGATCACCACACACCTGACCACGTCCTACGCCGAGGCCAACTACGAGATCACGCACTGCCCCAAGGACAAAGGCTGGTCCTGCCCGAACGCGGCCTTCACCGGCACTTGGACCAGTTACGGCTACAACTGCCTGCTGCGCTACGACGGCAAGCTCATCGACAAGAACGTGGCTGACACGACGGGAACGATCGTGATCATCGACGGCAACGAGGGCGACGGCGGCTTCGAGGGCGCGCCGACGCCGGACCGCCCCTACGAAATCCCGTACTGGGCGGGCTTTACCCGGCACCAACGCGGCATCAACATCTTCTACTTCGACGGCCACACCGGCTGGAGCCTGCCCCAGAACACCCGCCTCAAGGACCTGACCCCGGCCAAGGACTGAGCCACGGCGGAACACCGCGAGGACCTCAAGGAGATCGCGCCTGTTGAGTGAGAGGCTGTAGGCGGGCAAATCCGGCCGCGGCGCCGCTCGTAGTGGTGTCGCAGTCCCGGCGGTGGCCCGCCGGGCAAGACACCATCCCCCACGCCAGACCGTCGCAACACACCGGATGGGCTCTTGGCGCTCCACTGCGTTCCGCGCACTGCGAGCCCACTACGAACGGGCGTATCCTGGCGCCCACACCGCCGCGCCTACTCGATCTGCACCGCCTTGGCGGGGCAGGTCTTGCGGCAGGTGTCGCAGCGAATGCAGAGCTTGACGTCGATCTCGTGCTTGCGGTAGGGCGTCATGGGAATCGCCTTGACCGGGCAGCGCTGCGCGCAGCGCGTGCAGCCGATGCAGTCGTCGCTGATGACGTAGCGGATGAGCGCCTTGCAGCGCTTGGCGGGGCAGCGTTTGCGGAGGTGCGCGTCGTACTCGGCGCGGAAATGCTGCAGCGTCGACAGGACCGGGTTCGGGGCGGTGCGGCCGAGCCCGCACAGGCTGCCGCGCTGCACGAGCCGCGACAGGTCTTCGAGCCGCTCGACATCCTCCGCCTCGCCGTGACCGGCGCACAATCGCTCAAGAATCTCGAGCATGCGCTGCGTGCCGACGCGGCAGAAGGTGCACTTGCCGCAGGACTCACGCTGCGTGAAGGTCATGAAGTACCGCGCCACATCGACCATGCAATCGGTCTCGTCCAGCACCACCATGCCGCCGGACCCCATGATGGCACCGGCCGCGGTCAGCGCCTCGTAGTCGACGGGCGTGTCGCACAATGACGCCGGCACGCAACCGCCGGACGGCCCGCCGACCTGTACCGCCTTGAGCTTACCCCCATCCTGGATGCCGCCGCCGATCTGCTCGACGATCTGCCGCAGCGTCATGCCCATGGGCACCTCGATCAGGCCGCCGTGCACTACCTTGCCGGCCAGCGCGAACGTCTTGGACCCGGCACTGCCGCGCGTCCCCAGGCTGGCGAACGCCACGGCGCCCTGCCGCACGATCCACGGCACGTTGGCGAGCGTCTCGACATTGTTGATCAGGGTCGGCTTTCCCCACAGGCCCGCCTCAGCCGGGTACGGCGGCCGGAACCGCGGCATGCCGCGACGCCCTTCGATGGCCGCGATCAGGGCCGTCTCCTCGCCACAGACGAAAGCGCCCGCGCCTTCGACGACGCGCAACCGCAGCGCCGGCCCGGTCCCCATCAGCCGCTCGCCCAGAATGCCGCGGGCTTCGCACTGTGCGAGTGCCGCGCCGACCCGGTGCAGGGCCAGCGGGTACTCGGCACGGATGTACAGCACGCCCTCGGCCGCGCCCACGGCCACGGCGGCGATCGCCATGCCTTCGAGGACCCGGTACGGGAACGATTCCAGCGTCATCCGGTCCATGAACGCGCCCGGATCGCCCTCGTCGCCGTTGCAGATGATGTACTTCGTCTCGCCCGGCGCCCCGCGCACGCTGCGCCACTTGCGCGCCGTCGGGTACCCGGCGCCGCCGCGCCCGCGGAGTCCGCTCGTCTCGATGGTCTCGATCACCGTCTCCGGGGCCGGGCTGTCGAGACAGGTCTTGAGCGCCGCGAAACCGCCGTGCCGGATGTACTCGTCGAGGTCGAGCGGGGCCAGGGCGCCGCCGTGCTCGGTGACGATCCGCTTCTGACAGTTCCAGAATGCAGAGTCCGCACCGTGCGCGACGTCGAGGGCGTAACGAATGACCGGGTCGGTTTCGCCGGCGGCGACCACACTCTCCAGGGCGAGCGCCATTTTCGCCGCCAGCCGCTGCGGCAGCGTGGCCGGCCGGAAATGCCGCAGCAGCACCGCTTTGACGTCCGGCGGCTGGATGCGGCCGTACCGGAACAACCGGCCGTCCGCGAGCGCGACCTCCAGCAACGGCGCCTCGAACGAGACGCCGGTGCAGCCGACCTCCTTCACGGTCGCGGCCAGTCCGTGCTCCTGCACCTCGCGCTCGCACTCGACGAACACGGCTCGGGCCCCGGCCGCATCGCAACTCGAACAGACGCACAACCGGACTTCGCCGGCAACAACCGCGGCAGCCCGTGCGACCGACCGCGCGCCGGCCGCGCGTTGCTGCTGGGCAGCCAGGAAGTCCTTCAGAACGCCGGGGACCTTCTGCGCGTCGAGGTGGCCGTAAGTGATGTCGTCAATACGCACGGCGGGGGCGAGCATGCAGCAACCCAGACAGGCTACCTGGCGCACGGTGAACAGCCGCTGCGCGTCCGTGTCCTCGTCGCCCGTAATGCCCAGGACACGGCGGAAGGCGTGGTAGACCGTTTCGGCGCCCTTGACGTGGCAGGCAGTGCCGATGCACACGTCGATCATATGCCGGCCCGCCGGACGGTGCCGGAACTGCGCGTAGAACGTCGATACGCCCGCCATGGCCGCCGGAGTGATCTCAGACACCTCGCAGACACGGCGCAGTGCGGGCTCGGGCAGGTAGTTGTACCGCTGCTGAATGGCGCGCAGGATGGGAATGACCGCGTCCGGGCTGCGACCGATGCCGGCCACAATCCGATCCACCTCGGCGATGTTTACGGTCTCAGGCATTCACAGACTCACAGCGCCTGATTCCACGTGGCACGCGAAGGCGCTTCTCTGATGCGATTGGGTGCGCGGTGGCTCGGTGCGTCCCGCGCCGAAGCGGGGTGCGCCGGCCGGTCCCCGGCCGAGGGCCTCGGTCCGGGACGGACCTGCACACCCTACCGCGGTCCCGGAGGTCCCGCGCCACTGCCGCTCGGCGCCGCGGCCCCGGGCCGCGGTTGCAGGGCCGGTTGGGATGTGAAACAGCAGGTTCAGGCCGACGACCGTCCCCAGGACCGCAGCCAGATCGCAGGCGGCGATCGCCGTCTCAGCCAAGCCCCATCACCTTCCGACAGTACTGCGGGCGGCCCCCCGCCCGCTTCACGGCACACACGTAAGACAAGGTTCGGATGGCGGGCGGAGGGCCGCCCGCGGTACTGCCTGTCAGACAGGGCCGGTCTGGGCTGGCATCGCGACCGACCCGACCTCGCTCCGCCTATTGCACAGGTCGCGGTTCTCTCTGCGTCGCCATTCGGGGCCGCGACACGGCGCGACCAGCGTTCTCGACGCGTTTCTCGGTTACGGCGCCGCGGCAGGCACATCCTGCCGCACGCCGATACAATACAGACATTTCGTGCCGCGCACATAGACACGGCTACCGACGAACGCCGGCGTGGCGACCACCGGCTCGCCCAGGTCCGCAGTCGCCACTTCGGCAAACGCCGATGCAGCACGGAAGATGTGGGTCACGCCTTCGCGATCCGTCAGGTACACCATGTCACCGACCAGCACCGGCGATGAGTAGAAACCGTTCGTGAAGGCCTTCTCCCAGAGACGCTTCCCCGTCTTGGCCTCGAAGCAGGTGACCGTGCCGCTGCTCGCGGCCGTGAACACAAACTCGGCGGTTGCCACCGGGCTGGCCACGTCCGGGAACTCGCCGTCCTGCGTCTCCCACTTGGTCGCGCCGGTCTGCAGATCGAGCGCGACCAGGGACGCACCCTGGTTGGTGGCGAAAACCAAACCGTCTGCACAGGCGGGCGACGGCGCGACCTCGCCGAACATGCACTCGTTCTCCCACAGTTCCGAACCCGTACGCGCGTCGTACGCCGCCACGCGCGGGGTGGCGCTGAGCACCAGGATGTCGCGATCCGCCGTGCTGACCAGCGCCGGGGAGGCCCAGGAGATCTCGACCGTGCGGGGCGTCGTCCACGCCGGCTCACCCGTGTCGACGCGCAGTCCCAGCAATGCCGGACCCTCGCCCTGGTCGTACTGGACCAGCAGCAGGTCGCGGCAGACGATGAGTGAGGACGCATGCCCGTAGTGATTCTGCGGCACGCCCAGGTTGCGCGCCCAGACGCGCGCGCCATCGAACGTTAAACAGATCAGGTCGCCGGTCGCGAAGATCGCAAACACGCGCCGCCCGTCCGTGGCCAGAGTGGATGCCGCGTGGCCGGTATCGTCCGTGACCTCCGGCAGCGCCGTGGGTGAACCCGGAATCCCGTCCGCCGGCCGGCGCCAGACGATCGCGCCGGTGTCCGCGTCAATGCAGAGCACCTCACGCCCATCGCGATCGGCGGCCGAGAGGAACACACGGTTGTCCCAAACGATCGGAGAATTGAACCCCGCCCGGGACAGCTCGGTCTTCCACAATACCCCTGCCCCGGTCTTGCCGTCCCAGGTGCTCGGCGGCGTCGCATGGAGCGCGATGCCGTTGCCGTTTGGACCGCGGAAGCACGGCCAGTTGTGGAGGAACGCGTCAGGCGCCGGCGGGGCCGGGGCAACGGGCGACACCGGGCCCGCGGCCGATGCTTCAGGCCCCGAAACGACAAGGGGCCTGCGCCTCGTCGCCGAGAGGTACGCCATGGTCGCAACGGCCAGGACCAAGAACCCCACAGCCGCCACGCCCCACCGGGCCCGCGCGGCATCGCGCGGCTGCCCCTCTTCGGGCTCACCCGGATGCGGGACCCGCCGCGCGCAGGCGGCCATCCAGCGCAGGGCGACGAGCAGCACGATCGCACCGCCCAGCAACAGCGAAGCGCCGGTCTGGCCGAACGCCTGGCCCCGGAAGAACGCGCGCCGCGCCAGCAGGTCCAGGGCACGCACCTGCTCCGCAAGCTGCTGGTCCGCCGGGTTCTGCCGCTGCCGCGTCACCAACTCCTTCAGGGCCGGCGAGTTCAGTGGGTCTGCCCGGCGCGTGTCAACAAGGTTAAGGACCAACAACACGGCCACGACCAGACAGAACACTCCGGCGGCGAACGCCACGCCGCGCGCCGTCCGGTAAGACAGCGACACGGGCCCGGGGCTGTTGCCTTCATTAGGAAGAGTGGTCATGCGTGTCCGTCTTGTATCTCACTGTCGGAACGCGTCCGCCAGCCCTGCGTGCAGAACCGGAATTCCGCGCTGCGGTCTCCGCACATTGTAGCCCGCGGGCGGCGCATTGCCAAGCCGCGAAGCAATTCACGCGTAATGCGTCAGCCCCCCCCGGGCGCCGGCCCGCCCGGTCATACCAAGCTGAAACTGGCCACCACGCTTCCGGAGCCCGCGAGGACGCGGGCGCTCCA
>Ga0208961_1000873_pt1 | contig 11193 bp, 22 predicted proteins | sample RifOxyB3_FD_184034 | JGI IMG/M metagenome (GOLD analysis project Ga0208961, IMG submission 184034) | Groundwater microbial communities from Rifle, Colorado - Rifle Oxygen_injection B3 (SPAdes) | ecosystem: Environmental > Aquatic > Deep subsurface > Groundwater | place: Rifle, Colorado, United...
AATTTCTGCTCGGTCAGCCAACTCATCAGGAACTGAATCATGTGTAGTCCTCCAGGGCTTGAATGCCCATGTTTGTTTCGTGGAACGAGAGACTCTTGAACGTCAAGAACCGGGTGCCGTCGTTCGTCTTCCAGCCACCATCGGCTTGGCTCCAGACGTCGTTCATTCTGAACCACAGGCCGCCGCAGACCCAGCGCACGAACTTCATCTGGCGCAGGTTGTACTCGGTCGCCGTGAACAGACGACGAACGTGGAACATCGGGTCGCGGGCGAAGTACATCAGAACCTCTGCGGCGCAGCGAGCACGATGAACGCGTCGAGGCGGGTGTCGACTGGCGTGCCTGCCGCTTGGTAGAACCGGCACGTGCGGACCTGATCGGCCGTGAACTGCACCGTGAGCATCTCGTCCTCGATGGCGATCACGACGCCGTCTTGGGTGTACCCCTCGAAGTTCCGCGGCGGATGAACGATCAGGACCTTGGTGCCGACCACAGCGGCGCGAAGCGAACTCATGCCAGCTCCTCGATGTTGCAGAACTCGAACACTTCGAACGACTCGTGGTCGCTGTGGCGCTGGCAGAACGAGCGGATCTCGTTGTGGGCGCGGGTGAAGTTCTGACGATCGACGAACATCCGCACAGCGCGGGTCATGTCATCGAACGCCTTGTCATCACCCCAGTCGGCGATGATGTTCCCGATCTCGGCGATGATCGCAGTCAGGTGACCAGCCGTTCCACAGGGATGAACACGGGTCGTGCCGTACGACTGCCAGACCAGAACAGCTGGCTTCTTGGCGATGTTGCTTTTTGCTTGGGTCATGGCTCAGGCCTCTTGCGGAAGGATCATCATGAACGCGACGCCGAGGATCGCGAACGCGAAACAGCACGTCGACACGGACTTCAGCAGGGCACCGGCCACCAGGAGGCTCGAGGCCAGGGCGCAGAGGCTGATCGCTTGCCAGACACGACCGACGGTGGTGGCCCCACCAATGGGGCGGCGCATGCACTGCCGGAAGTACGTGGTGTCACAGCGGAACGAGATCTTCATGGAAGTTCCTTCAGAGGATCAGGGCGAGCAGGCACAGGACGCCAAGGATCGGGTGATCGTCAAGGATCAGCACGATGGCACCAACGAGGAGGATCAAACCACCGAGTGTCATGGTCGTCTCAGGTGTTGTACACGCGGACCGAGACCCACTGCAGTTCGGAGCAGCCAGGCTTGTTGTACGACGAGAACGTCGGGTTCAGGATCCAGCAGGTCACTTCGCCGTCGGGGCGGGTCTCGACACCGGTCAGGGCGAACGTGGCCTCCTTGCCGGACTTCGCGCTCAGCATCACGAAACCGATCGCGGCACTGTTGTCGTCGTACAGGCGCTGCAGACCGCCCAGATGATCCAGAGTGCTGCGCTCGATCGTGAACACACCGCCGAAGCCGGTGGAGTCCTTCGTGAACGTGAACGCTCTCGACGAGATCGTTTGGGCGATGGTGTTTCGTGCCATGTTCGTTTCCAGTAGTCCAGGGTTGAACTATAACACGGTCACCGTGGATCTGAGGCGGCGATTTGTAACAGGCCCTGAACTTGTAACGCTCAGCGCGGCTGCACTCGAGCGAACAGGTCCATGTCGAAGTACACCCAGCCAGACATCCGATCGTACGCCATGCCTTCGGGCAGGGGCGGCAGCACCGGGAACTGGGTCCAGGTCGGGCGGCCAGCTTGCCGGAGCTGGAGCGACGTCATCGTGTGCATCGGGATCACCGAGCCCAGGTGAACGTGCGTGAGGCCTTCGGCCTTCAGCGCTTCCAGGTACGCGATCAGCGCGGCGAGCGTGGCGGGCGACACGATCAGGCGGCCTTGAACACCACGACCACTGGGCCGGACTTCTGGAGCTTCCGGCGGTTCTTGTTGATCTTGATCGCGAGGGCGGAGATCTTCTTCTGTTCTTCGGTTTGGGGAGCGCGGGTACGTGAAGCGAAGGCGGTGGACATGTCTGTGATCTCCAAGTTGATGAAGCTATTCTATCACGAACTCAGGTTCTGTACATCGGCGATTTGTAACGCCACAGAACCTGTAACGTGTCAGTACGGGTTCAGCTTTCGCATCTGCTTCTGGTTCAGCTTCGCGACGCCGACGGCATCCCAGAACGAGACGTCGTCCGAGAAGATCGTGTGGGTGTACGTGTTGAAGCTCTTGGTCATCAGCTCCAGGGCAGCGTCACGATCGGCTTCGGTCTTGAACACCGACTTCCGGTACACGACGTACACGCCAGAGTTGTTGAAGTAACCAGGGCCGAAGCCCTTCTGGTTCAGCCAGGAGAAGATGCGGGCGCTGACGGAGCGCGACTTCGGGGCGTACTCGGCGGCGGTCTTGGCGACGATGTCACCGTAGAACTTGTCACCGCAGTAACCTTTGTAGCTCCAGTAGATCGTGATCATTGCTTCTCCAGACGTTGAAGCTATTCTATCACGAACCTAGGAAGTCTGAGGCGGCGATTTGTAACCGCCTCAGAACTTGTTACGCGTACAACTGAACCAGCTTTTCCCAGTTCGGGGCGCCAGAGGCGGCGAGACCCAGAGCACGGACGAGAGTCCGGAGCGAAGCGGACTTCGCGTTCTTCGACGTCTTCACGACGGCGAGAACTTGCTGACGTTCCTTGGCGGAGAGCGTGCCACCTTCGATCTTGATGTCGTTCACGATCTCACCCATGCGCTCGAAGATTTCCTCGGCGGTCGGATCAATCGAGATGATGAACGCACGAGTGCGAAGAGCGCCGTCCGGATCGAGCTTGTTCAGCGGGAGGTTCGAGATGAAGATGATTCGACCCGTGAACTCGAAGTGCTTCGGGATCTGATCGCCGCTGATGTCCACGTCCTCGTCGGAGCCATCTTCTGGATCCTCTTCGTCGTCAGCGCGTTCCTTGCCCTTGCCCTTCTTTGGACCTTCGTCTGGGTCGTACATCCCTGAGGACTTCTTCGACCAAGCGATCTTCCGGACCTTCTTCGTGTCGGTCGCGGCCTTGATGATGTTCCGTCCGTCTTGCGATTCGAGAGCGCCGTCGCAGTCGTCGAACAGGATGATGCCAGTGCGGTTCTTGTACAGCGCGGTGTACATCCCGATTGGCGATGCGGAGCCAGTGATCTTGAAGAACCCAGAGCCGTCGGTCAGACCGTGCTCTTCGAGGGTGTCCTCAACGGTTTGGGTCTTGCCCGTACCGCCACGTCCAGCGACGAACAGGGCGTTGAACGATCCCTTGATCAGACCAGTTGTGAGGCCTTCCAAGTGCTCGATCGACTCGCTGAATGAGACGCGGTCCTCAGGGACATCGACTTCGTACTCTTCGCCCTTGCCACCCTTGGAAACGATCAGTTCACCAGAGCCACCGCCGCCAGAGATCGAACCGCCAGCCTTTGGAACTGGAGCGCCGATCTTCGCGCCCTTCGGAAGCGAGATTCGCTTCCCTTGCATCACGAGCTCTTCTTTGTGTTCTTCGACCCAGTCATCGTACGCGTGCGCGTTCTCTGGGTGGTAGTTCATCACGAACTCGGAGCGGTTGAACGTCCGGCCTGCCTCGAGCTTGCTGACCATATCCTTGATCGCAGCTTCAGGAGTGAACTCACCCTTCTTGGCTTCGTCGAGCTTCGCGGTCTTGTTCGGGTGATCGACTGGAAGATCGGAGCGAAGGACGCGGCGCTTCTCGCCAACCTCGTTCGTGAACCAAGCAACTGACCCTTCAGACAGTTCTTCGTCGTACGTGAACTCTGGGAACTTCGGGTGCGAGCCGATCTTCTGACGTGCTTCGGCGAGAGCCGCTTCGCGTTCCTCAGCGTGCACCTTGATCTTGCCGATCTTCGGACGCTTAAGGACATCGACGAGAGTCGGAAGCGACTTCACGAGCGAAGTGCCCTTGAAAGTCACGCTGAACTGTGGGTTGAGCCGTTCCACAAGTCGACGGACACGATCTCGGAGGACTTCGAACCGACCCAGTTGAATCGGATGCAGTTCACACTGCCATCTTCAACGTACCGGATCCCGTGGCCTTCGCCCGACGAGTTCTTGAAGTGCTCAACCCCGAGCTTCCGGAGCTTGAACCCCATCTTCTTCTCGAGGTACGAAACGATACGCGACATAGCTGCACCGACGTTCGCGGTGCTGACTTTCGCTTCAAACAGTTCTGACAGTTGCATTCTAGGACTCCGTGTCTGGAGTCCTATTTATGCTTCACAGGTACTCGATGAGCTGCTCGCCGACCTTCGTCCACTGCTCGTGGGTAACGCCCTTGGCGCACGGGTGCGGGATCACGCGAAGCTTCGTACCTTCGCGGTGCTTCAGGTACTTCCAACGATCGAGGTACGTCGGGCCGCAGCACAGAACGATCTTCGGCTGGTACTCTTCGATCAGGTCGTCGATGCGCTTCATTCGCGCTGGGATCACGTCTCGGAAGTACTGCTCACGACTCTCGAGACCAGGGACACCCCAGTCAGCGTACGGCCAGTGCTTTGTGCTCTTCGCCGGCAGGGCCGAAGTCTCGAGCATCAGCGGACCGAACTGTGCCGTACCGAGGAGCACGTTCTTCTGGAACGATCGAAAGACGTCGACGTTCAGATTCTCTTTCTTGGCACCGTGCGCAGCGAGGAACACGTGAGCGACGCGACGCCAGTACGCTTGTGTCGGCACCTTCTCACCAATGAACCACTTCGTCTCGCCGAGCTCGAGCAGGTCCTGCTTCAGGTTCGTGATCGGGATCGAGCCTTGCTTCACGAAGCTCAGTACGCGGGCTTGAACATCAGCCAGCGTTCCTGTGCCAGCTGGCTCGGGGCCGATGAACCAGATCGTGCTCTCGGGGTTCCCGACGCCGAGATGCCCGTCGATGAACGATTGGACTTGACTCACGTCAGTCCTTCTCGAGAACGGCCCAGCCGTTGTGCGAGTCGAAGTACCCGGACCAGTGCCCAGGGAACAGCGTTCCAAGGTCGGAGAGCCAGTCGTACACGTTCACGGTGTACGAGGGTTCATCGCACTGAATGCGGAACCGGTTCCCGTACACGGGCCGATCGTTCACGTGGATCTCGACGCGCTCACGGATGTCGTTCCGGTACTGATCGCGCTCGACGATCAGCGGACCCATCGGCGTGATCATCTTCAGGAGCCAGTACCCACGGCCTGGGAGGCCGCGAATCGTGACGTACTCGCGTTCGCACACGAACGTCTTCACGCCATCGACGTACAACCAGAACTCGTTGTCGTCGATGTTCACTTGCTCGATGCGAGGCGACCGCATGGTGATCGGCATGGCTCGACTCAGTAGCTTTGCGAGTACACGGTGTGCCAGGCACCGGGGCCGGTCAGATCGATGCCGAGCGAGGTAGCGAACTCGGTCAGGGCTGCGATCGCGGTTGCGTGCTTCACTTCGGCCTTGGACTTCGAAGGAGCCCAGACCACTTGCGTGACGTCGGTGGTGAAGTAGAAGCCCTTCTTGCCAGCGGGCATCACGGTGACCTCGAGGTACGAGAGGAAGCTTTCCTTGCCCGGGACTTCCTTGCCCTTCGAGTTCAGGATCTGCTTCACGACGTTCACGAACTTCAGACGGAGCTCGGTGCCGCCGGGGAACTTCACGGTCTGCAGGTACGGGGTGCGACCGGGGCCGAACGAACCTTTCAGAACGGCGACGACTTCATCCTTGCGGAGCGCCTTACGGGCAGAAGCTTCGTCAGAGAACAGGACTTCCAGGTCGGCGACGGTTTGTGTCATTTGGATCCTCGGTTGGCGATGAGCCATTGTACCACACCTGGCGGGTCCCGTGCGATCTAGATTGTAACGACCCTCAGGTTGTAACAGGCCACTGGTAGAACCCGTGTCCCGACACTTCCTCGTACAGTTGGCGCATCGTCCGAAGGATCGCGTCGCGCTCCTCAGGGGTCGTGCCACACTGAAGTGGGCCGCCTTCGGGATCCCGATCAAGACCGAAGTCGTGCCGGTACCGAAGGGCCATCGAGTACAGGAGCTCGCGCGGCGGCTCCTTTGGGAGACCGAGCTTCATTGAATCTTCAGGTCGATCCAACGCACGATCGCTTCGCGAAGCACTGGCTTCAGGTCACCCTTCTTCAGAGCGACGCGAGCATCGAACACGAGGTCGCCGCTGTGATCAGCTTCAGCCACGCCGGAGGAGATCAGCGCGTCCATCAGATCGGCGGTGGCGTGATCGAGAGCTTCGTCGTACGAGACGTGCATCATCGAGTCCAGAACTTCCATCGCCTCGGCGTACTTCACGCTCAGGACGAGGTTCTCGTGCGAGAGCGACATCGCGTCGTTCATGAACGCTTGAGCGATCCCTTGCTGAACTTCAAGCACGGCACGCAGGTTCTGAAGCGCGGTGTCCAGATCGTTCCCGGTCTGAATCATCGAAGTCGCCTTCGAGCCGATGATTCCGGAAGTGAACTCTTCGAGGAGCTCGTTGATTCCGTCGATTGCGAGCGAGTCCTGATCTGGGTCGGTTGGTTGTCGTGTACTGATGATCGCCATAGTTTCCTCCGTGGTGCTCAGTCTTGCTGAATGAACCCGATCCGAGCTTGTGTACCGACCGGGCACAGCTCGAGCAGTTCAAAGATCTCTTGCGGTTCGACATCAGTCGGATCGACTGGCTTGAACCGCTCGATGAACGACTGGTCTTCCGAATGCCCGTTGAATCCCTTGCCGGCGTACTTCACTTGACCGCGAGCGGTGCCGGTGACGATCATGTACTCGTTCAGTTGCTCGTGCAGGTACAGTTGGCCGGCGAGGATCATGGGGGCGCGTTGATTGTTCAAAGTTGTCTCCTGGTATCGTGGGGTTCAGCGATCGAATGATCGCGTGAGTCGATTATAGATCACGCTGAACCCCGTGTATACCAGCCTGTTCAGGATTACCAGGCGTCCGTGACGTCGCCGATCACGAACGGTTGCGGACGAGCGTACACCGCGGTTGGACCTGGCATGTACGTCTCGTTGTCGTAGATCGTGCTGATCGTGACCGCGGTTGACCCAGCCATGGCTTGCGAAGCGAACAGGATCTCAAGGTCGAACTGCGTGTTCGTGACACGGTAGATCTTCATCCGCAGATCATTGTTCGAGATCGTGATCGGGCCGATCTGTGTGCCAGTGCTGTTCCCGTTCCAGATCCCGACTGGGATCGTCGGTTGAGTGATCGTGTACGGAAGCGACTGACCGAAGATTCGAGTCTTGTCGGCTGTGAGACGCCACACGCCAGCTTGCGAGAGCAGGTTCCGGAAGTTCGTGTCGCCAGTGAGCGCGCCACCAGTGTGCGAGAGCTCAACCTGAAGACCACCGCCCGATCCAAGGAATCGGTTCATCTCGTCCATGGACGTGAATCGGAACTGAACGCGGAACGTCCCGTTCCCGGCTGGCACGTTCCCAGAAAGACCTGGGGATGGTGGCGAGCAGTGCACGGCGACAGTGGTTGTCGACTTGAAGTTCGGGAACGTACCAGAGAACCCGTTGATCCCTTGCAGCGAGAATCGGTTCACGTACGCCGTGTTCAGAGCGTTCACCGTCTCGGAGAACCCTTGAACCTGACGAATCGCCGAAGCACGACGGTTCGAACGACGAGCAGCGCTTGGGTACCGAACGTCGAACTGCGCGTTCAGACCGATCAGCGACGAGTGCACTTGTCGACCATCGCTCACGAACGGCATGTCAGAGATCGCGCCCACGAATGAGTTCGGTACTTCCAGACGAGCGATCGCGTACTTCGCAGCGGCAAGGAGTGCATCCCAGTCCTGCGAGTTCGGCTCAACCTTCAGGTGTTCGTACTTCGTACCAACAAGCGGCACAGCGTGCATCCACATGAACGCAGCCTTGTCGATTGGGTACACCGAGTTGTTATCGGTCTGAAGTGTGCTCAGCGTTCCGACTACGTACATCAAGTTTGCTGGACTGAAGTTCACCCAAGTCGTGTTGTTGTCGTACTGCCATTGGCCGTTCTCAAGAACTTGTGCAAGAACGTACGGCGTCCCCGGCATCAGAGTGTTCGTTCGATCCCAGACGAGGTACGCATCTTGAACCTGGAAGTTCACATTCAGAACAGCGGCCGGCGCTGTTGTCAGGACACCACCAACGTAAATCGAACCCGGAACGTTCGCTGCAGTCGGATCAGCCATCACCCCGCCAATGATTGCGTCAGCTGACGAGCTCGAGTCGTTGTAAAAGAACAGAGTGTTCGACACGGCTTGACGAGTGATCTCGCGATCAGCCGAGACGCCAGCGTTCGACGAGTACAGGATGTTCGCGTCCTCTGGAAGGAGCGCCTTGTACTTCGTGCGAAGGTCACGGTCGAGTTCGCCGAAGTTCGTGAGGTTCGTGATCGATCGACCGATTGCGCCAGAGCCGAATGCCGAGACCGATGTCCCGCAGATCTGATCGACGAGTTCACGAATCAGGTCGTACTCTTCACGACCACCGAACACCTCGACCTGCGGCCAGATCTGATCCCAACCGCCGATTGTCGTCGCTGTGCTTGGGTACCGCCCGATCCCAGTGTACACGTACAGGAAACCAGAGGCAGCGCCAGTGCGCTCGAACCAAAGGTCGCCAAGTGCCATCGGTGTCGGCGGGAGCGATCCGACTTCAGTGACTTGAATCCCGCCGAGGGACTTCCACGTCTGCGGCGAAGCGTCGACGAGGACCTTCAGGGTCAGGGCATTGCTGTCGTACCAGAGTTGGCCGACAGTTGGATTCGTTGGAGCAGCACCGTCAGCGAAGTTCTCAAGCAGGCGGAGCAGGTTCTCTTGCTGGAACTTACCGAAGTTCGCAGCACCCTTGCCGGTCAGGGCGAGTGGTGTCGAGGTAGTGTTCAGCGTGCCGACGGCAACGTTGATCGGGGACTTGCCAACCGGGTCAACCGCTTGGTTCTTGAATGTAAGCGTGTAGCTCATTTAGGGCTCCTCGTCGGATGGGGATGATGTGTCGCGATGTCCGACTGTCTAGCTCGCAACCGTCTATTTAAGCAGAAAGGGAGCCGAAGCTCCCTTTGATCATGATGCCTTCAGCAGGCTTGGCGGCACTGACTGCCGTGGAGCTGAGCTCCGTGGTACGCGAACGTGCCGGTCATCCGGTGCATCCAGGAATCGAAGCATCTTCGCCAGGATCTCGGAGCGCACAACGTCGCTGTTGCTGAACTCGATCACTTGAATCGACTCCACCTTGCCACGCAGCTTCCGCACTGCCCATTCCAGCCCTGTCTCAGGAACACCGCGAAGGTCCGTCTGCGATACGTCACCGTTCACCGCGAACTGCGAGTAGTTCCCGATACGCGTCAGGAACAACTTCATCTGCTCGATCGTCGTGTTCTGAGCTTCGTCAAGAATCACGTAGCAGTTGTTGAACGTTCGACCACGCATGTACGCGAGCGGCGCGAACTCGATGCTCTTCTCATCGAGAAGCTTCTTCGCCATCGTCGGACCGACGAGGTCATTCAGCGCATCAAGCAGTGGGAGGAGGTACGGACTGATCTTCTCTTCGAACGTGCCTGGCAGGAATCCAAGGGACTCACCAGCTTCGACGATTGGTCGTGTGATCACGACGCGAGAGACTTCCTTGTCAAGGAGTTTCTTGACCGCGACTGACATCGCGAGGAACGACTTCCCTGAGCCGGCAGGTCCGGTGCCGATCGTGATGTCGGACGTCTCAAGGGATTCGAGGTAGAACCGTTGCGATTCTGACTTCGGTTGCGGGGTAGAGCGGAGGCGGATAGATTTCCCTTCGTGCAGGTTAGCAGCTTTCGAGTCAGCTGGATACTTTTGCTTCTGAGCCAATGCGAGTCGACGTCCCATGAGTTCTCCTACAGAACTGGGCTGAACTGTGTTGAACTTTCGTCCAACGGCGATTGCCGAACTGACTGGGCTTAAGTGTCTGCTTGGGTCGCAAAAGCGATCCACTTGCTGTAGGATTGCCCGTCGTCGGTTTCAGAGGACAGACGATCAGATCGCTGTCCGCAGAAGATTTTAGTCTTGCTTGCGCAATACGAACTTCATCCACTCGATCGTTGTGCTCTTCGGATCCTTGAGCGCGGACTCACCGGCGTCAATGCAATCCTTGAGGTACTGAGCGAGTTGAACGTGGTTCGCTGGTGACAGGGCTTTCAGAGCGGTCACGACATCCGTGTGCGTGGCGTTGCTCTCGAAGTCGATTGGATTCTCGAGTTGCAGGGCGGCGGACTTCAACCCCTTCTTGAAGAACTCGGAGAGCCAACCAAGGACAAAGATCTGGTACGGGTTCGTGACCTTGCCGTCCTTGATGATCTCATCAAGCGTGAGCTTCAGCGGCACTGGACCCTGACCTTCTGAGAGTTCAGTGGTCACGATCAGGTCGATATGTTGATGGAGCTTCATTCGGCATCCTTGTGAGTACGCTGTATTTAGCGGTCACGATGTCCTAAATACTCAAAACGAAGGAGACCAGCATGAGCGATTACCTGACACGGCCGGACGGCGAGTACTTCGTGGACGCCGTCGAGAAGCCGATCCCACCGCAGTCAACCTGGGCTGACCTCTCGGCGCCACAGCTCCTCGAAGTGAAGAGCACGCTGCAGACTCGTCTGTGGCAGTTCCGGAATCAGCCGCAGATCAGCAACACCCTGAAGCAATCGATCGCGAAGCTTGATGTGCTGATCAGCGGTACACTGCGCTAGTGGATCTTGTGCCAGCTCAGAACCTCTTCGAGGCGAGCAAGCAGCTTCAGACCAGCGGTTTGAAGCCAGACAGGATTCTTGCGATCGAGAAGCTCCGCTAGGAACCCGTGACAATCGGCGAGCAGTTCCTGTTGGTCTTCCTCATCGAGCTCTACTTTAGCAGGCTCTAGCTCCTCTTGGAGCTCAGTGTACGGATGTTCCATCTTGTGGCTCCTTGTGATAGGAGCCTCATCGGTATTTAGCACCGACTCTGCCGTTCGAATTCACTTCCCAGGACGCCCGAAAGCGCTGACGAATCAGCGCTCTCTTGATCGATTCCGCTGTACTTTAGCGGCGGATTTCTGGCAATGGTCCGGCGAACTGTCTCAATTGCGACTTGAAGTTCGCCAGTGCCCGGTGGTCAGAGGGGGACCCGGGGACCGGGCGGCGGTGTCCATCTGGTCGTTCGACCTTCTGGTGCTTCCCACCGTCGACCCACTTCAGGAGACCGGCCTCGATGTACGGTTGAAGTATCGT
>Ga0208961_1000875_pt1 | contig 11175 bp, 7 predicted proteins | sample RifOxyB3_FD_184034 | JGI IMG/M metagenome (GOLD analysis project Ga0208961, IMG submission 184034) | Groundwater microbial communities from Rifle, Colorado - Rifle Oxygen_injection B3 (SPAdes) | ecosystem: Environmental > Aquatic > Deep subsurface > Groundwater | place: Rifle, Colorado, United...
GGCGCGGCAGCGCAGGTCACGGCCGCAACCGCCGGGGTCAGTCTCAGCCCCGAGGTCATGGCGCACTACTACCGCGGCCTGGAGCACCTTCATCAAGGCCGGCCAGGGTACGCGCTGTTCTACCTGCGCCGGGCCGCGACCAATGACGAGCAGTGCCTGGCGGCCGTGGTGTGGCAACAACGGCTCTATGAGCGACTCGGACTGCCCGAGCTGGCCGTGGCAGTGCGGGACATGTCGCTCGACGGTAAGGTGGGCAGAAACCCAACGGCCGCGAAGTTCCTCGCGGCCCTGTCCGGCACGGAAGTCCCGCGGACGGGGCGAACGTGGCTGGTCTACACCACCGGTGACGTTCACGCTGAGTTCCTCGACGAGTTCCGGACAGAACTGGCGTCGGCTATCGGCGTCTCGGTCTTCCGGCCGGACAGCCTCGACTCCGTGGCGCGCGAACAGGACCTCGACCTGACGCGGGAATTCCACGCCCTGCCCCCCGGGTTCTGGCGACAAGCCTTGCCTGATCATGCCGTGGTTCTGACGGCAACCGCAACGGGAGGACGCATTCATCTGGCGGACGCGATCAATGGTCGCCAAGTCGTCCCGCCCGTGGATTTCGCTGGCGCCAGTGGCCGCGCCGCCGCCCGGCTCCTCGTCGAAGCACTGAACCGGAATGACGCAGACCACGCGCCGAAACCAACCGCGCCCGTCACGGAAGCGATGACTTCGTCCGAGGTCAGCCTCGAAACCGGCACGGATGCGGATCGGTTCGCGTTGCGGTTTGACCGGTTCCTGGTCACTCCCGACCGGCTTGAAGCCATTCTTCCGCTCCAGGCCGACTACAGCCGCAGCGTCCACATAGATCTCGCAGTTACCGAACAGCTCCTGCAGCGCGCGCTTCGCGTGGTCCGGCTGAAACCCGAGAGGGACGATGCGCCGCTCTGGCTGATGAGTATCCTGGTCCAACTGCGCACGATACACCGCATCGCCGTCACGACGTCAGGGAAGGAACCCATGGAGACGGCCTTCGGCGAGTTGCTGGAGCGGTATCCCCGCAGCTTCCCGGCGCACCTGGTTCGCTACATGCTGGCCCACAAACGCGCGGATGAAGGGAAGCACGCCGAGGCCGCCGCACTGTTCGGCCGGATCGCGGACGAAATGCCGACCGACCAGTGGTACGGGGCGTACCCGCGGGACCGGTTCTGGATCAACCTGCACTGTTTCCGGGCCAGAGAACTTGTCCAGATAGGGCGCGTCGAGGACGCCGAGAAAGCCGTCCTTGCCGCCCAGCCTTGGGTGGAGAAGCGCTATCCCGCGGCAAGCCCCGTACCGCCGACGCAGATGGTGTGGCCCTTCTATGGCGACCGCCAGAGCGCATTCTCATGCATCTACATGCCGGCATACCCGGACGTCGGGGGTGGCAGGTCGCTGCAGGGCGTCAACGATATCTGCCCGGTCCTCGATCAATTGCACCGCGACATCCTCGACCGGCGTTCCGGGCGTGTCACGGCGCCGAATGGTGACTCGCAGAACCTGTATGAGCGAGCGCTCGCGGCCGACGGCCCTGCCGCGGTCGGGCACCATTTCCAGTCGCTGGAGCAATTCTCCCGCGAGTTCCGGCCCAACGCCCCCCTCCCGGACCGGGTGAATCGCCAGTTGGCCTGGCTCTATCCGCGCCTGCCGGATCAGGCCGCCGTGGCACGCTTCGAGCGGCTCGAGACCGCTCTGCTGGCGCTGCCGCTCCAGCCGGACGAACGCTGCAACCTGCTCATGCACTGCGGGCGCTTCGCCGACGCGGAGCCGTTGCTCAAGGAGCAAGGCCAATCGCACTTGCCCTGGGAGCGGTTCGACGCCATCATGCGCACGTGCGAAGTCCTCTACTTCACCGGGCGCCAGAGCCGGATCGCGCCGTTCCTGCGCGACAGCCTGCAGCCCTTCACGCAATTGATGGCTGACGACGCCTGGACAAGGCTCCCCGGCGCCACGGGGCCGGAGAATGTCCTCCGCCGCCACCACGCCGCCGAGCTCTACCCGCGGCTCGTACTGACGACCGTCAGGCATCTGCTGGAGGTGGATCAGCCGGCCGAAGCCCTGCACCTTTACCGGAGCTTCAGCGACAACCCCGCGGCGAAGAGTGCAGTCCCCGTCACTCCCGCCTGCGAGCTCGCCCTGAAGTTCGAGGCATCCAAGGCCATGTTCCTGGAAGGCGACATCCTTCCCGCAACGGACCTGATCAAGGACGTCATCGTCGCGACGACAGACAAGGACACCGCGTACCCGGGTTGCGTCCAACCGGGCATCTGGAACCTGCATGCGCTTGCCCTGCACCGCCTGGAGCAGTTCCGCACGTACGGCGCGGCGCAGAGCGCGATGCGCTACTTCCGCACCGTCGTGCTGCCGGATCTGCCTTTCCCCCGACGTATAGCCGTACCGGTGTACCTGTCGCGCGTGTGGGAACAGCCCTGGATGACGGCGAACGCAACGGCACTGAAGGCCATCGGCGAGGAACTCCTGCCGTACGCCTACCGCGTGTGCTGCTGCGATCCAACGTTCCCTCGCGCAGGAGAGAGCATCTGGCGCGACTTCTCTGGATGGCAGATGGTCGGCGCCCTGTCTGTCCTGCCCGTTCGGGACACCCTCGACGTGGCCCCGTTCTTCCCCGTGCTGACACTGCCCCATGGGCCCCTCGTAACCGCGGCATTCCTCACCCGCAACCGGGGCATGGCGCACGACGCCTTGCCCGCACTGCTCCTGGCCGCCGCGAAACAGCAAGGGGTAGAGGACATCTCTCGGTACATCGATCGATTCCCAGACGTCACTCCGAAAACCATGCCAACACTCCTCGAACTCCTGGACCATCCCAACCCGCGAGTCCAGGCCAACACCCTGTCCTGCCTGCGCAGGTACTACGCCGCCAAACTCCCCGAAGATGTCGCCAAGGGCCCCGAAGCGCAACTCCTGGATTGGCTCCGTCGCGCGTGCCGTGACTCGTTGGCGGCTCAGGGCCAAGCCGCGAAGGACAAGCCGTGACAACGGACGTCAAACGTCACACCGTGCGAGTCTGGTTGCTCTGCGGCGCTTTCGCCTTGGCCGCAGCCATCAGGGGCGGGACGCTTCTCCGGTTCCACGAGGCCCAGGCGCAACCGGCACCCGAGCCCGCGAACGTGGCTGCGGCGAGGGACGTTCTCCTGCTGCGGGCGCAGTACCGCGGGGACCGGAGCAGTACGCCAAGGACATCCACCCCTGTCGCGTTGCCCTCGCGCCAGCGCGTCGAGAAGGGCCAGCCGAGGCCCGACTCGGACGTTCACGTTCCTCGTGTGGCAGTGCTGGGAATGGTGGACTACGGCGCTGTCCCATCTGACGAACAACAAACCGCGGACACGCTCCTGCGGATGACGGAGATGTGTCTTCTGGAAATGGGCAAAGTACCCCTCGTCGACCGGACTGAGGTCGCCCGTGTGTTGCGCGAGCACGAGTTGAGTTTGACGCTGGTGCGCGATCCCGCGCAGCGCATACGCCTGGGGCAGATGCTTCACGCAGATTTCCTGGTCTGGGGAACGGCCCAAACCGCGACTGGCAAGACAGCTTTCGTGGGGTTGCGGATCGTCGAATCGCTCACCGGCACAGTGCGCGGGATTGCCACGGGGCGGCTTGATCCCGCCGCAGTGCCTGAGCTTGCCGCCGAGTGGGCCAGGGAGGTCGCAAAGGTGGCGACCGGCAAAGGGGGCCCGGCATCGGTCACTCTGGCCGTCACCCCGTTCGAGAACCGCAGTCGGTTCACGCGGCTGGCTGCCCTCGAATGCGGACTGTGTGACCTGCTCACCCGAGCCATCTGCCAGCAGGGCAACTGCCGGGTACTGCAGCGTACGAACATGCAGGGACTCCTGGACGAACTTCAGTGGATCAGGTCCGGGTTCATCGACCCGCGCGACCTACCGGCAGGACTGCCCTCGCGGGAGACAAGTTACTTGGTCAGCGGGCACTTCAAGGAAGATCCGAGAACCGACGAACTCTGGGTTTCTGTGCGCCTGGCGGTTACGCGGATGTCCGACGGCGAGACGGTGGTCAGCCAAGACAGAGTCGGGCGGATTGCGGAGATCGATCGGTTGTGCGCCAGGCTCGCAGTCAATGTCGTGCAAAGACTGTTGGGCGGCGCGTCGGACCGCGAAGCGGTGCCGGGCAACGGCAGCGAAGCGGACGCACTGATGACATTGGTCTATGCGGACGCCGTGCGAGTGTGGGATCTCAGTGACGCGGTCCAAGTAGTTGCAGCAGCCGATGGCGGACGACCTTTGGTGTGGCCGGAAGAAGAAACATTACTCGATCCCAAGGCCCCACGTCTGTATCAGGCGCTCAAAGTTGCCAGCCGCCTGGAATGTGTCCTGTTCCTGCGCCCCGACGACCTGAAGGCCACGGCGCTGCTCGGCGCGTGCTACGCCATCCGGGTGCCGGAGTTGTGGCGGTTGGGCAGATCGATCCAGTTGCTGGAGCATGTCGCCGGGACGGCTCCGGACTCAGAGTTGGGCAAGTTCGCCCATTCCCTCATCCCAAAAGTCTATGCCGATGCCTATCACCAGGAGGGACAGAATGCGGAGTACAAACGCCTTTCTGCCGAAGCGTATGTCCGCCTGGGCGACATGCGCAGCCTGTGGGAGGCCCACCGGGCATACTTGGAACTCAAGGACGAGGACAAGGCAATGGCCTGTCTGGTGGCCGCCGCCCCGCTCCCGCTCGACAAGAGCCCGAGGTGGCACCGGGATCACGCCGACGAGATGGAGTACGTGGCCCAAGCCTTGCTCGACTTGTGCCGGGAGACCCCGGCCGGACTCGATGCTGCCGTCGCGGTCCTGAGCCGGTGGTCGGAGTCCGCATCGCCGTACCTGCGCGTCACCGGACAGCGGTGGCTCGGACAGCTCTATCGCCAGGCCAAGGAACCTGCCAAGGGCGCCGAAGTCCTGACCGCTGCCGTGGGACTGTGTGTCCAACAGACGGACAATTGGTTCAAGTGGCACGAGTATTTGGCGCGGGCAGATGCCGCACTGTGCTATGGCGACATGGGACAACCGGAGCGGGGCATCTCACTGATCACTGCACTCGGGCCGGGACTGCGCAAGGCCTATGCCGCAGACGCGGGAGTCTGCCTTGCCTTGGGCGAGCTTCATGTACTCAGCGGCAACGGCGGGAAGGCGATTGCGGTTTACCAGCAGTTCAAGGAGTGGTTCCCTGCAGGGTGCAGGCAGGTTAGAGACCGCCTCGACCAGCTCCGCCGTCAAGGCGACACCGCAGCCGCGCCGCCACGCGCACTTGGCCGCTCTTACAAAGGTCGCTTGTTCGGCAGATCAGCGCTCTGCATGGTTGGCGATGACATCTGGGTTCTCGTAGGCGTGGCAGGAGGCGGGGGCGCACCCCTGGTTCGGTTTCGGCCGGAAACCGAGTCTTGGGAGGACGTCGACAACCGGTTCTGCAGCGCCTGGGATCTCGATAGCGACGGCACCTATCTCTGGATTGCCACTGAGCACGGCGTGTGGCGACGCGACGTTGCCACCGGAGAGTGGCGCCATTGGGACACCCAAGCGGGGCTTCCCGACAACCGCGTGTGCTGCGTGACGGCCCATGACAAAGGTGCGTACCTGGGCGTCGGCTGTCCCTACGGCCCCGGTGGGTTGGTCCACATTGACGCCGGCGGCGCCGTGCGTACCTTCGAGCAGGATGGTGCTCCTGACATGACCGCCATCAGCATTCTGGTCCAGGAATCGAGGATGCTGGTAGGATCCAGGGCCGGGCTCCACAGTCTCGACCGCCAGACCGCCACGTGGTCGCATCTGTACACTGAGGGGTACATGACCCTATTTGCTGGCCGCGACACGGTCTATGGCATCAAGGAAGCGCAGGCCCCCGTAATCATCCGGAACGACACGCCGTTCACCAAGCTCGACGAAGCGCTGAGTGGTTGCTGGTCCTCTTCCGGCGGCCGGCCGCGTCTCGAGTATGTCACGCTGATCGAAGATGGTGAGTGCCTTTGGCTCTTCGGGAAGTCGGCGAGCTCCCGGTGCGTCGCGGTGGCGTTCCATTTCGACCGCAAAAGCGGACGGTTCCGTATGTGGGGACCGAAGTCGGGGCTGGCTCTCGAGACTGTGCATCAGGCTGTGCTCTGTGGCGATACGTTCTGGTTGGCGGGTTGGGGGACCACCGACACACACGCAGTGTTGGTTAAGGTCACTAAGGCTGAACTGCTCGAAGCCCCGGAGGAGCCGCCTGTGCCTGATGACTAGACGGCGCCCTGGCGCCCGGTGGGCGCCGGCAACTCCAGTTGTACCGAGGCGGGCCCCAAGTGTTCCGAGCACAGCGTGACGGGTTGACTGGACCACGATGACCGGAGACGGACAGATCATGCTCAATCGCCTCAAACGTGTTCCCGTTCTCTTCTGCCTGGCCCTTGCCTGCCTGCTTCCGGCAATCTCGGCCCGGTTTGCAGTGACCGTTCCCCAGGTTGCCAGACTTACGGTGACCGACGCGCTGGCGCCGAGCGCGACTGCCAGCGACCCCTCGGATACCGATCTGTGCATCAGTGAGACGGCGCAGGCGAACGCTACTATCAAGCTGCACGTGGACCTCGCGCCCGGCCCCGCGCCTGCCGGCACGCCTGCGCAGGTGCTCTGGGAACTGAACGACGGCAGCGCCGGTCCGCCGCACGGAAACTTCGGCGCAGGCGATCCTGCGGTGCTGCTGACCCCGGCCGCAACGCGCGAGTTCAAGGTTAAAGTCGGCGCCGACGGGAATGGTGACGGCGCTCTGCAGCCGGGCGAGGTCACGCATAAAATGACCGTGTGGCTGGTGAAGCTCATTTCGCTGATTACCGAGGACAACGCCCATCCGACCAATCAGGCAGCCAATCCGGGCGGGATCGATCACTTCGTAGCCGACTACCCAGACCGCCCTACGCAGATCAGGATCACGGCGCTCTTCAAGCCGCACTCGAGACCTGTGAGCAAGTACCTGCGCTGGCGAGTCGACGGCGTTGGTGCCCGACCGACGCAAGGCGATTTCAGCGCGGGGCCAGCCGTTGTGACTCTGAACACCGCCGTGAACCGTGCTTTCAGGACCACCGTCGGCAGCGACAGGGACGGCGACGGGAGACTGCTGGGCGACGGGGAGGCGTTGGATGCCGACAGACTGCATATAGATTCGGGCCCCGCTGCGATTGCGCGTAAGACATTGCCGCATAGCCTGCGTGCGGACCTGACTGGCCGGGGAGAGACCCAACTCCAACAACAGTTTGACAGCGCCCCGGCGCCCGATGGCCGTTCTCAGGATCGCCCTGCCGACGGGTTTGCCGGTACCGGTGCCGACCGAAGCCGAGACGATCCGGCCGAGGAGATGAGACACGCTTCCGATGAGATTCTGGGACTTCAGAGCAAGCTTCGGGAAGCGCAGAAGGCCGAGCGTGCGGAGGAGGCGCAGAAGTTGCGGCAACAACTGGACGAGGCCGAGGCCGTCGAGCGCGCAATACTGCAGCGGAGAGAGGTCCAAGGGACGGGCACTCTGTGGCCTGAAGAGCCGCCTGTGCCTCATGATTGAGCGTCCTTGTGGCGTTGAGCACCATCCGCGCGGCGAGGGAACATGGGGAGTTGGGTACTTCGTGGCAGAGGTGGCGCATATTGTCCAACCAGGACGCAGATGGTCCGGTCCCGATGTTCCCGACCCAGTAGCGCAGGGAAAGCGAATCAGCATGAGATGGGTCAGCGGCAATAGAATGGCGACCGTTCGTTTGGCCGCGTTGGTCGCGACCGTGATCGCGTTGTTGCTTGCCACTCTCGGCGTACGGATGCGTACGGCCGCACGGACAGGCCCGGCGCCTGAGCCCCCGGACGTGGCCGCGGTCAGACAGGAACTGCTCCTGGCGCAGTATCGCGACGACCGCAGCAGCGCGGACATGCTCAGGCGCTACGCGGAAAGGACCGGTGTCTCCCTCGACACGGTCGGCACCGTGCTCGGCGGCATCGCGGAGCAGACACTGCAGCGCCCGTGCAGCCAACTCGAGTGGACCCTCGCGACGGAAGCCATCTACGCGTTGGGGATGCTGCGGCTCCCTGGTGGTCTCCCAGTGTTGAAGAAGATCACCGCCCAGCAGTACGGCGGCGCGCCCCGCAACGCCGCCATTCGCGCCATCGTGATGATTGGCGGGCCAGGACTGCTCGACTTCGCGCGGGAGATGGCCGCGAAACGCGGGTCCTTCGATGTCGACGAAGACATGGCCTTGTATGACACTCTGGCGTTCTATGTCGGCGTGGACCCGTTTGTGCCGGACAACCCACAGACCGTGATCCCGGACGCCGAGGGACAGGCACGGCGTGCGGAGGTCTTGGCGTTCCTCCAGACGGCCGTCGTGAACGAACGCAGCGACGACAACCGCGTGTAGCTCGACAAGTTGCTGGTCCGTGCCTGCGAGCCATACCGCACCAGCCCGGAACGGGAGTGCGTCCTGCTGAAGCTCGAGAAGTCCGAATGCGCCACGTACAGCCACTACGCCACCGAGGCGTTGCAGGCGCTCAAGGCGGCGCTGCCCGGCGTGACAGCCGACGTGGTAGCCAAGCCCGCCCAGCAGTCGATTGAGCCAAGTGCGAAGTCCGTCGCGCGACGCCGGCTCTCGGACCAGGACAAGGACAATCTGCACACGGTCGACGGCTACCTAGGGTCGAGCGGGGTCGTACTTGTGGAAGCCACTGGCAGTCAATTAGCTGTATTATAAGAGCTATGATATAATAGCCCTAACGGCGATTGTGGTGGCCCTGTTTGTGCGGTAAGGGTTCCTCCCGGTTTCACGGCCAGGCGGTCGCGGCGGCGTGATTACCCCGCATGGCAGGGGTGTGGGGTTGGGGATATCCGGAAAAAGGTTCGTCACCATGTCAAGTTTCGTTCACAGAATCCTCTTGATCGCCATTCTCGCGGCCTGGTGCGTGGGCCGTGCGGCCGAGCGCGGCGGGAAAGCCGTCGAAGCCGGCGGCGAGGTGCCGCAGCCGGAGTTCGGCGCCGCCGCGGCCGGGACGGTGGTGGACCGGACCACGGCGGGCAAGGCCGGCATTCCGTACCACGTCTACTTCCCGACGTCGTACACCGGCAAGAACGATCTTCCGCTGCTCGTTGCGTTCAGTCCGGGCGGCGACGGCATGGGCATGCTGAACGCGCTGAAGGGCTCCGCGGAGAAGGTCCAGTGGATCCTGGTCGGCTGCGACCGGCTGAGCAACGACACGGAGAGCACGCGCGAGGATTTGGCAATGGAGAAGGAGGTCATGGACGAGGTCCTGGCCAAGGTCCCACACGACGTGCAGCGGCTGTACCTGGCCGGGTTCTCCGGCGGCGCCATGCGCGCGTACAGCATGTCGTTCCGCCGCACGGAACGTATCGCCGGAATCATTGCGTACGGCGGGTGGCTGGGCGGCGCGGAGACCGCGGACAAGAAGTTCTGCAAGTACATGTCCGTGGCCATGGTGAACGGCAGAAGCGACAAGAACGCCAACGATTGGGCCGAGAAGGACGCCGAGGTGCTGAAGAAGCGGCGCTGTCACGTCAGGCTGTTCCCGTTCGATGGCGGGCACGAGTTGGCACCCGCCGCGGTGACGGACGAAGTCGTGACCTGGCTTGAGGAGGAATGGAAGGAGTTCGGGGGCAAGAAGGCGACCGGCGGAAGGAGCGGCGGCTCGCGCGCGCCCTCGACCCGCTCGAAACCACGGGACGAGCGGTGAGCTATGCCGTACGGAGTGCGGGGGCGGAGAATGCTGAGTCGTTCCGTGAAACTCGGCGAGGTCGCCTGGGCGCTCTTCGGTGTGAGTACCGCCTTCCAGGCGGAAGTGGCCGCGATGCTTCAGCGAGCGGCGGGGATCGGCTCGCTGAAGCTCGCCTCCGCTTCCGGCTGAAGCCGGGACTCAGGCACAATGCCCGATGCCGCAGGTTGGCGTCGAGATGGCCGGGCGGCGTTCTGGGCGAGGTCGGGAAGGAATTGACACGCGTGATGAATCGCACGGCAAACTGCATGGTTCTGGCGGTTGCTGGCTTGCTCTGCCTGGCGCCGGTGGCGTCACGTGCCGCCGGGAAGCCGATGCCGGTGCCGCCGACCTTGCGGCTGCCGCTGGGGCTGGAGGCTGGGGCGGGGGCGGGGTTCAGGGCGCGGCTGGAGGCGGTCCATGCGCTGGGCAAGCACCTGACGCGGCAGGAGATCGATGCGCTCTTCGCGTTCATGCACAAGCCGCTGCACGACGACGCGCTGCCGCCCGTCGAACTAAACGCGCTGAAGAACGATATGGCGACGGCGCTGCTGCAGCAGGCGGACAAGCCCCGGGACTTCGGACGGCAGATGACGGAGATGTGCCGCGACCCGGCCCAGGACGCGGTGTGGCGGGACTACTGCGTCCAGTTCCTCGGCGCGTGGTACGCGTACGCACCCGGCGACGAGCGGCGCGAGGTCCGCGACGCGCTCTGGGCTGCGGTGGCGGAGCCGGGGTCCGGGATTGCGGGGACGGCGCTGATCGCGTTGCGGAACAACATCAGCGGTCCCGAGATCGACCGGAAGCAGCTCGCCGAGAAGGCGTGCGCCCTGGCGTCGGAACCGAAGGCCGCCGAACCGACGCGCATCACAGCGTTGCAGGTCTGCGCGCTACTGAAGCATGGCCCGGCCCTGGCTGTGGCGCGCGAGCTTGCCTCGGGCACGGACAGCGCCTGTCTGCGGGTGTCCGCCATCGCCGCGGTGGGGCAACTGGGTGATGCCTCGGACGTGGGATTGCTCGAACGCTGTGCCAGCAGCAGGGACACCCGCATCCGTACGGCCGCCGCTGCGGCCCTGGAGCGATTGCGAAGCAAGACAGCAAGGGGCGCTGCCCCTTGACCCCGCCAAAGGGACTCGTCCCTTTGGAATCCCGTGGGCTTTCCGGCGGTTGCGCGCCAGTGGCCTGGCGCACAATCGCCGGAAAGCCGACGGGGACCAAGGCAGGAGAGGCCGGAGCGGCGCATGCCGGAGGGTCAAACGTGGTGTTCGCGGGCAAGGTGTAGCCAACACAATCTCGACAAACGGACGCGGCCCGCGAGAGCAACAGCAAGGGGCGCTGCCCCTTGAACCCCGCCAAAGGGACTCGTCCCTTTGGAATCCCGTGGGCTTTCCGGCGGTTGCGCGCCAGTGACCTGGCGCACAAT
>Ga0208961_1000876_pt1 | contig 11167 bp, 6 predicted proteins | sample RifOxyB3_FD_184034 | JGI IMG/M metagenome (GOLD analysis project Ga0208961, IMG submission 184034) | Groundwater microbial communities from Rifle, Colorado - Rifle Oxygen_injection B3 (SPAdes) | ecosystem: Environmental > Aquatic > Deep subsurface > Groundwater | place: Rifle, Colorado, United...
TATTTCGTGGCGTCCCGCAGGGATACCGCCGGTGGTTTAACTATTGCCTGAATCGCTACCGCCCATACCCTCACCGCTTGGCGGTGCGGCCCGTGACCCACCCGTGGATGTCCTTGCGGATGGATTTCCAGGCTGCCGGATCGGCCCGATCGTCCAGGAACCGGTCAAACAAGGCCAGGAATCCTTCCCGGAAGGTTTCCACCCCGTTCATGCGTTCCTGGAAACGGCTGACAGGATCCAGGGGTTGTCCTTTCGGAAACTTCAGTCCCCGGAATGCAAACCGATCGGCATCCAGCATGGTCTCCCACTGTTCATTGCCCCGCGCCAGGATAATCCGCGCCGCCGCCAGCTTCTTGCCGCCCAGCAGGGCGGCCTTGGCCTCGTTGCTGACCAGCGGCTGGCCCTTGCGTAACAGGGCCTCATGGGCGCCTTCACCCTCCATCACGAATGTCAACGGTCCCTGCAACACCACGGCAAACGTGCCGCGATCGGTATCCAGCAATCCACCCGACGCCTCGGAATAGAACCACAGCCAGGTAAGGAAGTCCTGCCCGAGATGATCGCCGGCCAGCTCATCCTCCAGTTCCGGCGTGAAGGAGACCGGGTCAAGGTCACGCACGTTGACCTTCTTCCGCTTGAGTGCCGCAGTGGCCGCCGTAAGCGGGATCGGCGCCTCGCCCAGGGTCTCCCGCAAGGCGTTCGACAGGCTCTCGGTCTGCTTGTCGGTAACGGCCCCCGCCAGCAGCAGCTCGGCATTGCCGTCGTAGACCATCGAAATACCGGTCAGGGTCGGCGGCATCTGCGGCAACAGCCGCTCGAGCACTTCCTTGCGGATGGCCAGACGCCGGTCCCGGCGCAGGCCGCTGCCGCCCTGGTCGCGAAGCTCGGACAACTCCTGGATCTGGCATTCTGCACGCAACAGGGCATCGGGAATTTTCCGCTCGGCCTTCATCAGCGTCAGGCGCAGGTACCCGCACAGGAAGGCATTGTCGTCGTCGATCTCCCGGTCCAGCAAATGCCGGCCACTCACCCAACCCCGTACCGCTTCACGGCCCAGGTGATCAAGTGGCGGCGCAGCATGGCGGGAAAACCGCTTGACGCTGTCCTCCGGCATGCCATGCGGCATGTAGAACATCCTGAAACTCAACGATCCGCTTTCGAAACCCATGCGACACCTGTTCCTTCCATCCGGTCCACCAGCCAGGGCGTCACCCCGGTCAAATCCATTATCCGTTCCACCGACGCCCGGTCCACGGGCCGGCCATCCTGTTCCCAGACCAGGGGCACCGGCGCCAGGGTATGCCGGCGCGAAGTCATATCCTCTACATTTCCATGGTCACTGGTCAACAACAGGTATGCACCCGTCCCAACCAACCGCTCACGCAAAACCGTCAGGAAACGATCCAGCAGACCGAGGACCACCCGTGCCTCCGCATACACTCCCGTGTGCCCCGCCCGGTCGGTCTGGAAATACTCGAACAGGGCCAGATGGTGTCGCAACCCGATGGCGGCCAGGTGTTCCGCCGACTGTTCGGGGGTCACCAGCGGACCGGCATAGCCGCGCGACCGCAAGGCTTCGCGCGTCAGGTCCTGGTATACCGCATCATTCACCGCCAGACGTTCCATCGTCCGTACCGTGCCTTCCACACTCAGGGCCATCACGGTGGTCACCGACTGCCGCCGATGTTCCATGACCGCCCGCACATCATCCAGGTAATACGCATTGGCGAAGGTGACCGTCCGGCCACGATCCGCCAGTTGCCGGAACAAATTGTGTTCCCGTACCAGGTCCCGGAGGGCCGGGCCCGGAAACCCCTCCACATGCCGCCCCACCAACCGGGCGGCATTATGCCCGGTCAGCAACGTGGCCTGCCCCGTGGCACTTTGCGGCAGGCCCGGCACCCCCAGCGTGGCATCCACCCGGACCGCATGCAGCAACATCTCCTCCAGCACCGGACAGACCCCGCTGTGCACCGGGTTGACGGCAGGATCGTCCGACCCCATCCCCACCCCGTCCACAAACACCATGATCACATGTTCTGCCAGCTTCATTGTATGGGTTTCGATTTTACTGGAATCCCTCGAAAATGCAAATTAATGAAGTCCGGATGCACTCATAGTGCGCGGCTACATCGGCAAGGATGTGGCACCGCTCTACGAGCGGTCCCCCCTGACTTTTCACCCGACATGGATCGCCGGTAGAAATCATCCTTGAATCCCGGCCCGGAACCGTAAACCATGCGGGTTGTGCGGGCGCATGGCGCCTGCCTGCAACCGGAGGAAAACATGGAACTTCAGAACTTCGAGAAGAAACGCAAGGCCCTGACCGGATCTTTCCGCACCTTGCTGAAGACGAAACCCGCCCTGCGCAAACAATCCATCAAGCTGTCCTGGAGCAACTGGGGATTCGGCATCGAACCGCTCGAAACCACCGCCCGCCGCCTGAACCGTTACGGGGTGGAATGGATCGAACTGCACGGCAACCGCTACGGCAGCGACCTCGGCTACCGCACCCGCGAGACGTTGAAAACCCTCAAACGCTTCAACCTCCGCGTGGCCGGCGTGTGCGGCATGTTCGGGCCGTCCAACGACCTCTCCAGCAACTCCGGCATCATCCGCCAGAACGCCATCGACTATATCCGCCGGCAACTGGACCTGTGCCACGACACCGGCGGTACCTACCTGCTGGTCGTACCCGGCGCCGTGGGCCGCCCCACCGCCTGCGATTCCAGCGAGTTTGAGCGTTCGGTCGAGACGCTCCGCCTCGTGGCGGACGAATTCATCAAGGCCCGCGTCCGCGGGGCCGTCGAACCGATCCGCTCTGCCGAGGTGTCGTTCGTCCACACCTTTGAGGATGCCCGCCGTTACATCCAGGCGGTCAATCATCCCGGTATCCGGCACATCAACGGCGATGTCTACCACATGCAGGTGGAGGAATCGAACATCGCCGACACCCTGTTCCAGGCCGGCGACCGGGTGATCAATCTCCACCTCGCCGACTCCAACCGCTGCGCCCTGGGGGACGGGTCCCTCGATGTCGACGCCATCATCATGGCACTCTACTGCACCGGCTACACGCAGGGTAACCGGTTCGCCACGCCGGAACCGCTGGGCCCGGGAGGCGATCCCTACCCGGCCATGTTCGGGAAACCGTCCGCCGCCCTGCTGGACCAACTGGTGGCCACCTCGGTCAAATACTGGCGCGCCCGGGAAACTGCGGTGAAACAATGCTGAACCCGGCGCCTCGTCGCCCCGGCCGCGTCTGCCTGAACGAGGATAACAACCACTTTTTCTGCTCGCATCCGGAATCGGACATGACCGACGAAGGGGCTGACCGGCTGGTGGATGCCTACGCCCGGAGCAAATCCCTGGGCGCCCTGTTCTTCAACCCCAACGTCAAGCGTGCCCATTTTCCCAGCCGCACCTGGGAAGCCATCCACCACGGTTACGATCCGGATGGCCCGACGGACCAGCCGAGCCTCCGCTGGTTGCCGCCCGAACGCCGCGACTTTTCGCCCGGTTCCGCCCGTTGGTGGCCCCATAATATCTGGCGTCTGGAACAACGCGGCGTCGATCTTTACGGGCGCTGGCTTGCCCGCTCCCGCCACCACGGCATCGAAGGCTGGCTCTCCGTCCGGATGAACGACTGGCACGCCAACGATATCCTCGATGCCTACTGGCACCCGGATTTCTGGCGCGAACATCCCGAATACTGGCGACGACCCTATCGTTACGAGTGGTGGACCGACCGCCAGTACGATTACGCGCAGGAAGCCGTCCGCAACCATCACCTGGCCTTCATCGGCGAACTCTTCGAGCGCTTCGATTGCGACGGGGTCGAACTCGACTGGTGCCGCAACCCCCACGGTTTCCGCCCCGGTTCCGAGCAGGCGGGATTGGCCCTGTTGACCGATTTCATGCAAACCGTCCGCCGGATGGCCGATGCCGCTGCGGCCCGGACCGGTCAGCGTGGGTATACGGGTCCCCGAAGATCCGCAGACCTGTCGGCGGATGGGATTCGATGTGGTGGCCTGGATCCGCCGGAAACTGGTGGACCACGTGGTGGCCTCGGTGTTCGTCAACGCCCTCTCCATGGATCCGCCGATCGAATCCTGGCTGGACGAAACCCGGCCCGCCGGCATACCGCTCGGTCTGGCTTTCATGACCGGCACCTTCACCCCCTTCCACTCCGCCCCGGGGCGCAAGGGCTGCATGCCGGTCACGCGCGAGATGGTGCGCGGGGCCGCCCTGGCCGCCTATCACCGGGGTGTCGACCGGGTTTACCTGTTCAACTACTGCTATTGGGAAGGCGGGAAAGCCGACCGCACCAGCGAATTGCTTGATTGGATGGATGAACTCGGCGATCCCGCCCGCCTGGCACAACTCCCCCGGCGCCATCCCATCGGCTACCGGGAAGTGGTTGCACCCGGGGAACCGGAGGCATCCCTCCTGCCCCAAAGCTTTCTCAACGGGCCCGGCGCCGCCTCGCGATACGGCCACGGCACGGCAACGTTCTGTCCCGTCATCGGTCCGGCCCCGGCAAACGGGCAAACGGCAACGGTGATCCTCGGATTTGCACGGGATGTCGAACCCCCGGCCAATCCGCCGGACCTGGAGGTCCGGGTGAATGGAATCGTCTGCCCGCCCGCCAACGATTCAGGGTTCCCCCGGGAATTCCCGGAACTCGTGGATAAACGCGGTGTCTTTTCCATTCCGACCGGGGTATTGCACAACGGCCGCAACGCCGTTGAATGTTTCAGCGAGAGCCGGCGCGGCGTCATCGTATGGGCTGAAATCGCCATCACGGGAAAATGACGTGGCTCAACACTGCAAACAATGCCGGATCCGTTGTTCCAGATCCTGTAATTCATACGGCTTGTGTATGAACCCCGACATGGAAGAATCCGGGAACTGACGCACCACCTCCTGCTCGCTGAATCCGCTGGCCACCATCACCTTGATGTCCGGCCGGATCGCCCGCAATTCATGGAAGGTGGCCACGCCATCCTTGCGGGGCATGGTCAAGTCCAGTAATACACAGTCAATGGAATCCGGACAACGGGAGAAACACTCCACCGCCTCCACACCATCGGATGCAACCCGCACCGTGATTCCCAGCCGCTCCAGCATGCGGCGCGCCACGTCCCGCACGCCGGGTTCATCGTCCACCACCAGGACCGTTCCGGACAAGGGTGCGGTGGACACCGGGGCAACCGTATATCCTCGTCCGGCACCGGATTCAGCCACGATCGCCGGTGATGCCGCCACCGGGAACAACACCCGGATGGTCGTGCCTTTCCCGACCACACTGTCCACCATGATGGCCCCGTGATGGCCCCGCACAATCCCCAGCACCGCCGACATGCCCAATCCGCGCCCCTTGAACTTGGTCGTAAAGAACGGATCGAACAACCGATGCAGGGTGGCCGCATCCATCCCGCACCCGGTATCGGCAACTTCCAGGAACACGTAGCGCCCCGGTGCCGGCTTGATGTCCACCCGGCTCCTCGCCAGCAGCGCCGCATCGCACGCCATCACACCCGTGGCCATGATCATCCGTCCGGGTCGGTCGCCGATGGCTTCGGCCGCATTGGTGATCAGGTTCATCACCACCTGCTGGAGCTGGGCGGCATCCGCGTCGATCCCGGGAAGATCGCCGGACAAGTCAAGGCGCATGGTCACCGGTTTGGGCACAATGGCCTGGAGCAGGCTGTGGTTCTCACGCACCACCTCGTTCAGCTGGATACGCTTGATCTCGAATTGCGCACGCCCCGAGTAGGCCAGCATCTGGCGGGTCAGGTCCGCCGCCCGCCGGGACGCCTGCAAGGCGGGATCCAGCGACGCATGAAGGGGCGATCCGGCACCCACATCCAGCAGGGCAATGTTCAGGTTGCCGACAATGGCCATCAGCAGGTTGTTAAAATCGTGCGCGATCCCGCCGGCCATCAAACCGAGGCTTTCAAGTTTCTGGGCATGCAACAGGCGCCGTTCCAGTTCCAGCCGGTCCGCCTCCATCCGGTGCCGGTCCGTGATATCCACGTTAAACTCCGCCACCAGCCATTCGCCGCTGGTGCTCTGGTACGGAATGGTATGCACCTGCACCCGGCGGTTGTTCTCGCGCGGCAGGGTCTCTTCGGTGACCGTAATCTGCCGGGTCTGGAGCGCCTGGGGGATACCGCAACCCGGACAGATTTCCGCGCGCTGCATGAAATATTCGTAACACTTCCGCCCGGCATAGTTCCCGTAGATCTTCTGCCACCCCGGATCCACGTAGCGGAGATTGAACTCCGCATCGACCACATCAATGCCGGTCTTGGTGACGGACAGGATGTATTCCAGCCGGTGCTGCGCCTCGCGTAATTCGCGTTCGGTCTGCTTCTGGACCGAGATGTCCTGAATCGACGTGATGGCATACCGGATCGACCCGTCATAATGCCGGGCGCAGGATACGGACACATGGGTTTCAACCGCCGTTCCACCCCGGCGTACGAATCGCTTGTCAAACTCGTATGAATCAACCGCCCCGGACACCATCCGCTGATAACGGGACAGCGAGGTTTCCACATCATCGGGATGCGTCAGAGAAATCCAGGTTTTTCCCAGCAATTCCGGCTCCGGATATCCGAGGATCTCGGTCAGCTTACGATTCACCCGAACCCACCGGTTGTCCGGACGGGTAATGGCAATCCCGATGTTCGCCAGCTGGAACTGGGCACGGAACATGGCCTCTTCGGACGGGAGCCCGACCACGTTCTCGTTCGACTTTTCAATATCGTTGGACATACATTTTATGCGGAAAAGTATACCTATCTACTCACAGGATTCCAAGTGTCAACTGTACATGCTTACGAATTACCGCACGATAAGCAGGGTGCCGCTGGGGGGTTGATACTCGTAGCAACCCATGTCAATGGTCACCGCCATGATGCGCGGATTGCCGTCCAAGTCCCGCTGGCCGCGCAACTCCGGCAGGTTGATCCCGGCGCCGATGCACGCTGAATCCGCCTTGACGTCGAGCCGGTAATCGCCGGGCACATGGCTCAACCCATAGCCCACCCCGGCCAGCAGGAATCCGGGATCATCCGTGATGTTGCCGGCGCCACCCGTCAGGTCAGTCGAACAGGAATACCCGATGCCGTCGGAACCGGACAGATCCTTCTGCACTCCGGTCGCATAATTGCCCGCCACAATGCAGTTGGTGGCCGACCCGGCCGTCCGGTAAATCCCGCCCCCGGATGCGCCAAACGCTTCATTTCCCACAATCGTGCAGTTGATGGCCCGCGCCGAGTCATGGGCCAGCAACACGCCGCCACCACCGGGCGTTGCCGTCCGCGCCCGGTTCCCGTACACCAGGCAATCGACCAGGGTCCCCCCGTACATCGCCATGGCGCCGCCATATCCGTCATCGTTGTAGGCGATGACACAGCGCCGGAGGGTCCCGCCATATATCATTCCTGCCGCACCCCCGCGCGCCGTGTTGTTCCGTTCAATGCGGCATCGTTCAATCAGGGGATTCCCCGACGGTACATACAGCCCGCCACCCGTCCCGCTCCCCCCGCCACCCGTGGCCGTACTCTTGGTAATGATGCTGTCCTGGAGGGTTCCCCCGATCATGCATACGCCGCCGCCGTAGGCATTGACCACGCCGTTGTTGGTAAACACGCAATTCCGGATCAGGCCGTCGGACACGAACGCCCCGCCTCCGTTCTGCATCCAATACCCGTTCCGCCAGGTGAACCCGTCCACCACGGCATCGGGATGCGACACGGCCAGCAGGCGTAACTCGGCAACTCCCCGCTGGATGATGGTATCAGCCGGTCCTGAAACCGAGCGCAATTCCACGGATTGGTTCAGGGTTATCGTACTGGTAATGGAGTAGGTCCCCGGCTGAACCAGGACCTCCGATCCGTCAACCGCCATCTGCATGGCTGACGCCAGGGCAACGGATGCCCGCTCCCACGTATCGTACGGAGGCAGGTTGGATCCCGTGGGCGAAACATACACCACGGCCGGCCCGACATGCAGGTAGTTGGTCCGCACCTTTTCAGCCACCTCACCAAATCCATTGCTGGCCACCAGCCGCACGGTATGGAACCCCGGCCCATACCCGTTGGTCACCGACCGATATTCCGTCCCGGTGCGATTGAACGTACCGTCGTTGGTGAAATCCCAGCGATACGTCACCCCGTTGGTCTGCGCCCCCTGTACGGTGGCGGTCAATACGGCCATCAGCCCCGTGTAAGCCTGTACAACCGGCGCCGAAAAATCACAGCGGAGCACGCCGCTGGAGGCATCCGCCCGCTCGTAACACCCCAGGTCCGGCAAGGCCGTGGAATCGCCGTCTCCATCCTGCGGACGCGCCTGGCCCTCCAGGTCAACCGGCAGACCACCCGGACCCCCGGCGTCCACGCAGGGCGATCCAACCGCCAGGCGGTAATCCCCCGCCGGACGGTTTTCAAAGGCCGGCTCGTTGGTCCGGTTGCCGGTTCCGCCGGGATCGTGAACCAGGTCAGGCGAACAGGTCCAGCGCACTCCCGTACCGGCATACAAGTCATCCGGCTGGCCGGAATCCGTCTGCGTGTTGTACCATACGATGCTGTTGCTGACCGTGGTGCCGGCGCCGTTATAGATCCCCCCACCCGTCCCCAGGGTCCGGTTGTCGCTGATCGTGCAGTGGACCACCCGTCCCCCGCCCAGCAGGATGCCGCCGCCACCTCCCCCCCAACTTCCGGATGCGTTTCCCATGATCAGGCAATCTTCGATCACCGCGGAACCGCTCTCCACGCAGATCCCGCCGCCGCCGTGCCCCGCCGTGTTGTTCCGGATCACGCAACGCCGGATGGTCCCTCCCGAGGCCCGGATTCCAGCACCGGCCCGGCTGGAGGTGTTCCAGCCAACGGTGCTATCGACTACCATTCCCCCGGTCATATAGACCGCACCCCGCCCCGACGAGCCCCCGCCCCCCATGTCCGTGGATTGGTTGTTCCGGACCACGCAATTACTCAGGACTCCCGTGGTCATATAAACCGCCCCGCCGAACACCGCCGTGTTGTTGGTCAGCCAGCAATTCTGGAGACAACTGTTCCCGGTCATGTAAACCGCCCCGCCATTTCCGTTGTAGTACCCGCGCTTCAGCGTGAAACCGTCCACCACGATGCCAGATGCCGATAGCTCCAGGATCCGGCGGCGGCTTCCCGAGGAGGCATTGGCGTCGAGGATCGTCACCGCGGGGCCGTTTACACTCCGGATCGTCACCGGCCGGTTCAACACCAGCACGGTCGGGACAGCGTAGTTTCCATTGGTAACGAGAATCGTGGCATGATCTGGCGCCACCGCCAGCGCGCTGGGCAGATTGGTGGCGGCGGTCGCCCAGGTCGCGTAGGGCGGAACCGGCGCGGCGCCCGGCGCCACGTGCAGGGTCGTGGTCAGCACCCGGATGTAATCGCCGCGCGTGATAGCGGCCGCCTGGTTCAGGATGTTGGTCACCCGGAGCGATACCACGTGGAACCCGGGCCCAAAACTGTGCGTGATGGAACCCAAACCAGCCCCTTGATACTCGAAGCTTCCGTCTCCATCGATATCCCACCCGTACCAGATCGCATTGGTGACCGGGCCGGACAGGTACGCGGTCAGTTCGGCATGCAAGACCTCGTATGCCTCGTTGGTCGCCGCGGTAAAACCACATCGGAATTCCCCGCCCGCCTGGGCGGGCGCCTCGTAGGCGCCCATATCCGATGCCGCCACGCTGTCCCCGTCCCCGTCCTGTGGCCGCGCCACGCCATCAAGATCCGGCGTGGAACCAGCGGTTAATCCCCGGTCAATCGCCGCCGACCCGGGCAACAGCCGGAAATCACCGGCTGCCGCATCCGTAAACGCCGGGTGATCCTGGATGTTCCCGGCGCCGGGAATCAACGGATACACGCAGGATGCGCGAACGGTCACGCCGTTGGTCACCAGGTTGCGACTGTCGGCATAATAGGTGCTGGTGTTCTCGTAGACGATGCTGTTGGTCAGACTCAACATGACGCCGGCATTGGTCACTCCCCAACCCGCGTTGCGGGCAATCGTGGCATGCATCAGCTGGGCGGAACCTCCGGTCCCCCAGAACCCGTGGCCGGTCTGGCCGTATACCAGCAGGTTGGTGGCCATCACCAGGCCCCCGGCCTGAAACATTCCGGCGCCCATGCCGCCATGAATCATCACCCGGTCCATCCACACCGTCCCGTTCTTGAGATACAGATTCCTTGAACCGGCATCCACCCCGTTCTCGAGGAACACGGACCCCGTGATGCGTGCCTGGGTCGTGGCCCCGTCCAGGTACAACACATCCCCATATTCCACGGAGGTTCCGCCCTGCATCCGTGCCTTGCATCGCACAAAGCGGTTGGAACGGATCTCCAGCGGAACCACGTCCAGCGCGTATAGCGCTCCGCCCAGCGAGAAACAGGTGTCGTGCACATAGTCCGAATAGACGCTGGAGTTTGACCACACATTGTCCGCCAGTACGGCAAGGCCGCCGGACAGGTACAGCGTGCCGCCCCGCTGGTAACCCGCCCGGCAGTACACGTAGTTGCCCAGGAATTGGACATTCGACACCACCACATCCACGTTCACACACGCGATCGCCCCGCCATACCCCTGCTCCCACCACCAGCCGCCCGTAATCCGGTTGTTGACGAAGCGGGAATCGCGGATGTCCAGCTTCCCACCCCCGTCCATGTAGATCGCACCCCCATACTTGGAATTATTGTAGACCTCGTTATGGTTGCTGACGATACAGTCACGCAGATCGAGCGAAGACCCCGCCTCAACCCGGAAACAGGCTCCATGCGCGGAGGTGTCATACTGTTTCCCGTCCGCCAGCGTCACGCGCTCCACCGATGTCGTGGACCGGTAGATCCGCGCGAGCCGCATATAGGTCACCGCAGCATCCCGTTTCACCAGGCTGGCGGCATTGGTCAATATACCCGGTGTTCCGGTCAGCCCCTGATACCCACCCCGGATGATCAATCCCGGATGGTTCGACACCACCAGTTGCGCAGTTAACGAATACGTGCCGGATTTCAGGTAAATAATATCGCCGGACACCGGGCTGTTGTTGATGGCGGTCTGGATGCTGTCATACGCGTTGGCCCAGTCGGCGCCGGTCTTCCCTCCCCCACCCGTG
>Ga0208961_1000885_pt1 | contig 11096 bp, 9 predicted proteins | sample RifOxyB3_FD_184034 | JGI IMG/M metagenome (GOLD analysis project Ga0208961, IMG submission 184034) | Groundwater microbial communities from Rifle, Colorado - Rifle Oxygen_injection B3 (SPAdes) | ecosystem: Environmental > Aquatic > Deep subsurface > Groundwater | place: Rifle, Colorado, United...
GAGAACTTGACTAGAGGGGGCACCCGAATGAACTCTCCGTCTCTCCGTCTCTCCGTCTCTGCCGCGCACCGTAGTTCCGCGCTGGTGTCGCTCCTGATCATGGGCGCGTGCCTGATCTGGCCATGGCCCGATGCCCGCGCCGAAGACCCGACGGTCGAGGCGACGGTCACGTCCGGTTGCGCCGGCAGCGGCAGCGGAATCTGCGTCGAGAACCCGGACTGCGGCGATCCGTTGCCCGACCAGGAGCAGACGCGGAATTCCTGGAGCCCCAATCCCTCGATCGATTTGGGCAACCCGCCATGCAAGCCCACGGGACCGACCCTCATCTGTGTCGGACTCGGGGGGTATGCCTACTCTATCTCAGGGTACAGTGACCTCGATACGTATACGCCCCAGAAGCGGACCCGCAGTGGCTCCTACGATGGCGAATGCGTCTGGCACTGGGGTGCCTGGAGCGGCTGGGCGAACGACGGCTCGCCGCAACAGGCCGGGGACTCGACGGACGTCATTGCCTGGCACACGACCGGGGGCAGCATCACCAGCGCCGGGGTTCTGACCGCGCCCACGGCGCCAGGCGCCATCTCGATCACCGCCACGATCGACGACGCGCCCGCGTCCGTGAGCCCTCCCGACGTGGGAACCCGTGACGATTCCCCGGTTACCAGCGCGGCCTTGGCGGTGACCGTCGTTGCGGTGACGGACCTCACAGTTCCCGGCGCGACGGAAATCCCGGACGGCGATACCGACAACGTCAACACCAAGGCGTACGTCATCGCCAAGTCCGACACGGCCGGCGCCACGCTGGTCGCCACGGCGGTCCCGTCCTCCGGGCCGCCGCTGCCCGGCTGCTGGGGTTTCACCGGCGGCACGGCGGTCGGTGACGGCCTGCTCCAACGCTCCATCCCCCTCGACCAGCCCGGCGCCTACACGCTCGACGTCACCTGCGGTACGTCGTTCAAGAAGGCCGTCGTGTATGTGGTCGAGGTGGACTTGGACATAGCCAACGGCGGAAGTGATCTTGACAACGGAGAAGTGGACAACTCGCCACCCAGTGCGCTCCTGGCTGAGGCCGACGAGGGAGACCCCACGGGGGAAGGCGCGTTCCTGCTGGTCAACTGGGACGATGACGACGCGGACGGCGCCATCAATGCGGCTGGGAGTGGCTGGGTGTCTGTGCCCGTTCCGGATCTGGACGAGAACCCGGTCCTCGATGAGGACAACCTTGCGAAGGTCAAACTCTCGCTCACTCCCGCAATGACCGTCGGAACGCTGGAACTGCAACTCGATAGTGGCGCCGCGAGCGTCAAGATATGGGACACCGCGACCAAGGGCAGCGCGGTGACGGACCTTGACTGGGACCTCGCCACCGAGGCGCCACCGTCCGAACTCTGGGTCGAGGGACGATCTTTCAGTCCAGAGAAGGGAGTTGTGCTGAAACTCAGGTACAAGGCACCCGCGGGCAACGAAGTGGACAACGATAAGGTGAAAGCTACGGTTGTGCTCATCAAGCTCGCGGTTGGGTTACACCGTGAGATGGCATCAGCCATCTCCGACCTGGGCCACGCTGGCCTGCTGACAGCTTTCACTGGCAACTGCACGAAGAACGATCTACTCGATTCTGCGAAGTACGAGGTCACCGAAATGCAGGCCGATCCGGATACCTGCGTGCGGACGACTTGGAAGGCCTTCCATAGTGCCGCACCTGTGTACTGGGGGCAGTACGACAATTCCCCAACCTACACACAGAGACTGAGAATTCTCTTGGCGGCCAAGTACATTTTCACCGGCGGTACCACAAAGTACACTGCCGCCAACGTCTTGGAGCCGGGTGACTGGAATGGGCAATTGGCCAACGTCGCCGCCCTGCGTTGTGACGGACTGGTCGAGCTCTGTCATGAGTGGTCTGGCCTCAGTGTATGGGGCAGGATCGTGGATGGGGCGACCCATTACTCCCTTTCGGCCTACCTCGGCGAACACAACCAGCTAGTGGGTAACTGGAAGAAGAACCTGTTCCCAGCCACGCAGTCTGCGCACGAGAGCACGTACAAGGGCAGCGCATGGGACACGGCGTTCTCTCTGATCGACGCAGTAGAACCATTGGGCACAATGAACTGGTGACGGGAGGCGTCAAATGCGGTCTGGCGTATCCGAACTGGCGGCCTTGCTTGTCTTGATGTTGACCTGTGGTCCTTCCCCATGTTACAGTCAACAGAGTGGCATATTGGCTGACTTCATCAAAGCCGCGAAAAACAGCGATGACCTGGGCGTGGACTACCTGCGGAAACTGACTTCCCCACAGCTCCTTGACCTGTGCAATGAATACGGCAAAGCGGTGGATGATGGTTCCGAAGGGAAGGAGGGGATAGTAATCGAGATCGTCCTGGGTTCGGTCAAGGAGAAGGGGGATCTGAAGCTCGGCACCTTGCTGGCCGTGGCAGCGGATCCGAAAGCCTCCAGACACTGGCGGACGCGGGCAGTCCGGTATTGCTCCGGCAGGGACAAGTTCGTTGACTTCCGCAGCGAAGACATTCCGGTCGCCGTCGATGCGTTGTTGAAGCTCCTGTCGGACCCCAACGAAGTGCCGCAGGTGAGGGTTGAGGCCTGCAATGCTTGCGGGGAGATCCTCGCCAGGGGCTATCAGATGCTTCTGTGCAAGGTTGAGAACCGCAAGGAGACGTTCGACCGGAAACTGCGCGCCCGAACTCGAACAGAAGACCTGCCGGTGTGGGCGCCTCACGACAAACGGGTCGGCGACTTCGTTCTTCTCATCTGCAATCTCGCGTCCACCGATGGCACTCCCGAACTGCTGACCAAGGAGCGGATTCCGTCCGCACTGCGTGAGATCGTCACGGAACGCGGGACCAAGACTCCCCAGTTACAGGAGATCCAGCGCCTCTTGAATGCCGTGCGGGAACGGCAGGCCGAGTTGCCCAACGCGTACCGGAACCTTGCGCGCGAAGTCGACGAAGCTGCCAGCCCCGTCCGAGCGGCTGACGGTGGCGGCGGGCAATGAGGACCGCTCAGGTCTTGCGCTTGTCTCACTGAACCATGCGCGGAGGTTCTTGGCAGCGCGCGAGGCGGCTCGCACCTGTGAACCGCGGAAAGGCATTTGCAGTCGTCATTTCTCTGGCCGTGGCCATCGGCTTGCTGGCATGGATGCTATGGCTCCGGTCGGCCAACCGCTCCTACTCCTCCGTGGGGCCGGGTTACATCGAGCGCTCTGTGGCGGCCTATTTCTATATGTTTAAGCGTTACCCTCGCAACCTCATGGAGAGCGAATATCAGCGTCTCTTTCCGGAGACGCAAGAACTTGTGGTCGGGAGGGATCCTGGGCGTGAGGACACGTTCTTCGTTGCCAGCGCGAAGTCGGCGCGGGCGAAGAGGACGTATTTCCATTACGAGTACAAAGGCGAGAAGGAGCCGCCCGTCGTCAAGTGGGTTCCGCCGCCCGCCAACTCTGACCCGGCGCAGTGACCGCAGGCTGGCCTGGCGATACTCTCCGGCTGCGGTGGCCGACCGCGCGTCGACCAGGACCTCTCCACTTGTATCTCCGGTTGCGAGGGGAATCGGTGGAAGCCATGCCTCGGGATCGTGAGAGTCCGGGAGGGGGATTCGGGGAATACGGATACGATGAAGCGCTTCTTGTGCTACGTTTTGTTCTCGTTTGCCCAGGTTGGGGCGACACAGCCGGACACGCGCGCACTGCTGCCCGACGGGTTTGTGTACCCGGCGATTGTCCGTCCGTCCGTTCCGACACCGGCATCCCGTTCCTGCCCGACCTGCGGGCGGTTGCGGAGCGGGCCGCTGGTGGTGGCGGAGAAGAACCTGGTCTATCACACGGTGAACCTGGACCGGTCGCCGGGCGGCTGGGCTGGGAGCCTGCTGACCGTCGAGGCCGGGTTCGGCAAGCCGTGGTCGCCGGAACTGGTCTATGGGCTGCTGCCGGACGGGATCGAGGGCCAGGGCGACAAGTTGATCGTGTACCTGGCGCGGCGCCTGCTCGTGTTCGAGCGCCGCCTCGACGAGGCGGGCATGACGGTGCTGGACGCGGTCAATGCCCCGGGGTTCACGCTCGAGCGGCAGGGGGACTGCCTGGTTCTCAGTCAGGCCCAATCGCGGCGCTGGTACTTCGAGTCGCCCGACCAGGGCGCGACGCGTCCTTTGGCGGGGGCGCGGGGGCAGAGCCATCCGCCTGTTGCCGCCCGTTGGCGCATCGCCAGGGCTTCACCTTTCACGCACTGCAAATCCTCGCGCACGGCACTTGCCCGCAGCGGCTGTGGGGTGTAGGGTAAGGGTCGTTGGGTTGAGAGTTCTTGTGAAAGGGGATCTCCGCATGAACGCCGCCGTTTGTCCGTTTGTCCGTTTGTCCGTTTGTCCGGCCTTGCCACGCACCGTAGTGCCGCGCTGGCGGCGCTGCTGATCGCCATGGGCGCCTGCCTGACCTGGCCCTGGCCCGATGCGCGCGCCGAAGACCCGAAGGCCGATGTCGATGTCGATTCGGTGTGCGTCGGCGCACCTGGCCAGGGTCCCTGCGTCACCGACCCGGAATGCCCGCCCCCGGTACCGGACCAGGAGGAGTCGCGCAACTCCTGGAGCCCCAGCCCGTCGATCGATCTGGGCAACCCGGCCTGCAAGCCGACCGGGCCGACCCTTATCTGCGTCGGGCTCGGCGGGTATCAGTACTCGATTTCGGGCTACAGCGACAAGGACACCTACACGCCGCAGAAGCGGACCCGCGGTGGCGCGTACAATGCCGATTGCGTGTGGGAATGGGGCGTGTGGGGCGGCTGGGCGAACGATGGTTCGCCCGGACATGCCGGCGACTCGACTTCGGTCACCGCCTGGCACACGAGCCTTGACACTCCGCAGCACAAGTACATTACCAACTCCGGCGTCCTGACCGCGCCCACGAGTCCGGGCACCATCTCTATCACTGCCACGATCGACGACGCGCCAGCGTCCGTGAGCGATCCCGACGTCGGCGACCGTGACGATTCCCCGGTCACCAGTGCCGCCTTGGCGGTGACGGTTGTCGCGGTGACCGACCTGCTGGTCCCGGGCGCGACCCCTGTCCCGGACGGCGACACGGACAACGTCAACACCAAGGCGTACGTGATCGCCAAGTCCGACACGGCGGGGACCACACTGGTCGTGGAAGCGGTTCTGTCCTCAGGCACGCTGGTTCCGCCGTGCCTGACCTTCACCGGCGGCACGGCCATCGACGCGCTGCATCATTCCATCCCCCTCGACCAGCCCGGAACCTACACCCTCGACGTCATCTGTGGAACGTCGTTCAAGAAGGCCGTGGTGTATGTGGTTGGAGTCCAGTTGCAGACCGACGTTCCGGAGTCCATACGCGCCAAAACTGCTTGGAGTGGACTAACGGACGACGAGTGTTCGACAACGATCAGCATATCGACAAGCCCCTCGGGCCGCGAAGGGTGGATACTGCTCTCCGTCTGGTCTGTGTTTCCGCCCGACCCTCACGTCCTCAATGGGTGGCTGTCCAAAAACAGCGATGCCCAATGGAAGTACGAGGCGTTCGAGGAACCGAAGACGGAGAAACACCCGAACCTGAAGACGGTACGTCTCGTGGCCGTGCTGGCGCCAAACCCGCCCCCGGAGGTTGTCCTCCCCAACGTCCAGACCAACGTGTATGTGTATACAGTATTCGACTACAAGGCGAATCAACCGGCCGGAATACCCGGGGACCGCAACGCGGCCTGGCAGTTTGCCAAGTGGAAGTACGACATCGACACCAGTGGTCTCAGCTCGATTGCCTATGACCAGAATCTGGGCCACGCGGGGTCTACAAGCACGGTCACAGACGCGTGTGCCCTGGGGCCTAGTGCTTTCGTGTCGGAGAATATATGCGCCAGCGTGATGGGGCACGAGAACGTGCACGGAGTACAGGAAGCGTGGTTCATCCTCTGGTCGGTGAATCGGTTCAACGCAGGGCTTCCGCAAGAAGCCGAGAAGCAAGCGTACCAATGGGAAATCGACCATCAGAGTGACACCGGCACTGACGCAGGTTACATCGACAACGTCCAAGCCTGGTGGAACTACTACAACTGTACGGGTCCATACCCCGGGGCGGATTGATGCCCAACAACACCCCGGGACGCGGTTGTCGAGAAATGAGGTCGCGAGCGTTTCCGAGTTCGAAGGAGAAGCACACCGTGAGAAATCAGCTATCTGCTCTTGTAGGCCTCTTGACCGGCCTCATTCTGGCATGCACTGCGACCATGGCGGCACAAGGGGAGGCGAATGCCCGCCTCTCGACCCTGCCTCTTTCCCAAGCGCAATTGGCACTGCAAGAACAAGCAAAGGTGCTGCCAAGTCTGTCGCAAGAGGCCAAGAGGGAGTTTGTGAAGGAAATCCAAGAGGTCCTTGAAAAACTCCCAGTTGTTCCCGACAAGAACGCAAAGGATCTGGCTCCGGAGGAGAGAACTGCTTTGGACGTCAAGGCCCTTTGTGTCGCTGTTCTTGTGGTGTTGGCCCAGCAGGGGGAAGGCGAAGCGGTCAAGCAGGTGGAACGGCTCAAAGGGTCGGGAGACCGCTGGACCAAGATATTCCTTACGTCTTCGCGGTCCGAAGTGAACAAAGACGCGGGCGGACCGGCACCCGGCGAGGATTTCCCGAAGGACGCCAGCTTCGAGTGGGGACATTGCGAGATTGAGCGCGCCATTCTGGACCGCTCGCTTCCTCGGCCCCATCGGACGGCCGCCTTACAGCAGGCGTTGTCCAACCCCGATTTCCATGGGGCCTACAGAACTGCCGGGCACGAAGCCAGCAGAGAGGCGATCGTTATACTTATCGAGGCGGAACATGCCAAGGAGACGGACTCCTTGGTCGCAGACATGCTGGTCAGGGTGCACGTACAACTTGGCACCAGACAGCGGACCAAGGAATTCGTGAAGACGGTGCTCGCCCGGCCCAACCTGCCGAAGAACGTCCAGCGAACCGCGCAATACTACCTCAATACGTTCGAAGCAGCGGAAAGGTGAACTCCGCCGTGGTTGCCCATTTCGGTTCCGGCCCCGCTTGCGGGTGATGGACACACGTACAGGTTCAGGGATGGGGGGCCTCGGGCATGGAACCGCACCCCGGCAGGAAACAAACTGCGGATGCGATGAACCGGTTTTCTCTTCTCCTGCTTTTCCTATCGTTCGTCGCGTTGGCGGACACGGACACCAGTGTACTGCTGCCGGAGGGGTTTGCGTACCCGGCGATTATCAAGCCGTCCGTTCCAACGCCTGGTTCCCGGTCGTGCCCTGGGTGCGGGCGGTTGCGGCGCGGGCCGCTGGTGGTGGCGGAGAAGAACCTGGTCTATCACACGGTGAACCTGGACCGGTCGCCGGGCGGCTGGGCGGGCGCGCTGCTGACCGTCGAGGCCGGGTTCGGCAAGCCGTGGTCGCCGGAGCTGGTCTACGGGTTGCTGCCGGAAGGCATCGAGGGCCAGGGCGACAAGCTGATCGTGTACCTGGCGCGGCGTCTGCTCGTGTTCGAGCGGCGCCTCGACGCGGCCGGCACTACGGTGTTGCATGCGGTCAATGCCCCGGGGTTCACGCTCGAGCGGCAGGGGGACTGCCTGGTTCTCAGTCAGGCGGGGGTGCGGCGCTGGTATTTCGAGTCGCCGGACCAGGGCGCGACGTGGCGCGTGGCGCGGCTCGAACGGGCTCTGTTCCCCGGCCGGTTCACGACGCTCGAGTACAATGAGTTCGGGAAGATAGCCGCCGTCGTGTACCCGGACGGGCGCCAGGCCCGGATCGAGTACGAGGACGACCTGCCGGTCCGGATCGCGACGTCCCGCGGCGCCCGTCGCCCGACCAGTCCATTTTCCGAACCTAACCGACGCATGACGAAACCCCACGGTAGGCGCTTGCCCGCGCCGGCCATGGGGGTATAGTAGCGCTCAGGGCTGGTACCAGGGCCATTCGATTCCTCGCCACACAAGCACCCTTACCACAGAGAGCACAGAGGTCACAGAGGATGGTGGCGGCGGTGAATTGGATGCACATAACGTGCTGTTTATCAATGCGTTGCTCTCTGTGCCCTCTGTGAACTCTGTGGTTGAGGGGAATCGAGAATCGAATGGCCCTGGGGCTGGTACTCAGGCGAAAAGGGAAAGGGTGTCCGGATGAACTCTCCGTCTTTCCAAACACGTCGTGATTCCGCGTTCGTCGCGTCGCTCCTGATCATGGGCGCGTGCCTGATCTGGCCCTGGCCCGATGCCCGCGCTGAAGACCCGACGCCCGTCGCGACGGTCACGTCCGATTGCGGCGGCGGCGGCGGCGGGGAGATCTGCGTCGAGAACCCGGATTGCGGCGATCCGTTGCCCGACCAGGAGGAGACGCGGAATTCCTGGAGCCCCAATCCCTCGATCGATTTGGGCAACCCGCCATGCAAGCCCACGGGACCGACCCTCATCTGCGTCGGACTCGGGGGGTATGCCTATTCGATCTCGGGGTACAGTGACCTCGATACGTACACTCCCCAGAAGCGGACCCGCACTGGCTCCTACGATGGCGAATGCGTGTGGCACTGGGGCGCCTGGAGCGGCTGGGCGAACGACGGCTCGGCGCAACAGGCCGGGGACTCGACATCGGTCACCGCCTGGCACACGACCGGGGGCAGCATCACCAGCGCCGGGGTCCTGACCGCGCCCACGGCGCCGGGCACTATTTCCATCACCGCGGGGATCGACGACGCGCCAGCGTCCGTAAGCGCTCCCGATGTCGGAACCCGTGACGATTCCCTGGTCCTCAGCGCCCCCCTGCAGGTGACCGTCGTCGCGGTGGATCGGGTCCAATACCGTCGAGGCGGCATCGGGGACTTCAAGGAGATAGCCCAGCCGCTCAGAGTGCGCCTCGGAGAGGCAATTGAGTTCAAGGCTATCCCGGCTCCTGCTTCGGCAGCTTGGCCCCCTGCGAAGCCGGCTTGGGGAGGGACATCCGGCGCCGCAGGAACCGGAGACGTTGTGTCCGTCACCGTTAACACCGCTTCCACCTCGGCCACGGACTACAAGACAGTAACGGCGGAATGCGGGAATACGGTGACCGTGAATGTTCTCGTCTGCGAGTGGGTACTGGGAGTGCACTCAACCAAAGGTGCGGGTACACCATTTCTGGTGGACGGCCGTCCGCCAGGCCACGCGTGGATCTCCGCGTCGAAGTACTTGAATGCCACGCAGATATCTTGGTTCACGCTTGGCCTGTGGCCTGACGAACATCTTTGGATACAAGACGCTGGCCTCGCCAATGGCGCGGGAACCGATGTCCGTGTGAGTTTCGACGGAGAGAACCTGGGGGGAATCCGTCGGTTCTTTCTCCTCAGTCCAGAAGAGAAGCAGGCTCTCGACGCCTACGTTGCACAGGTACAAGACTGGACCTATTGGTTCACGTGCGCATCATTTGCTCACGACGCGGTCCAGACAACGACGGGAATAGATGTGGATGCGGACGATATCCTCGGGTTCGAGACGCCTCGCGAACTGGGGGAACATATCCAGGACTTGGAGGCGGCCGATCCGACGTCAATTCTGAACCCAGCCGCCGGAACACCGGCAACGCCCAGTTCAAACAGTTTCGAGAGCTGGGATTGGTCAAACCACTAGACTAGACCGAACCCGACTAACGACGGATAGGAGATACACCAATGCATGTCGTCCGGATGCTCGTCTGCACTCTGATGGTTGTCGCTGCCACGGCCATCCCCCGAACGAACGCGGACATCTTTGAAGCGGCGGAAGGGGGGGTATTGGCCGACGTAAAGGCTCTTGTTGACCAGGGCGTGGACGTTAACTGCCGCGACAACTGGGGAACGACACCCTTGATGCGTGCCGCGCTGAACGGAAACCTCGAAGTCTGCACATTCCTGCTGTCGAACGGCGGTCGCGTGGATATCAAGGACCAAAAGGGGTTCACAGTGCTGGACTATCTCAGGAATAGGATCACCGACCCAACCCGGATGAGCAAAGACGATGTCGAGAAAGCACTTGGCATCAAGTTGCAGGCCGGACAGTATACTCCACCCGCAGCGCCTGAGGAGCAACTCGTTCTGCAACGTATCCTTCGACTCCTGGAAGGACAAACCCATGCCGAACTTGGGCGCGCGGCCGCGGACCCGAATGCCAAAGCTGCCCTGTTTGCCGCCGTCGAAGCCGGGAACCTCTCGCAAGTCACCGCGGTGATTAGGGGAGGAGTCAGTGTGGATAGTGTCAACGAGAAGGGCATGACCCCCTTGATGGTGGCTGCGTCGATCGGCAACATCGGGGCATGCGAGCTACTGCTTGACCACCATCCCGAATTGGCAACTGTCAGCAAGGAGGGGCTCGGTGTCGTCCAGTATGCAAAGGGGGTCCCGGAGATCCTCCGGTTGGTCCAGACGGCGATGGAAGATCGCGATCTTGCTGACATCAAGTTGCTCGTTGGGTCCGGTCTCGACATTAACCGGCCAAACCCGCGCCGAGGCGGCCGCACGATGCTCATGCAGGCGGCGGCTGACGGGAAATCGCGTTTGTGTGAGTTCCTTGTCGATCACGGTGCGGACGCCAACGCCAAGGATAGTAGTGGAATGGATGCGGCAGGCTATGCCCGGCGAAGCGGTTTGCCTGAGGAGGAGAAACTGCGGTTGGTCCAACTGCTCCTCACCGGCAAGAACAAGCAAAGGCTCCAATAGCCGCCATCTGTCGACCTCATGGCCCAATGCGGACATATGACAGGCGGGACTCGTGTAGCACGCCCCGCCCACCAAGAACGCCATGCCTCCGTGCTTCCCGGCGGAGCGCGCCGGTCCTCTCAGGGGCACGAGGGCAACTATCGGCCTGACTGAAGTGGCGGCCAGCAGTCCCACAGTTGGTCGTCGGAACGTGCCGGGCATGGGGACCGATGGACGGTTCGCGATTCGCGCAAGTCCAGAATGGAACGATCACTGTGGTGGTCCGCGCCGGTTACTTGCCTCTCTTGGCCTTCGCAGTCGCCGCGGTGGCGCAGCCGGACACGCGCGTGCTGCTGCCGGGCGGCTTTGTGTACCCGGCGATTGTCCGTCCGTCCGTTCCGACACCGGCTTCCCGTTCCTGCCCGACCTGCGGGCGG
>Ga0208961_1000905_pt1 | contig 10847 bp, 10 predicted proteins | sample RifOxyB3_FD_184034 | JGI IMG/M metagenome (GOLD analysis project Ga0208961, IMG submission 184034) | Groundwater microbial communities from Rifle, Colorado - Rifle Oxygen_injection B3 (SPAdes) | ecosystem: Environmental > Aquatic > Deep subsurface > Groundwater | place: Rifle, Colorado, United...
TCGCCTACGCCCCGCAGAACCGTGCCGTCGCCTTTCTGGAAAGCCTTTTTGTCGACGTGAAGCTCGGCCTTCTTGTGTTCCTCCTCGCGTCGGCCGCGGCGGCATCCTCGGCAGTGCGGAGCTGGTTGCGCCAGCGGGCACCCGTGCCAGTGGACGAGGGCTAGCCGATGAGGAGTGAGGGATGAAATTCGGGTCGCGGGCGCTGTGGTTTTTGTGGCTCTTGGGATCTTGGGCTGTGGTCGCGGGCTTGGTGGCGGGCTGCAGTGCTAACCCGAGACGTGACGCCACCATGGGAAGCCAGATGGTTTTCGACCACCCGGCTTTCACTGCGAACCATGCGCTCAACGATTGTCCCGGGTCGGCCACCGTCAGAGGTATCGACGTTTCGAAGTGGCAAGGTGACATCGATTGGGACCAGGTTGCCAACTCTGGCGTTGAGTTTGCTTTTGTGCGCGCCTCCGACGGGCTGACCTACCCGGACAATCGCTTCGCCGAGAATTGGAGCGGTGCCAAGGCCAGCGGTGTTTTGCGAGGGGCGTATCAGTTCTTTCGTTCGGACGAAGACCCACAGGAACAAGCCGACTACCTTCTCGAGATCATGGGTGCGCTACAACCAGGCGACCTTCCCCCGGTGATTGACGTCGAAACCCACGATGGGCAAAGCCCAGCAACCATTGAGGCCAACATTCGTACGTGGATCGAACGTGTCGAGGGTGCGGTGGGGATGAAACCGATCATTTATACCGGAGAGTACTTTTGGAACGAATATGTTCAGTCAGGCGCGTTCTCCGAGTATCCGCTTTGGATCGCACAATGGGGCGTGGCGTGCCCTTCGATCCCAACGGCGTGGACCCACTGGACCTTTTGGCAAGACAGTGCCACCGGCAGTATTGACGGTATCGTTGGCGATACCGATACAGACACCTATAACGGCGACATCCAAGATCTGATCGCGGAAGGGCAAAGCGCGACGTGTGATGCGATCCCCCCCGCAGGCCGTACGGTCGACGACCGAGACGCATGTTTCGAGGCCGGCGGTAACCCGGTTTATCTTCGATTGGTCGACAATGCTGGCTATGGCGGCAATCTCACCTGGACTCGTAGCTGGATTGCAGCCAACCCCGAAAACTACGGGCAGTGGAAACTGACCTTTGAGGAGGGCGGTTCCTATCGGGTCGAAGCCTATGTCGATTCAACGTACGCCGAGTGGGGACGGGTGCCCTACATCTTCGAGCACGCGGGTGCCACGCAGACCCTGCTCGTCGATCAGACCGCCGTCGATGGTTGGCTGCTCATCGCGGACGTGGAGTTTTCCGCAGGGGGTGAACAGAGCATCCGGGTTAACGACAATGTCGAGGACCCCTCCGACAGTGGCCTGCAGATTGTGTTCGACGCGATTCGACTCACGCGGTTGGATCTTCCAGCGGCCGACGGGGGACCGGGGGCCGACGGGGGGCCGGGGGCCGATGGAGGGTCGGGGACCGACGGAGGGCCAGGGGCCGACGGAGGGCCAGGGGCCGATGAGGGACCCGAGGGCGATGGGGGACCCGAGGGCGATGATGGAATCGGAGGGGACGCCCACGCGGTTGATCCACTGGACCCACCGCCACTCAACGGGCGACTTGGCGATACTGAATCTGAAGGGGGCGGTTGCGAAAATGCAGGGTGCGCGAATACGCCGCCCTCATGGTTTGCTGTTGTTTTTGGACTTGTCGCCGCCATCGTTCGGCGGCGCTGGTAGGTGCCACCCTATGCGCTCGAGCGGCCTGAACAGAGCCGCCTCCCACAGCTGGTATCAGCAGTACCAGGTCAACGTGGTAGTTCATACAACCCGTTCATCAAAGGGAGAATGATTCAATTCAATCGACGTGTACGGCATAGTGTAATCTCATTTTGACAACTGTTGCCACATCAAATATCAACAAATAGTTGTGTTTCGTTGAACCCTCTGCCAAATCATTTGGAAAGAAAGGATACACACCCGCTGCGTCAGAAACTATGCTGGCTATGATTTTGCGATAGGTTGCGGACCACCCCTCGAAGTCTGTACCAGAAATTCCAAGGTGCGCAAATGCTCGGATTGCCGTACCGTCACTCTCACGTGCCCCACCCTTAGCTATTTCTGGAAGCTCAATAAACCTGAGTTCTGGATAACGAATGGGGTTGCATTGGAGTCCCTCAACTGATCGGTTCGTTTTGCGAAGACCACCATCAGGAAAGGGAGCTCCAATGACGGATGGCGACATAGCTGAGGTGTTCTGCCAAGTCGACGATTTCGTTGAGGTGCTCAAGAAGGAACTCGGACCGCGACTCCTTGCGGGATCGAAGAAACGGCAACGACTTAGGGAGACAGGCCTCTGCGAAAGCGAAATGATGACTATTTTGATTCTCTTTCACCAATCAGGCCCCTACTCGTCACCTTGGGGCTCGTAGCAGCAATGTTGGGTCAGGGCCTTTAGGGGCGAAGGCCTGAGAGCGGTCGGGTTCTTCCAATCAAAGACAGACCGGCCCAGAGGATAGAAGCACACACTTGCTGGCACCACAATCCACAGCATCACATGCGTGCTCAATCTCCACAAACGCCGTGTCGAGGACACGGACCGGTATGTCGCTGATGTTGATGGTGACGTGTGTACCCTCCGAATCCACCTCAAACCGCAACAACGTCTCATAGTCACCCGTCTCATTGTAGGTATGAGAAGTCGCCAGAGCAAAGGCCGTGTCTCCGTCTCCAAACTCCCACCTCGGCGAATACCAATCGAGGCCGTCAACAGCCGAGCTGCCGTCGAACTGAACGGCCAACGGCCTCGGACCGCAGTTCGGTGCTGCAACCTGAACGGTCGGCCAGCCACTACACGGATCGGCCGTTCTTGTGACACAGCTCCGAAGCTCGCTGACGTAGCCCTCGTCGCAGACACAGCCTACTTGGCCCGCGATGGTCACACACAATCCATGACCTGAACAGGTGGTGATCTCCTCACAGTCTTGTGGCTGGACCGGGCGTTGTGTCTGGACCGGGATGCACTCGTAGTCTGCGGAGTCCTGGGCGTTGCGCCAGACGTAACCGTCATCGCACGTGGCGGCACCGTTGTTCAGGTGACAATGTCGGTCGGCATTGCATTCGATGGGGTCAGGGGCGTTGCCACAACCCATCACGAGTACAATCATCCCAATGGCCCATCGCATGGAGGCTTCCCTGTCTGTACTGAGAGCTACCCGCTGATCATTCGTAGACAACCACCATACCCTCGGGATTCTTAAGGATTCCGGCATTTGGGGCGGAGTTGCCCACCCAAATCGCAAAGGCTTCTGTGGAAGGGTTGTACGAAAGAATGGATCCGCAGTCGTCGCCTGCAGCTTGGCAAGTCTCGCCAATGAGGATGCGACCATCCGGAAGCTCAGCCAAGCCGGTCGTGACTGTCATCGGGTCCCATCTTATGACCTTCACGAACAGCCCGTTCTCGTCAAACTCGACGGCACCGCCACCGCGATCGCTCACGAGGTAATCGCCGCTCGAAAGGCGAATGATCTTGTCGGGGCTCGACAGGTGGGAAGGCTCGTCCCATCGCCCAATTCGCGTCCCTTGGAGGTCGTAAGCATCGATTCGGCTCGCGCCCGAAACAACGACGAGCACCTTCGTGCCATCGGGGGAAAGCGCCATGCCTTGCGGCGCACTTACGGCTTGCGCCCAACTCCAAGACACAGAGCTCGCGACGTCGAACTGACGAATCGCGTTCTGCGAACGACTGCTCACGAGCCAGGATCCATCTGCCAACTCCAGAAGACCCGTCGGCTCGTATTCTTGGGGAAGCTGCGACCAAACGGACCCTTTGCCCGCCTTGCCTACGCTACTCACCTCGTCAAAAAGACAACCGAGATCCTCGTAGTTGAACATACACCAAATACCCGCAAGCACCTGTCCGTCGGCTCCCTGATAAACGGCATAGCCATCCGTTGACGACGACTCGTACGAGGAAGCCCGAATTTCCTCGTCCTGGATGAAGGTGCCATCCAGCTCGAACGACACACTGTGGGCTGCGCTACTGTTGCCGCTCAAGACGAGCAGCCACGATGCAGTGCCTCCGCGCTGAATCGTAAGGGGCCGGCTGACACTCGCTACTTGCCCGGCGGCGTCACGCACCTCGAGGGCCACGGTGAAGTCGGCTGGCGCGTACCAGCGGTGAATGATCGAAGACTCCTGCAACCACGCGGTATCGAACTGGCCGTCGGCCTCAAAATCCCAGCGGTATTCCAGCGAACGGCCGGTGGATTGAGCCGCGTCGAGCGTGATCTCGTCTCGAATTGTGGCGCTCGGAGCAGAGAGTGCGAAGCTCGCAGTCGGCATTGGCGCGAAGATGCATTCGAGGCCTTCCGGGACATAGGTCGTCTCGCAAAGACATTTTGCAGCGCCGTTCTGAATCCCACACTCGCCGTGTCCGCTGCAGCCGACACCGATGCAGGGATCCGCCAAACAGGCTAAACCCGAGGGGTAGTAGTCTGCTTCACAATCGCAACGTGCCGACGCGTCTTCAACGACACAGTCCCCGTGCCCGCTGCAATCGATGTCAATGCAGGGATCCAAGAGACACGTCAAACCCGAGGGGTAGTAGTCCGCTTCACATTCACAGCGGGCCAACTCGTTTTCAACGACACAGTCACCGTGGCCCGAGCAAGTTACGGCCGCGCACGGGCCGAATGGGTCCACCACGCAGCGCACGTTGTCGAGATTGGTGTAACCGAATTCACAGTTGCAATGTGGCTGACCGTTGGCCGCGACACACGTGCCATGGTTCGAGCAGGTAATTCCAACACAGACCTGAGGGAGCTCGTCGGATGGGAGATAGATGTTGACCCCAGGACCGCAAGCGAACTCCGCCAGGGACAGACTAGCGACAATGGCCCGAAAGACATGTTTGACGATCATACCCATCTACTCCTATTTCGTGCGTTCACTCGCATAACCCCCAGAGTGGAAGCCGTGTGAATATTTTCTTTTATGGAAACCGCACACCCAACCCGACGAAGCCTGCTGGCAGCCACGTAACTGCCAGACGACCATCTTGGCGCATCAAAGTGACGGAGAATTGCCCCTCGGCTACCAAGGAGACGACCTCCGTAAGGCGTAGCTCCAAACCCAGCCATGGGGCTGCCGCCACGGTGCCGCTCCAGCCGCCCCCGGAACCGGTCAAGTTCTGTGCGACGCCGCCGGCCCCCAAGGCCATGCCGGCTGAAGCGGTCACCCGGCTCACCTGCGCCCCCACACGATAACCGGCCCAGAAACTTGCCGCACTCTCTTGAAAGTGTTGGCCTTTTCCGTACGACGCATCAACAGCGAGCCACAGGCCTGTCGCGTCACCAAAATGGGCAGCCACTCGTCCCGATCCCACGAGCCCGGGATCTCGGGCCGCCCCGCGGGCCAATCCTCCTGCGACCATGAACGTGACGCTAAAAGGCGTATTGGTCTTCCTAACGACTTGTTCCTCTTCACCTTTTCTCGCCCCTTTCTTTGCGCTTAGGTCGGAAAGGCTCGACCACTCGAGCTGAAGGTGACTACCCGAAGCAAGACTTACCCGACCCGAGGCCGTCCGCTTGCCGCTCCACAGGGTGATCCCGTACTCACCGGCAGCCAACGCAATTCGGTGGCTGCTCGTCCCCGTCACCTCGCCGACGACCTGATCGCGGGCAACATCCACGATCAGCGCCCGATCGAGCTCCGGGAGCTCGAGAATCGCTGTGCTTGGAGTGGTTTCCGCGAGCACGAGCTCCCCTTGACCCGCCAGGCTATAGTCGAACGCTGGGTGTTGCGCGCCAACAACCGTGGCTGCGGTATCCGTAATCGTGCGACTGTACGCGTATTGGTAGATCTCATAGAGCGTGACGCGACCGTCACCCGAAAGATCTGCCCCGCCGCGCAGTCCTGACAACAAGTGATGGGTGAAAAACGATCCGCCGATTTCCTGTGACTCGAGGGCGACCTCGTTGGCGGCGCTGGAGGTCAGCATCACTTCGCCGGTGCTGGACAGATTGTCTGTCAGGCGGATTTCGAACGCGGGGCCGGGCACACCTCCTTTGCTGGCCAAGAGGCCTCCGCTTCTACAGCTGTCCACGATAGCAACGTTCACGTCGGCTTGAGCCTTTCGCAGCCGGTCGCGTAGATCGGAAAAGAGAAAGCGGTCACGGCCAAGCTCCAAGGCGACCCCATCAGAATGGCCGGAAAAATAAAAGAGAAGCATGACGCGGTCGGTGGGCTCGCGACGCCAGAGCTCAATCTTCGTCTGGGCCGAAGCCAAGGCCTTCTCGAGATCAGCGGAACCTCGCCCCTGGAGGAGGAGCAGATCAGGTTGTTCCACGCCACCCAGCTCCACCAGGAGCCTGGCTATCTTTCCGGCGTCGGTCTCGGCAAAGCGCAGCGGCTTTTGGTCAGATTTCCCAGCATTGCTGCCCACAACGACAGCCACCCGCCGAGTCGCCGCCTTCACGGAGGGCACCCCAGCCAGGAGCCAACACCCGATGAGGAGAGCCCGCATCATGGCTGAGACTTCTCCCACCAAATCGACTCTTGGACCGTCGCGGCCAGATCGAGGTGTGCCGTCGTGCGAATCGAATCAGGATCTGCGGCCGCAATGGCACGAAGATTATCCAGGACGTCGGCGGAAGGAACGGGTTCTCGTGAGAATATCGCAAAAAGGCGTTCCGGCCCACGGGCAGAGTCTAGAACAACGCTCCCAGGAAGCTCGAGAACAGGCTCTCGAATGTCAGTGGTGCCTTCCCTCGAAACAGAAAGACGGGCACTTTCTTTCCCTTGGTACGGATAGAACACGCTGGCATTGCCGTCACCATCTACACCGACAAGCAGGAGGTATTCGAGATCGGCGGGCTCGACGACAAAGCGCACCCGGTCACCCGCGGCCAGAGTCGTTCCATTCTCCACCGGGAAGACCTCTTCACCCCTGCGAGCGAACACGCGCAAGTTGGCTTGCCCTTTGATCTGTAAGGTCGGCTCTTCGAGCTGGGGGTGCACCAGTACAAGCACGAGGGTCGCGGCCACAAGCGCCGGCGTCAGGCCCCAAACCGGCCAACGCAAAATCAGAGAGCGCCGTCGTATCCTCTGCTCAACGCCTCCCACGGTGCGCCGAAAGACACTATTGGAGAAATGCGCATGGGCTTCACGCACATCGTCATGCGCGCGTCGACAGGATTCACAGCCCTCAAGATGCTCGCCAATCCGTGAAGCCTCCTCTGAGGAGATGTTACCTGCCACAAGACTGTCAATCTTGAAGCGAGATGGATGGGTGGGATCGCTCATGCCAGCATCCTCTGCGTGAACTTGCGGGCTCGTCGGTCGAACTCGGACAGACGGTTGATCACCGTCCTACGCGATACGTTCAAAATACCGGCAATCTCCTCTTGGTCCAAACCATCCACATGGCGTAGCCAAACCACCGTTTGCAGCTTGCTCGGCATCCTGAGCACCAGGCTTTGGACAAAGTCTCGATCGCTCACTTGCTTGTCGAAACCGGGATCTGCCGCGTCAGAAAACTCGGCGCGTAGCTCTGGCCCACGCCGCCGATTACGCAGCTGGTTCAGACAATAATTCGTCGCAATCCGATAGATCCAATGAAGGGCTTCCTTCGAATCCGGCACCTTCTCTAGATGTCTGTACGCCCGCACAAAGGTCTCCTGCGTTGCGTCCTCGGCAGCCGCTCGGTCATTGAGGATTCGGAGGCACCGGGCATAGATTTGCCCGCCGTAGGTCTTGTACAGCACCGTAAGCCTGTCCACCGATGAAGTCCTCGACTCCCGAGCCAATATCGTCATCGTCACCATCATAACCCATGAGCGTGCGTGCAGGTGCAACTTATCGATCACAACCAAAGGGAGTTCGGACACACCGCGTCCTCTGGTCTTGCGGAGACCCCGTGTTACGGCTTCATAACCTCTAGCACCAAACGGGGAAGGCCGGCTGGCACGGCGACCCGCCGCTTAGTGACCTTCGGCTATGAGCACACCATGAGGATCACAATCTCTACACGGAAGCGCCATTGCCTTCTTCTTCACCAAACTCGCCGTTGGGCACGACGTCTGCCGTCGGAAGAATTCTCCGCAGACAGAGTTGCTCGCCAAGCCGCCCTCCGTCGTCACGAACCTGGGCAAGGTACTCCTGATAGGTCCAGCCGTTCTGCTCACGTTCACGATGAGACCGCTCGCGCAAATCATGAAGGTCAGTCATAGTCTGTGGCTCGTTACCCATCGACGCAGACCTCCTCGGGTGTGCAAATGTCCACCTCCCTATAGCCTAGCATACGGCACAGTGCGCTGACCATCCGACGCGTCTTCACTTTGACTATGTGCTTGAAATTCCAACTGACCAGCACATCGACATCATTGACGAGCGCGATCGCTATGTGTGCAGCATCGTCGTCGTATTTCGCAGGAACAACACCTTCAGTGACTAGCCGGCTCACGATTGTCTCGATCTCGTCGGGCATTGGTAGAATGACCGGTGAAATCTCTTCCATCAGGCCTACCAGCTCGGAGCGGCGTGGCTCGGGAGCGCGAGAAATTTCCCGCAGGACCAGATTGCTGGTGTAGACATCGTGAGCACCACGACGGACCTCGTCGAAAAACCTCTTGGTTGAATTCATGCGCTCAGGCGCATCATCAGCAAAGGAGAAGTTCCAAACGGATGTTTCCAGGTACAATCGTAATTTTTCAGTGGTCATTGATTGTTGCTCCCGCGAAGCGTCGCGGATGTCAACGGTTGGGAGCTTGCGAAATGTCATTGCAACCCCTTTCCGGCGGGACAGATTCGAGCTTCTCGAGTGTATTCCTACACGCAAAAAGCCGGCGGTACCTGCATCTGCATCGTAAACAGGAAATCCTGGCAACCAACTCACGAGAATCATTGAGGGTGTGAACCGTCACATATGACACGTTTCGACCGGAAACCCCAATGAAGAAGGCACCGAGGAAGGGCACGTCCTGCCGAGTCAGTCGGGAAAACCCGAGCCTTCATCATTGATAGGTTGATCGGGTATTGTTGCCCTCGATTCTGTGGAACCGGTAGGTTTTTTCGACCCAGAGATGCCATGGGCTGTCGAGTTTCCCTCAGCACTTCCCTCAGCACTACGTCCAGCACTGCCCTCAGCACTGCCTTCAGCACTTCCTTCAGCACCACCCTCAGGTGACACCGTAGATTGCGTGCCTGGTAGCAAGGGTAGCAAGGGTACCAACAACTTCGGCTTCGCTGTCTCATAGGGTATTGGCGCGGCGGCATTTTTGCCGGTGACCTTGGCAATGATTGCATCAAAGCTCTCAACTTCTCGCGCGACCAACTCCGCGGTTATTCCGGCGCGGACTTCGCCGAGTCGAGCGGCGATGGCGTAGGCTCGTCGTGGATAGCGCTGTGCATGTTCGAGCCCCGCCTTCCCACGCATAAAAACCAGAGCCCAGAAAGCTGCGTGTTGAACTCTGGAGCTGCCGTCTTCCAGTAGCGACGCAAAGAACTGCGCGTCTTTGACGAACCCACCAACGCCGAGAATTTCGAGGGCAGCCAATCGTACCTCTTCCGTGTCGGAAGCGACGAGCTCTTTGAGCCGCCCGATGTCCGCTGCCATGAGATCCTCTCGAATCAGATCCTTAATAAGGCGGTCCCGACGCCAGCGCACGTTCTGCACCTCTTTGGTCGGCAGCGCCTCAATGCCCGTTGTGATCTTCTCGCGGCGAGCGGCCGGCGACAAGTCGGCGGGCGGGTCGATGTTATCGCGGCCCCAACGAGTCAAAGATGTGGTCATGAGATCTCGCAGGGGCTGTGGAAACTCATAGGTGACGCGAATACGCAACAGATCTGCCAAGAGGGGCGCCGGAAACGACCAGCCGAGTTCACCAATATACATGATGTACATGCGGCCCCTCTCCGGGGATTGCTCGATCGGCCGCACAAAGTCGTAGTCGAGGATGACCCCTGCGAGCAGCGGGTATGGCGTCTTGCTTGAGCGCAGCGAGCCAAGGTGCCCCTGGAGTTCCTTGCCCAGCTGGGTCAAGCCGCTTTTGATCTCTTGTTCCTGTTGATCGATTTCTTTGCCGGTGGGCTGGTGATCAGGATGAATGGCCGACCGTTGGGTACCAGCTCGCTTGATCAGCTCGAAGCTCTTGTCTGTGTGGCTTACGCCGTCCATGGAGTTGGTTTGGGCCCCAGCCCCAGCCCCATGGACCAACGAGGCAATCAACACCGCAGCCGCGAGGATGATTGGCTTGGCCACGATGATTGGCTTGGCCACGATGACCGGCTTGGCCACGATGACCGGCTTGGCCACGATGACCGGCTTGGCCACGATGATCGGCTTGGCCAAGTTTGCGTCGCGTCGGCAGGCAGTGGGCATGTGGAAATCTGTCAGCACGTGGAAATCAACCAGCATCTTGCTCTGAAGATAGCATGCAATCTAAGCTCACAGCCACAAACGAAAAGTGAGATTTCCCGGTGTGCCCTGCCAGGAACAAGGAGACAAACGTGGCCCAACAATCCAACAACGCGACCGACACGAAAGCCCTCATCGATGCTCTCGGCGAGGGAGCAGCAGCCCTTCGCAACAAGGACTTCTTGTTGACCTGGGATCATGGACCAAAAGCCATCGAGGCCGTGCTCGACACCGCGACGGTTCTCGAGCGGGCCTACAAAGACGGCCGTTCACTGCGCCTGTTCAACGGCGGTTTGGCCCTATCGATTTTTCGCGACAACTCGACCCGCACTCGTTTTGCCTACGGATCGGCCGCGAGTTTGCTGGGCCTCTCCCATCAAGATCTCGACGAAAAGAAATCGCAGATTGCCCACGGCGAGACCGTGCGCG
>Ga0208961_1000918_pt1 | contig 10740 bp, 3 predicted proteins | sample RifOxyB3_FD_184034 | JGI IMG/M metagenome (GOLD analysis project Ga0208961, IMG submission 184034) | Groundwater microbial communities from Rifle, Colorado - Rifle Oxygen_injection B3 (SPAdes) | ecosystem: Environmental > Aquatic > Deep subsurface > Groundwater | place: Rifle, Colorado, United...
GGGCGAGGTCATCTGGGGTACGGACCTCCAGGACGCGGACACGGACGGCGACACCGCCCCGGACGGGGTCGAAGTCCGGCTCGGACTCGACCCGCTCGATCCGGCGGACGCCGCGGCGCTGATGCACGACGCCACGACAGTGCCGGATGCCGCCGCCGGCCTGGCCGCCGCCTACTACAAGGGCAACTGGCGCTACATGCCGTCGTTCGAGTTTCACCCGCACTACGGCACGGGCGTGGTCACGCAACTGAACCTGCTCGAATCGACCGGCCAGGTGTTCACCAGCGGCCGCGGTGACCAGGTCGGCGCGGTCTTCGCCGGCTGGATCGACGCCCCCGCCGACGGCTGGTACACACTGCACCTGACGAACAACGACGGCGCGTTCCTGTACATCGATGACACGCAGGTCGCGGGCATCGACGGCTACGTCTGGCACCTGGGCGAGCCGTGGCAGTCGCAGGGCGACATCGGCCTGCGCGCCGGCAAGCACGCGCTGCGCCTCGAGTACTACGAAACCTATGTCAACGCGTCGCTCGTCCTCGAATGGGAAGCGCTCGGCCTGACCCGCGCCGTTGTCCCGGCCGCGAACCTGTTCCACTCGCCCGCGTACCTGCAGCAGATGGACCTCGCCGACGATGCCGACGGCGACGGGCTCTCCGATCTGGACGAGACCGCGGCCGGCACCAACTCGAGCAAAACCGACACGGACGCGGACGGGCTTCTCGACGGCGAAGAGGTCCACACGTTCGGCGCCAACCCGCTGGTCGCCGACAGTGACGCGGACGGCATCGCGGACGGGATCGAAGCGAAGTTCGCCTTCAGCAACCCCGCCGCGGCGGACTTCAGCGGCACGGTGACCGATGCGGTGGTCATGGGCGGCGATGAAGCGCTGGTCGAGACCGGCACGTGGCAGGTCAGCGGCACGGAGATCGCCGGCCGGGCGAAACGCGGCAAGCTGGCGTTCGCCTTCACACTTGAGGCCGCGAGTTGCTACCGCATCCAGGTGACCGGTTACGCGTCCACCGGGTACGAGCAGAACAACGCCTTCCCGTTCATCGGCTTCCTGGACGGCGAGTGCCTGGGCGCGAACGCGTTCACCGTCGCGTTCGGCACGGATGGCTCGGTGTGCTTCTTCACACCCTGGCTGACCGCCGGCCAGCACACGTTCCACCTGCTCTGGGACAACGTCTACAACGTGCCGTCGCTGACGGTCAAGACCGTGCGGGTCCAGGCCCTTGGCGGCCCGGACGCGGACGCCAACGGCCGCGCCGACTGGATCGATCACCGGCTCGCCGCGACGAACTCGCTCGATGCCGTGCCCGCCACCAGCCGCGTCTCGCCGCTGTGCATTGAAGGGACGGGGCACTTCCTCTCGGGCATGAGCATCAGCGGGGCCGTCTCGGTCCAGCGCGGCACGTGGCGGCGCTGGTACGCCGACCTGCCGCTCGTCGAGACGGGCGCGACCTCCGCCTCGGTCGCGTTCGACCACGGTGCGAAGTCCGCAACCCTCAGCACCACCTGGGTCGCGACCAATGTGCTCTCCGACGCGGATGTCACTCTGCGCAGAGGCGATACGCTGCGGCTCATTGCACTGCCCGAGGGCGCCACGGGCGGCACGGTCCAGATCGCCATTGGCGGCACGCAGTACAACACCACGCCCGACGCGCCGGTCGCGCACACGTTCGCCAACGCCGGCACGTACACGGTCAACGGCACCTACACACCGGTCCAGGGCGACCCGGTCAGCGGCAGTCTGGATGTGACAGTGGTCGAATGCGCGCAACCGGAACCGCCCGCCGTCTGGCGCGACCGCGAGCGCGCCTGGACCTGGACGGGCGTCCCGGAAGTCGCGGTGCTGGAGGCGACCAATATCGACCTGCGCGAGACCGCTCAATCCGCAACGTCGCGCACTATGCAATTGCTGCGCTCCGAAGTGCTCGAAGACGTGCGCATTGTGGCGCGCTTGGGCACGGCCGGACCGGTCCTGGCGAGTGTCACGACTGCCGGGTTCTGGCTGCGCGAGGCGGTCGAAGGCTACACCCCGATCATCGAGACGTTCCCGGACGGCAGTACCATGCTGGAGAACCAGATCTTCACCTACGGCCTGCCCGACACGGTCCGGATCCACCTCACGGTCGCGCCGGCCGGGGTCAGTTTCGACGACGGCACGATCGTGCGCGATATCACGGCAGCGGACTTCGACGAACTCGGAGTCTACGTCTACCACATGCTGCGCACCGACCCGCAACTCTCGATCTGCCGCAACACGACCGTCTACCAGGGCGCCGCCGTGGTCGGAGAACGACACTGACCGGGAGGGGCGCGCACGATGACAGGAACGACACGGGCAACTGAAGCTGGGGCGCTGCCCCAGACCCCGCCGGGGGGCGTCATTGACTCCCCCCGGGCCCCCCTCGATGCGAGTGCGCGTTGGGGCGTGCGGCTCGGCGCACGCCCCAACGCGCAATCGCGAGGCCGTCCACCGGGCGGTGGAGTGGGACGCCAGTGGCGCGGACGGTCCCCGGCCGCAGCAGAGTACCGCCGGCCCGTCCCGGGCCGGCGCGGCATTGGCGGGTGTTGTTCCGTTGGCACAGAGATGCTGAGGGCGTGACAACTCGGATCTGAAGAAACGCATGAACAGCAAGCTCGACATCATACTCCTGGCCGCGATTGCCGCTCTGGCCGTCCTGCTGGCGGGCGCCTGGTACGTGGCGCGCACCACACCGGCCGCCCCAGCGCCCGCCACGGCCGCGGCACTCGGAAACGGCAGGCACGGGGACGCCCCCAGCGTCCCCGTGCCTGACGTTTCCGAGCGCCAACCCCGAGGGGTCCGGGGAGTCAACGACGCCCCGGCGGGGGCGCGGGGGCAGAGCCCTCGCATTCCGCCGCGCCCCGAGTCGCTCTCCGACACGGTGCGCGCGATTGTCGGGCTCGATCCGGCGCGGCAGGATCACCAGAGCCGGCTCGCGGCCGTGCATGCGCTGGCCGGACCGGTGTCCGAGGCGGACCGCGAGGCGTTGTACGCGTTCTTCGCCACGCGCCAGGGCGCGGATGCGCCCAACCCGGCCGCCCTGAACGCGCTGAAGAACGACGTGCTCATCCGCCTCATCAAGCAGCAGCTCGCGCCCGCCGCGGAACTGCTCGACGTCATGCTCGAACAATTCCACGACACCACCCAGGACCGGCCCTGGCGCGACTACATCGTCCAGCACTTCCGCTACTACGTCGAAACCCGCTGGCCCAACCCCGACCCGACAAACGAGACGGACAACGGCCGGGATGCCTCCGGCGGCCGGGAAGGGCGGGTTGCCCTTCCCGGACCCATCCCGATGTCTTCATCGGACGCTGGCGCAACGACAAACGTGGGTACGGCGGGACGGGTGGCCAAGCGCTCTTCTTCCTCCCTCGCCGACGCCCAGGAGGCGATGCCCGCCACGGGATTCGCGGTTGTGTCGGCGGCCGCCGACACAACCGCGAATCCCATCCGGGGGGTCCGGGGGGACGCGTTCCCCCGGCGGGGGCTCGGGGGCGGCGCCCCCGATCTCCAGACCATCGTCGACGCCTATCGCACCGCGTTGCGCGAGGTGGACAGTTCGATTGCCGGCACCGCGCTGATTGGGTTTGAGCAGTTGTCGCGGCGGTATCCGGAGTTTGATCGGGCCGAGGCTGTGGCGGCAGCGCAGGCATTGGCGGCGGACCCGGCCGCCACACCCGGCGTGCGCGGCACCGCACTGCAGGTCTGCGCGCTCGTGCAAGCGGACGCCGCACTGCCGCTCGCCCAGAACCTGGCGCGGTCCGGCACCGCGGGCGTGCCCCTGCGCATGGCCGCCATTGCGACCGTCGGCGACCTCGGCAACCGCCGCGATGTCGCGTTCCTGGAAACCCTGCTGTCGAGCACCGACCGGCGCCTACACACTGCCGCCGCCGCCGCCATCGACCGCATCAACCGTCGCGAGGCACTGTGAGCGGAACGCACCACAACACGTATCGCGGCGGGGGCGCTGCCCCCGAACCCCTGCCGGGGGGCGTCATTGACTCCCCCCGGACCCCCCTCGATGCCCTTGCGCGTTGGGGCGTGCGCCGAGCCTTACGCCCCAACGCGCAAGGGCGAGGCCGTCGACCGCCCGGCGCGGGCCGCGGCTCGCGCTGCCACGCCCTTGCGGCGTGGAGCGACCCTACCGGGCGCGCCGGGCGCCCGCTCAACCTCCACCCCCCAACCTACAGCCGAACAGCCTACAGCCTATTGCCTTCTTGGTTCGACCGAGGCACGAGGGAGAACCCATGACACACAGCACCAAGCACTTCCGCACCATGTCCCGTTGGCTCTGCGGCACCCTGCTCGGCCTGGCCGCGACCTTCGCCCCCACCCCCACCGCACGCGGCGACGGCGAGGACAACCCCTGCCCGTGCACCTCGTATTCCTACTTTGTCGGTTGTGACACGAGATCGGAACTCGTCGCGCCGGACGCCGAGGACCCGATCCCCGAAACCGTCAAGTGCGTCGGTCAGTGCGCATCGTTCTCGGTCGAGGCCAACGTGACCGACGCCGTCGAGAACTGGGAGAAAGTCTGTCCGGGGTGCTCGGGACCGGACCCGTTCAAGGTGACCAAGTCACCGCCCGACCCTGACGTCGACTACCTGTGGAGCCCTGCCTGCCCCGACTGCGGCGCCACCGTCACCTGCGCCAGTCGCGCGCCTGACCAGCTTCCTGCCGCCGAGCCCTGCGAGCAACTGCCGAATACCGGGAGCACGTACAACATCGTCTCGAAGAGCCCCGGCGCGATTCTGGTCTCTTGCACGATCACCGGCCATCCTCCGGACAGCCCGTGCCTGAAGGGGCCCTGGGTCAAGACGCCGAAGTGGTATGTCGTCTTTGTCGCCGCACAAATTGCCGTCGAAACCTGCACGGACGAAGGCATCCCGATGGAGGTCATCGCCACGCCCAATCCGGGCAAGACCCCCAAAGGCGACAAGACCACGCTCGGCTGTATCGAGTTCCAGCGCCGTTGGAAAGCCACGTCCGCGGAAGCCTGGCCAACGGAATGGGAAGACGCCGGCTACTTCGTGCGCGTCAGCGACGCGGACGTGTACGAGTACGTGCACAGACCCCTGGTCGGCGGCTATTACCAGTTCCGCACCCGCAACGGCTGCTGCGACCAGTGGCACAAGAGCGAAGACCAGACCCTGATTCTCCTCTCCGACCTGGCCGAGGAGAAGCCGGCCGTCTGCCTCGGCGACCCGATCAAAATCACCGCAAACTGGGAACCCGAAGGGGAGACCGCTCCCACCTGCCCGCTGGAGTGGGAATCCGCGTACAAGTCCCCGACCGCCGCCGACTTCTCCGACTGGGGCACCGTCAGCATGACCGCGCCACTGCCCGCCACCGACGATTACCCGCACGTCTTCACCTACACCCCCACCGAAACCGGCTGGTACAAGTTCCGCGCCCGCAGCCCCGACAACGATGACAACACCGACTGGAAGTACGCCGGCGAAATCAAGGCCGTCAGTATCAGCTTTGCCGAAACCGACGCGGTGCTATGTTGGTTGGAGGGTTCCTACAATGCCGTCCCGAACCTACGGGGCTTCGATCCGGAGAGTGTGGCCTGGAGTTACGAGGCGGTCGAGGGAGGTGAAGGCAGCAGTCTACTCAATGGCGTGCTAACTCTCGCGGCATCGGGCGGTCTATTCATAGTCTCTGCCCGCTCAAATGACAACACCGAATGCACAGAAGCGGTAATGACGGTGGAAGCTGTCAAAGTGGTTTTCGTCGAGGCCTCGTGTCCGGAGGCTGCCAATTCGCCGCACAGCTTTGAGGGGCACGTGACCGATCTTGGCGACGCCTGTGCGGCAAGCGACCCCGGACATGCCTTGGTCGTTTTCCATAGGGATGTTCGAGACGCAGCGTTCGCAGTGGAGGACTTCGATGTTACAATAACGGCGAATGTTCAGCCGCCATCTGCGAATGCCGAACGGCTCAGCGAGAACTGGGCGAAGGCGGCAGGGCCAATTTCCGGCGCCCTGAACCGGACAGATACGTTCGTGGTCAAGTACCAGAACCCCAAGAAGGGTGGGCTTTATGCTTGCGAATTCGATCTTGGCCTGTCGGGTTGCCCCAAGAGTGCGGCAGCTGTCCTGCTGCCCTTAGGCGGTCCAGACGTTACCGCCTACTACCTGTCCGAAGAAGAACGATACGACACCTGGCTTTCGGCAATGAAAGCCCGCGTCTATGCGACCACCTCTGACGATTTCGTCCGGGGGAACTTGATACTGGCGTATTTCACCAAGACCGTCCTCAACATGAATCACAAACAGCAGACCTTTGAGTCTGGGGGCTCGCCTTGCAGGGCCTACTGCCCGGGGACTGTCACCATCACAGATTACGTCTTCGGCAAGGATCATATCGGCAACTTCCTTTTCTCGTACCTTGCCGCGCGTACAAAGTTTACGTTTGGCACGACGCGATTCGGTGCAAACCTCGCTGCCTACGTCACCTCCAAGGTTCCGGACGCCCCAGACGACCAGGCCGCTTACACTGCCGGTTATGCCCACGGCGAGAATCCCTCCACGAGTTTCAGGACGATCCTGGAAAGCAAGGACATAGACGCGATGCAAAACGAGTCCGCGAAAAGAGGGTGGCCCTCCTCTGACACGGCAACAGGTGGAACCTACCCCACGTGGGGAGCAACTCGCCCGGGGCTTATAACGCCAGATTGAGGATGGAGGTGCAAATGAAACGACATTGCTTGGTCCTTGGTATCGTAGGAATTGCTCTTGCGGGCTCCTTTGGAGTGCGTGCCGGTGACACTGATTTCGTTGCTGCCTTCGACGCTCGATGGCGTTCACACAATGCTTCCGACGTTCTGGCATTCGCGGACGCTCAAGTCGCGACCAAACGTAGCGTTGAGACGCTGTTCGCTCGTGGATTGGTTGCCGCGTATCTCCAGAAGTGGGGGCGGGGTGCCGTCGACTACTTTCGTCAGGCGATCGCGGAGGCGCAGGCGAACGTCAACTACTCGGAGGAAGGCCGTTCCAACGTTATTCAGTGGGTCACTGAAGTGAAGGCGCATCTCGAAGCGCTGTCCGATGAGACAGGAGAGCCTGCCGACTCGCAGCCGACGTGGGATGCCAATGTGCACGCCGTCGTTTTCGCCGAATTGGGAGACGAGGCCCCGTTCCTCGCAACGCTCGATAGGATTTCCAGGGCGGAATGACCGTCGGGCAGCAGCGATGCCCCGGGGCTGGGCATACTGGAAAGACTCCCATCCACCGAACAAGCCGGCGAGACGCGGTTCGTGGAGGGGTATCCTGTCATCTTCGTGACTCATGCATGGCGACACCGGAGTCCCCGCAGGCACCTGCGTGCTTGCGGGATGTCTTAAGAAAGGGACGCTCCGCGTGCGATCCTCCCTTCAACCCTCTGTCTTCCCTGCCGACAAAGGCGTGTCCGCATCCCGGAGTCCCGACCCGGCCGCGTGCACCTTCACGCCCGGCGCCGGCACCGACGTGCGCACCACCGTTGTTCACGGCACCGCCACCAGTCCGGCCGGCGTCGCACTCAAGACGACCAAGGAAACCACGGTCTCCGACCGGTTCGGCAACAGCGTGATGAGCGAGACCCTCGCCTACACCGGCGCCGGCTACGCGCGCACCGACTGGACCGTCACGGACTTCGACGAGTTCGGGCACCCGATTCACGTCTACCGCGCCAACGGCACCGAGTCGGAAGCGCAGTGGGGCAGCGCCGGTTGCTGCGGCAAGACCTCCGAAGAGGACGAGACCGGCATCGAAAAGGCGTTCGGCTACGACCTGCTGCACCGCCTCGATACGGAGACCAAAATCGGCGCCGGTGGTCAGCCCAACGTTGTGACGACCTTCACCTATGACGCGGCCGGGCGCCAGCGCACCGCAACCCGCAGTGCCGGCGGACTGAGCCTGACCTTGAGCACCGGCTACGACCTGGCCGGGCGCCTTGCCTCCGTAACCGACGAAGCGGGCTTGGTCACCGGCACCGTCTACACGAACGGCGGGCGCACGGTCACCGTTACGCGCCCCGGCGGCGCGACGGAAATCACCGCAAACTTCGTCGACGGCCGCACCGCCAGCATCACCGGCACAGGTGTGGTTGCGCAGTACCACGAGTGCGGCGTCAACGCGGATGGCACGCAGTGGACCAAGGTCCACACCGGCGCGGCGGATTCGCCCATGTGGGAGAAGACCACGACCGACTTCCTCGGCCGCACCATCAAGACCGAGAAACCCGCGTTCGACGGCTCGACCGCAGCCTCCGAATCGTCTTACGACACCGTCGGCCGCCTCGCGCGGACCACGCAACCCAACCTAGTTCCCACGCTCTACGTGTATGACGAACTCGGCAACGTCGTGCGGTCCGGGCTCGACGTGAACGGCAACGGCACGCTCAACCTCTTCTCCAACGAACGCATCAACGATTCCGAAACCGTCTACGAGAAAGACGCCGGCAACGACTGGTGGCAGAAGAGCATGAGCAAGACCTACCCAACCGTCGGCGACGACACGCCGCTCGTCACCGGCGTCCAGAAAACGCGCCTGACCGGGTTCACCGGCAACGTCACCGCCGAGAACGTCTCGCTCGACATCCGCGGCAACGTCACCACTTCCACCGCCGAAATCGACCGCACCGCCAAGGCGGTCACGCAGACCACCGTCCTCCCGACCTCTACCGCCCCGGAAGTCTCGGTCACCGTGAACGGACTCCTTTCCCTCACCCGACACTCGACCCGCGACACTCTCTACTCCTATGATGCGCTGGAACGCCAGACCGGCGGCACCGACCCGCGCACCGGCACGAGCGTCACGCACTACAACGCGCTCGGCCAGATCGCCTACACCGAAGACGCCGCCGCCAACCGCACCACCTACGCCTACGAGCCGACCACCGGGAGGCGCTCCTCCGTGACCGACGCCGCAGGCCATACGTCCTATACGTCCTATACGTCCCAGGGCTCGCTCTCCCGCACCTGGGGCGACACACCGTATCCGCTCGAGTATGCGTACGACGGCTACGGCCGCATGACCCAACTCAAGACGTTCCGCGGCGGCACCGCCTGGGACGGCGCGACCTGGCCCGCTGATCCCGGCACGCCCGACGTCACCACCTGGACTTACCAGGAATCCACCGGCCTCCTGACCGCCAAGACCTACGCCGACACCCACGGCACGACCTACACGTACGACGACGCGGGTCGCCTCGCGACGCGGACGTGGTCCAGGCTCGTAGTCCCGCCTTTAGGCGGTCCGGGCGTCCCGCTGGTCACGACTTACGCCTATTCCTCCACGACCGGCGAGCAGACCGGGATCTACTACTCGGACCCCACGCCGGACGTCACCTTCACGCACACCCGCTCGGGCCAGGTGGCCACGGTCACCGACGCGTGCGGGACCCGCACATTCGATTACACGGCGCAGCTCGAACTGGGCTCCGAGACCTTGCCCCCCAACTTCTACGGCGACAAGGTTCTCACCCGCACCCGCGACGCGCTCGGCCGCGACACGGGTTTCCTGCTCGGCACCGCCGCCGTGCCAGACGCCGACGATGACGTCGCCTATGCCTACGACGCGACCGGCCGTTTCGCCTTTGTCTCGGCGTCCGTTCCGTCCGTTCTGTCCGTTTCCTATTCCTATCTCGCCAACTCCGACCTGCTTGAAACCACCACGCTGCCGGGCAACATTACAGTAACGAAGGTTTACGAAACGAACCGCAACCTGATCGACTACGTGGAAAACAAGGCCGGGGCGACCACGGTGTCCAAGTACCAGTACACGAATGACGCGATTGCCCGGCGCACCGCGCGTGCGCATTCGGGCACCGCGTTCACCGCCGCGGACACCATCAGCTTCGGGTACAACACGCGCAACGAGGTGACGTCCGCCAACGCCGCGAACGACGCGGCCTACGCGTTCGCCTACCAGTACGACCCGATCGGCAACCGCCAGACGTCCACCGACGACGGCAACCCCACAACGACCTACACCACCAACCAACTCAACCAATACACCGCCCTGCAGCAAGGCGCCGGCACAGTCAATCCCACCTACGACACCGACGGCAACATGACCCGGCTCGTAGTTCCGCCTTCAGGCGGTCCGGATTGGGCCCTGACCTGGGACGGCGAGAACCGCCTGATCGCCGCGGAAACGCCAACCGCGCGAATCGAGTTCACCTACGATTACATGTCCCGCCGCGTCGAGAAGAGAACATATTCCGGCACCGTGGACGCGTGGACATTGGACTCGAAAACCTGTTTCGTGTACGACGCCTGGAACCTCATTCTGGAGTTCGACGCCAAACCCTCAACCCCCGTCACTCTCAAGACTTACACCTGGGGCCTGGACCTGTCCCAGTCCCTCCAAGGCGCCGGCGGCATCGGCGGGTTGCTCGCCGTGCGCGACGCAGTGGCCAGCGAAACATACTGGGCGTTATGCGACGCTAACGGCAACGTCAGCGAATACCTCGCCGCGTCGGGCGGCGCCATCGCCGCGCATTTCGAGTACGACCCCTTCGGCGGAACCACGCTCGCCACCGGCACCCATGCCGCGGATTTCGCACATAGGTTCTCCACCAAGTTCCTCGACCCGGAGACCGGGCTGTACTACTACGGCTACAGATTCCTGAACACGGAAATGGGCAGGTGGGTGAGTCGGGATCCGATTGACGAAAGGGGAAGCCGATTGGAGCGCGGCCATCTGCGCGAATCTGCG
>Ga0208961_1000926_pt1 | contig 10678 bp, 6 predicted proteins | sample RifOxyB3_FD_184034 | JGI IMG/M metagenome (GOLD analysis project Ga0208961, IMG submission 184034) | Groundwater microbial communities from Rifle, Colorado - Rifle Oxygen_injection B3 (SPAdes) | ecosystem: Environmental > Aquatic > Deep subsurface > Groundwater | place: Rifle, Colorado, United...
CTATTGGGGCTATAAAAGCAGATATTCATGATAATTAAGATGGATCTTATTTAGTCACATTTGTTCCAAAATAAGCCAAAAAATATTCTGTAGTAGTTAAATTTTTAAATTAAAAACAACAAATGTAACCTATAAGAGGATCTCCTTTTCAAGTTGAATTTACTAATTAATAACATCCTGCTACTTATAATAAAGCAGCAAGTACAAGAATGGTTTAATACCTCAAATAGCAATTATAAGAATACAATCATTTTTTTACAAATAATCTTAATGCAATTAGTTTAAAAGATAAAAACTATAAATAAGACGTTCAAACTTTACTCAAAATAAAAGAGCATATTATTTTAGTATAAAATGGGAAAGATAATATAATTCTTAAGTTAGATTAACTTGAATAAATAATTAAATTTTTCTAAAAAAAATAAATGGGAAAATAAAGTTATCGAAAAAGCATTAGTAAACTTCAAGATCTTTGGGCAAAACTTCAAAAATAAACTAAATAAACAAAGAGAGACATTTCTGATAATGTTTAATAGTAATCTTAGAAAACATAAAAACAAGTAAAATAATTTTAAAATAAGCTTAAAACCTATACCATTTAATTAAAAAAAAAATAATTTTATACTCAATCAACTAATGTAAGTTTAGCAAATTAAAAATTAAATTAAGTCAAATAAGATATTAAATAATTTGATAGGATTACGGAAATATTTGTATATACAACTAAAATGTTTGGTTATCCAAATATTATTTAAGGATCACAACGAATTATTTAACAATTAAAAAATGATATATAAATGATGAGATTACTTTGGATTCACATTGATTTAGTTCAGCAAACTTTAAATGGATATCTTTAAACTTTATGGAATGTTTCAACTCCAGCAGAAAATCAATAAGATGTAAAAAGGTTAAATAAAAAACTTAATTAAATTAGATGCGATAGAAAATGAAATTCATACTTAGAATTAGTATCTTTATTAAAAAAATGGATTGTATTTTTAACACATGCTGCTGATTTAAGAGACCCATCAATGAGAGATAGACATTGGAATAATATTATGAAAATTGTAAAAAAATAAATTAAAATAGAATAAAATACAAAACTGAAAGATATTTATGGACTAGATGTTAACAAGTATGGTGACCCAGTTGATTAAATTGTTATTCAAGCAAGATAATAAGCTAAAATGTAAAAAACTCTCAATAAACTATAAGAAGTATGGAAATCTGTTAATTTCTAAAAAACTGTTCATAAAAATACAGGAATTAATATGATAAAAATGAGTGATTAACAAGTTTAAAATCTTTAAGAAAATCAAGTTGCAGTTCAAAATATGTTTTCCTCCAGATTCTTAGCAACATTTTAATAAAAAATAAATTATTGGCATAAATCTCTTGCTGCAGTTGCTTAAGTTGTTCAAGTTCTTTCTTAAGTTTCAAAAACTTGGGTTTTTTTAGAAAATTTATTTGTTCATTCATAATAAGTAAAAAAATAATTACCACAAATTGCTTAAAAATTTGTTGGAATAGATGTTTAAGTAAAATCAATTCTTAAAAATGGGTAATAAGTATTAAATATTCATAAATTTAGTAATTAGTAAGGAATAATGGGTAGATTATAATCAGTTCAAAAACAACTTGCGCAATGATAAAAAGCATTAAATGATTTTTTAGATGGAAAAAGAAGAACTTTCCCAAGATTTTATTTTGTTTCTACCTTAGATTTACTTGATATATTATCAAATGGAAATACACCATTTAAGATAATGAAACATACATCAAAAGTATTTTAGGCTGTTTAAAAATTAGAACTTTAATAAGTTTCTGGGTAAAGACCATTTGCTTTAGGAATGCATGCAGGAGTTGGAAAATAATATTTAAAATATACTACTAAATTACAACTTGTTGATAAAGTTTAAGTATATTTTAGTAAAGTAATATTAACAATGCAATAATCATTAAGAAAAATTTCTTAATAAAGCATAAAGCAATTTTAAAAAATTACCAGAAATTAATGGTTAATAAGGGATCCTTCTCAAATTACTTTAATTATTAATCTTATAATGTGGGTTCGAAATGTTTAAAAAGCATTAAATAAGATGCCTTCTGATAAAAATGCATTAAGTGAAGCCTTAACTTAACAAATAAAATTGCTTACTTAACTAATTAAATTAGTACAAGGATAATTATAAAGACCTGTAAGAACAAAAGTAATGTGAATGATCACTATGGATACTCATGGAAGAGATATTATAGATAATCTTAATAAAATAAAATGAAATACAGTATAAGCATTCCAATGGCAATCACAACTTAAATCTTCTTGGGATGTATAAAAAAACTGATGTAGATTAGATAACTGAGATGCAAATTTTTATTATTATTATTAATATTTAGGAAATGGAACAAGATTAGTTGTTACTCCTTTAACTGATAGAATATATGTTACAGCTACACAAGCCCTTAAATTAAGACAAGGATGATCACCTGCAGGACCAGCTGGTACAGGAAAAACATAAACAGTTAAAGATTTATCAGGAGCAATGGGAAAACCATGATATGTATTTAATTGTTCTGATTAGATGGATTATAGAGGAATGGCTGATATATATAAAGGATTAGCAGCAAGTGGAGCCTGGGGATGATTTGATTAATTTAATAGACTTGTCCCATAAGTATTGTCAGTATGATCTGTACAATTTAAATCAGTAACAGATGCTATTAAAGCAAAAAAAAAAAGATTTGTATTACAAGGTGATTAAGTTGCTTTAGATTAAACTTGAGGAGTATTTATTACAATGAACCCAGGATATTTAGGAAGAGCATAACTTCCTTAAGGATTGAAAACTTTATTTAGACCTATTACCGTAGTAGTTCCTGATTTATAATTAATTTGCTAAAATATGTTGATGGCAGAAGGATTTGTAGATGCTAAAATATTAGCAAGAAAATTTACAACATTGTATGCTCTTTGAAGAGATTTACTCTCAAAACAAAAACATTATGATTGGGGTTTAAGAGCTATTAAATCAGTTTTAGTTGTTGCAGGAGGTTTTAAAAGAGCTGATCCTAATTTACCATAATTAGCAATTTTATTAAGAGCATTAAGAGATTTTAATAAACCAAAAATTTCAACAGATGATGTACCAATTTTCAGAGGATTATTATAAGATTTATTTCCACAAGTTCAAGTTGAAAGAAAAAGAAATATGAACTTTTAAGCAATAATCTAATCTGTAACTAAATAATGTGGTTTATACCCAGATCCATAATTTATTTAAAAAGTTGTTCAATTATATTAATTATTAGAAATAAGACATTGTGTATTTTTAATTGGTAATCCTGGATGTGGGAAAAGTTCAACATGGAAAATTTTGTATAAATCTCAAGATAAAGATGGGAAAAAAACAACTTTTATTGATATGTAACCAAAAGTTGTAAGCACAAATTAACTTTATGGGTATGTACACATGCAAACCAGAGAATGGAAAGATGGTTTACTTTCTAAAAGTATGAGATCCTTAGTTTAAATGCAAGATACGAATCCTAAATGGTTAGTATTAGATGGAGATCTTGATGCAAGATGGGTTTAATCTATGAATTCCGTTATGGATGACAGTAAATTATTAACATTAGCAAGTAATTAAAGAATACCTTTAAAAAATCACATGAGAATGCTTTTTGAAATAAGAGATTTAAATTATGCAAGTCCAGCCACAGTTAGTAGAGCCGGTATTTTATATATTTCAGATGTAATCGGATATCAGTGGAAAAGCTATTATAAATCTTGGCTTTTAAAAATAAAACAAACGTAAGAAATCAAAAAATAATTATAAAAATTATTTGAAAAATATATTGAACCAAGTCTTGTATAAATGAGAAAGCATTGTAAATTTTTAATAACTTATCCTGATATTTCTAAAGTAATTAGTTTATGTAAAATATTATAAATGATGGTTGTTGGATAAGTTCCAGCATTGGAACAAGTTTTTGCATTTTGATGAGTTTGGGCATTAGGAGGAGGATTAGCTTAAAAAGATTCAATTGAATATCGAAGATAATTTTCAAATTGGTGGAAAAATCAATGGAAAACAATTAAATATCCAGCGAAAGGTTCAGTATTTGATTATTATGTTGATAAATAAACAGGAAAATTTGAATAATGGAATAAAATTGTTCCAACTATTTAATATGATCCAATTAAGCCTATGAGAGATATTACTGTACCTACAACCTAAACTGTTTCTGTAACATATTTTATGAAATAGTTTATAAATATTGGACATCCACCCTTATTAATTGGTTCAGCAGGATGAGGAAAAACTCAAATTTGAAAAGGATTATTAACTAACTTAAATCCCGAATTATATTGAAATCAAATTATTAATTTCAATTATTATACAGATTCTACTTATTTACAGGCAATGTTGTAAAAACCATTAGATAAAAAAGCTGGAAAAATATATGGACCTCCCGGAAAATTAAAATTAATTTATTATATTGATGATCTAAATATGCCACAATTAGATATTTATAATACTCAAACAGCAATAGCATTATTAAGATAGAATGCAGATTATGCACATTGGTATGATCGATCAAAATTATCATTAAAAGAAATTCAAAATACTCAATATTTAGGTTCAATGAATCCATTTGCAGGATCATTTGAAGTAAATCCAAGATTTCAAAGACATTTTTGGCTATTATCTATTTTATTCCCTTAACAAAATTCATTACTTATTATTTATAATACTTTTATGATGGGACAATTTAAAAAATTTAAATAGCCCATAATATAATTAGTTTTACCAATTATAAAATCAACATTATCATTACATACATTAATTGTTCAAAATTTCAAAAAAACCGCATTAAATTTCCACTATTAATTTAATATAAGACATTTATCAAATGTATTTTAGGGATTAATAGCAGTTCAAATTCAACAATTTTCTGATCCTTAAAAATTCGTAAAACTATGGGTTCATTAATCATAAAGAATATATTGTGATAGATTAGTTTCTGCTTAAAATATTAAAACTTATAAATTTTTAGTTTCAGATCTTGTTAGAAAATCATTTAGTAAATATAATTTTACTAAATATTTTCAAACTTCAAATCCAGAAAGCTTAATTTTCTGATAGTTTGCATTAGGATTAAGATAAAAAGCATATGATATTGTTCCAACATTATAAAATTTATCAACTTTATTAGTTTAAGCATTAAGATAATATAACTAATTAAATGCAGAAATGAACCTAGTATTATTTGAAGATGCAATGAAACATGTAGCAAAAATTGCACGAATTATTGGAAATCCAGGAGGTCATGCGTTGTTAGTAGGAGTAGGAGGTTCAGGAAAGCAATCATTATCAAGATTAGCTGCAAGTATTTGTTCTTATACTCCAACAACTATTGTTATTTCAAGTTCATATGGATTAAATTAATTAAAAGCAGATTTACAAATAATGTATTCTAAATCTGGAATAAAAGATGATGGATTATTATTTTTATTTACTTAAAATCAAATTTCAAATTAAAAATTTTTAGTTTATATAAATGATTTACTTTCAAGTGGAGAAATTGCAGACCTTTATTAGGCTTAAGATAAAGATTAGATTATAAATAACATTAGACCAGCAGTTAAAAGTGCAGGAATATTAGATAATAAATAAAACTCGTGGAATTTCTTTATTTCAAGAGTAAGATCCAATTTACATATGTCAATTTGATTTTCACCAGTGTCATAAAAATTTAGAACAAGAGCAAGACAATTTCCTGCAATTGTTAATTGTACTGTAATTGATTGGTTCTAGCCATGGCCACAATAAGCATTATTGTCAGTTGGAAAAAACAAATTAGCATAATTATAATTAGGAAGTTAAGAAGTTAGATAGGCAATTTGAAACTTTATGCCTTATTCATTTAAAGTAGTTAATGATTTTTCTGCACAAATATTTTAATTTTAAAGAAGAAACGTTTATACTACACCAAAATCATTTTTATAATTAATTAATTTATTTTCAACAATGTTTAAAAAAAGAAAATAAGAATTATAATAAGCAAAATCTAGATATTAATAAGGAGTTATTAGATTAAAATAAACAGGATAACTTGTTTCAAAAATGAATGAATAATTAAAAGTATTACAAGTATAAGTATAATCTAAAAAAAAAATTGCAGATGAATAGGCAGAAATTGTTGGTAAAAATAAAGCTATAGTTTAACAAGAAAATGCAAAAGCGAGTGTTTAAGCTGAAAAATGAGCAGTAATTAAACTTCAAGTTGAATAAAAGCAATCTAAAGTACAAAAATAATTAGATGAAGCTCTTCCTTTAGTATAAAAAGCAAAATCTGCGTTAAATTCATTGGACCTTAATTAATTCAGAACACTAAAAGCACTTGCAAATCCACCAATTATGATTGTCAATGTATTTAGTTGAGTTGTTAATATTTTAGCTACATTAGATTAAGGAATTTAATGAGATAAATTTGGAAAACCAAAAGATATTGGATGGAAACAAGCAAAAATTATTATGGGTAACCCATAGCATTTATTATAAAAATTACAAGGAATAAAATAATTAATTGATCAAATAAAAATTCCAAAAAGAAATTTTAATTCAAATTAAGTATTTTTATCAAATCCATAATTTACAGTTGCTAATTTACTTGTGAAATCAAAAAGTGTTGGAGGATTATGAGATTGGGTTATCAATATAACATAATATTTTAAAGTTGTATAAGGAGTATAACCAAAAAGAATAGCAGTCAGATAAGCAACATAGCAATTACAATAAGCAACATAAAAGAAATAAGCAATAGATAGTTTAGTTGCAAAATTAAAATCAGAATTAGCTGGATTAGAATAAAAATATAATTCGGCAATGGCTTAAAAAAAGAAAGCAGAAGATTAAGCAAATAGATGAAATAGAAGATTAGGATTTGCATTAAGATTAGTTAATGCTTTAGGAAGTGAAAATTAAAGATGGTCTAATTCTATTATTTAAATGGGAGATAAATTAAAAGTTTTGGTAGGAGATGTATTAATTGCGAGTGCATTTGCATCATATATTGGGCCTTTTTCAAAAAAATACAGAGATTAAATTATTAATGATAATTTTTTAAAATTTATGACTTAATAGTAGATTCCAATGAGTTAAGATTGAAATCCTTTAAATATTTTATGAGATGAAGCATAGAGAGCAAGATGGAATAATCAAAAATTACCAAGTGATAAAGTATCTTTGGAAAATGGTGCAATATTAGTAAGTTCATAAAGATATCCTCTAATGATAGATCCTCAATTACAATGAATAACATGGATTAAATAAAAATAAAAAGAAAACCATTTACAAATTACAAGATTAACTAACACAAAAATAATGAGCACATTATAACAATCAATTGATGCTGGATATTCAGTTTTAATTTAAAACATGGGTTAACAAATAGATGCAATATTGTTACCTGTAATAGCCAGAAATGTGATTAAAAGAGGAAAGCAAAAAATATTAAAATTAGGAGATAAATAAATTAATATGAGTCCAACTTTTAGATTATTCATGCATACAAAATTATCTAATCCTCATTATCCACCTGAAATTCAAGCATAAGCGACATTAATTAATTTTACAGTCACATAAAATGGTTTATAAGACCAATTATTAGCACAAATTGTTAAAAAATAAAGACCAGATTTATCAAAACAAAAATAATAATTAATTCAACAACAAAATTAATATAAAATAAAATTAAAATCATTAGAAAAATAATTATTGTTTAGATTAACAAATGCAAAAGGAGATATTTTAGAAGATATTTAATTAATATAAAATTTATAATTATCAAAAAAATTATCAGTATAAATATAGTAAAAAATGGCTATTGCAAAATAAACATAACAAAAAATAAATACAACGGCATAAACTTATAGACCAGCTGCAAGCAGAGGAGCTTTGATATTCTTTTTAATGAATGATTTATATAAAATTCATAGTTTTTATATGTACTCTCTTGAATCATTTATAGTTGTTGTTAATAGAGCAATAGATATAGTTGCATCTTAAATGAACCCTAAAAAACCAAAAAGTCCTTAAAAAAAATAAGAATAATAAAAATAAGAAAAAGGTGGAAAAGTTGGAAAAGATGTAAAGGAACAAAAATAAGAAAAATAAGAAAAAAAAAATTAAGAATAATAATAATAAAAAAAAGAATAATAAGAACAAGTCTTTTTAACACCAAGAAGATTAGCAAAAAGAATAGATGCTATAACCTAACAAATTACATATTAGTCTTTTATTTATATTAGAAGAGGATTATTTTAAAAGCATAAATTATTAGTTGTTACAATGTTAACATTTTAGATATTATACAGAAAAGAAGAAATTTTATTTTAAGAAATGGACTTTTTAATAAAAGGAAAACAAGCTTTATAATTTAGAAATTAGCCATAATCATTAAAATTCATTACTTAATCAATGTGGGCAAGTTGAATATAAATCTAAACTTTATAAGCATTTCAAAATTTTTCTCAAAAAATGGAAAGTTAAGCATTACAATGGAAAAGATGGTATATGGAATAAAAAGCAGAAGTAGCAGATCTTCCAAAATCATATAAATAAACATAATCGTTTCAAAGATTACTATTTTTAAGAGCAATGAGACCTGACAGATTAACAGCCGCATTAAATTCATTTATTGCTCAAAGAATGGGAGACAAATATATTGATGTAATTCCATTTAGAGTATAAGAAGTTTTTAAATAAACATCAAAAAATATTCCTATGTTTTATGTTTTATTCCCAGGTATGGATCCAACAAGAGAAGTGTAAAATTTAGGAATAAAATTAGATTATACCCAAGCAAATGAAAAATTTGTCAATATTTCAATGGGACAGGGACAATAATAAATTGCTTTAAAGGCTTTAGAAAAAGCTGCCCAAATTGGAGGGTGGGTATTTTTACAAAATGTTCATTTAATGCAAGATTGGCTTAAAAAATGAGAACGTCAATTATAAATTTGTGCTTAAACAGGCGTTCCAGAATTTAGAGCTTTTTTATCTTCTGAACCTCCTCCATTACCTGATTTGAAAATTATTCCATAAAGTATTTTACAAAATTGAATAAAAGTTTCAAATTAAGCTCCTCAAGATATTAAAGCAAATTTAAGAAGAGCATATACATTATTTGAACCATAAAGATTTACAAAAACTTCAAAAACAAATTAATTTAAAGCATTACTTTTTGGGTTATGATTTTTCCATGCTATAATTCAAGGAAGAAGAAAGTTTGGTTCAATCGGTTGGTCAAGATATTATAATTTCAATGATGGAGATTTATCAATTTGTGGAGATATATTAGTAAATTATTTATAAAAATATGATAAAATTCCTTATGAAGATTTAAGATATTTATTTGGGTAAGTAATGTATGGAGGACATGTAACTGATAATATGGATAGAAGAACAATGTAATTTGAATTAAAAGTATTATTTAAGCAATAATTATTAACAGGTATGAATTTAGCAGTAGGATTTAGATCACCAGATCCAACTAAATTTAACAGATAACATTATATAAAATATATTGAAGAAAAACTTCCTCCAGAGAATCCTCAAATGTTTGGTTTACATCCAAATGCTTAAATAGGTTATCAAACTACTCAAGGTGATTTGTTATTCAAGACAATATTAAATGTTCAAGGTGGAGGTGGAGGAATGTCAGCAAAAAAAAAGTAATAAAAAATTAAATAAATTTTAGCATCTTATTTGGCAAAAATTCCAAAATAATTTAATTTAATTTAAATAAATGCAAAAGTTAAATAAAAAACTCCATTTAATGTTGTTGCATTACAATAATGATAAAGAATGAATACTTTATTAGGATAAATAAGAAAATCTCTTTCAGATTTAGATTCGGGTTATAAAGGATTATTAAATATGACAGATGCAATGGAACAATTATCTGCTTCTTTATCAATTGGAAAAGTTCCAACTAATTGGTAATAAAATGCTTATCCATCAAGAAAAACTTTAGCAAATTGGTTTAATGATTTATTATCAAGAGTTGATCAATTATAAAAATGGACAGAATCAATGGTAGTACCAATATCTGTATGGTTACCTGGATTATTTAATCCAATGTCATTTTTAACTGCAGTAATGCAAGTAACTGCAAGATAAAAATTATTCCCATTAGATTATATTACATTATAGACAAATGTATCAAATTTCTAAACTCCTTAATAAATAAAAGTAGATGCTCCAAATGGAAAATATGTTCATGGAATGTTTTTATAAGGAGCAGCATGGTAAATAGGAAGAGATACTCAACAAGGATATTTAACATAAATGGCAATAAAATAATTACACCCATAAGTTCCAGTAATAAATGTTATTGCTGTAAAAATTGAAAATAAAGTAAAAATAGGAATGTATGATTGTCCAGTATATTATACAACATTAAGAGGTCCAACATATATATTTACAGCAAATTTAAGAATGTAAAGTGAAGATTTTGATCCATCAATATGGATATTATCTGGAACAGCAATGATTCTCTCGGATGATTAGTAACATTAAAAATTTCAAATATTTATTTATTTTACTGTTAATATTAAATAATTAAATTAAAATTAATTTTATTAAATTATTAATTAATTTTATTTTTG
>Ga0208961_1000929_pt1 | contig 10650 bp, 7 predicted proteins | sample RifOxyB3_FD_184034 | JGI IMG/M metagenome (GOLD analysis project Ga0208961, IMG submission 184034) | Groundwater microbial communities from Rifle, Colorado - Rifle Oxygen_injection B3 (SPAdes) | ecosystem: Environmental > Aquatic > Deep subsurface > Groundwater | place: Rifle, Colorado, United...
GACGCCATTCTCCATGGCACATGGCGGCAAGGGTTCGTTGACGAGGGTCATCTCAACGGGATGCGCGATGTCTTCCAACGTTGACAGGTGTCGGCGTAACGCGAACAACAAATCGGAGGGAAGAGGGATATCGCTTGCGGCCCGGAAACCGACCCCATGAAAGTTCCAGCAAACAGAGGGAAATGGCTTCATCATCGCCGTATCGTTGGAGGTTTGACCTCAATGTTATCGTGAGCGTCGCCGCTCGACGTGGCTGCACTCGACTCGGTTTGATTTGAATTCGGGCCCAGAAGTTTCGCGAAGAACAACTTCTTGTCCGCGCATCGCTTCTCGTCCCAACAAGAATCGTAGCGATGGAGGATGCGACCGTCGCGAATCAACTCCACTCGGTAGGGGCGAGCACCCAACACCGAATGAACATAGGAGGTGAAACCTTCGGCAAAATCATCAAAAGGATTTGTCGCACCATAGAGTGTTGCAAAATTTGTTTGCTGCAATTGTTCATAGGCGGTGATGGCTTGCGTCATGTCCAGTGCGCCTCCACTGTTGGTGTAGTACTTGAGGTGGTCTCTGAGCCCAAAGTAGCCATCGAAACGACTGCTGTATGCTTTCTCGTTCGCCAACCAAGAGAATTCGAAGTACGGATGGGATGATCCGCTCACCGTCGAAGGGGACACGTGCCATGATGGATTGTACCGTTCCCCAACCTGCATGACATGTCCGAGCTCATGAAGGAGCAGAAACCGAATGGCGTTCAACTGCGTGTCGCCCGCATCGTCCTCAATGGTCCCAACAACCATCGTGTTAGGATCGCGAGCAAAGGGCGAGCCCTCTCGCCAGGTGAACCACTCATTGGCAGTTTTGGCGATGGACTCTGAATCGAGAACCACGAAAGCGCCCAGCTCCTGTCCATCGGATACCATGACACTTTGGGCGAACCCGCTGGCGCCGAGATGATGAACAAGGCAGACGCCTACCAGTTTCTCCGCAGCCATTCTTTGCACTGGGTCGGGCAGCTCTTTGAGCACCAAGCGAACCGAGTCGACGATCTCCCTATCCTCATGGCTTTGGATTGGCATGGTGTCGAGGTGATAGAAGCCACTGTGCTTCTGCAGATAGTCGATCAACTCGGGAGTGGCCTTTGACACTCTGCGATCCAGAGGGATTTCCCGGAAGTTACCCCAGTAGTTGCTCTGGCGGACCGCGTGGTTGAAGATCTCGGCGTACCGATCCTTGGATTGGCACGAAACTGCCATCAGGCACAACCAAAGGAGCCAAACAGCCATCCGCTGATACATCACCCGCATGTTAAGTTACTGCACCGCATGGGTCGAGAGCTGTTTGAGGGTGCTATGAGCGTCCTAAGAGCGCAGAGCACAGAGTCACCCGAGCGCAAGGACACAATGCCAGCTCAATTGATCTCGAGGACCTCGTCCAGTCCGTCGCTCGCCCTGATGCGAACGGCGTCTCCCAGTTGTGTGTCGAGAGGAATGGCAAATGACCCATCGGATCTGGCGCGGCGCGCCAATTCTTCTCCGGTTCGCTCGTTGGTTGCTGTCACCATTGCGAGTCCAATCACCGCGCCAGCATCAGCTTCGACAGTCCCCTGTGATGGTGCGAAGTTACTCAATGCCGCGAGCTCCTCGACGCTCATTCCTGTCATGTCCGGTTGCCCGACAAGAGCGCTCAAATGCTCGTGCAGCGCCTGTGGGGAACGGGAGGTCGAAAGCGAGACATAGTGCAGAAACACAAGCGATTTTCCCGGTGGCACCACGACCTGATTCCAAGCGAAGGTGATTTCATTGATGCCTCCACCCGCAGTCCCAGGTACTCGCAGATCTGACAGTGGCAGCTCTCCCAGTCCGTCTTGGAATGCGAAACTGATGGTGGGCCGGTCTTGATATTCATCGAAGGCAACGACAAAGCGGTCTGAGATCGATGGCCCGGCCGCTGTCATGACCGAATCAAATGTCAAAAGAGCCGACTCATTGCCCGTCGCGACAAAGGATTGGACCTGAATCTGTTCCACGGTCCGTTGGGTATCTCCGGTGTTGGTGAAGATCTCCAAGTAGCGAACAAAGTCCCTCTCCATGGGCACGTAAATCTTACGCGCAACGGTGAGTGTGTCTGGAGCCGGGGGATCGTCCTCGCCCATGGGCGGTAGTCGCACGGTGTAGGGTCCCAATACCAACTCCCGTTCCTCTTCCAAGGTCACATCCATTCCTGCACCGGGAAAACCGTGACCACCGTACAGGTGGTAGACCTCAGTGGGAGTCACCAATCGCACAGAGCCCTCGTTGAGAATGTTGTCGAGCATGTCGCTGGCGTCTCCGCAGAGGGTGCCGTCGTCCTCGATGTCGAAACGGAAACTGCTTCCTTGAAACAAATAAATCGGTGCCCCAAGAGGACATACCGAGGGATGCACCGTAAAGCTTGCTGCTGCCGAGCCGGAGCCCTGCTCGAGTGCCGAGGACGGTCGGACGCGGAGATGGCCCCCAGCAGCCACAGCAATCTGCCGGCCAACGGCACTGCGCAGCAATTCACCGACAGCCAGCGAATCCGCAAGCGTCACCTCACTTATGTCCAGCGCCATGAGCGTGTCACCGATATGGCGGAGCTCAGATGTGGAAAAATCTGTCAGGCTGCGCCCTCCGGGAGTCTTGGCAATGTCGACCACGAGGTTGACGAGGCTGTCTGTCAAGGGATGAATCGGCAGCGACTCGGTGGCACCAGCCAGAAATCCACGCAGGGGTTGGTCGGGGAGCTCGGCCACCACGAGCAGTGAGCCACCAGGTTCGGAATCGAGCTCGAAATCGAAAATGCCCGAACCATCGGCAATGGCCACGGCCAGGGTGATGACTTCTCTGCCACCATCGTCAATCGCAACCATGCGTACGGCCACTCCGCCAATCGGCGCGCCGCTCCAATCAAACAACCTGCCGTGCCGTTCGAGAGGAACATCGAGTTCGAGAGGAACATCGAGAGGGCGCTCGCATGCCGCTGCGTCGAGCAACAGAGTGACCATCATGCATCGAAGAAGCGTTGAGCTCTGAAATGAACACATTGGCACTTTTCCAGAATACTAGGGGCAGGGTCCAGAATCAGTGGCAAAACACGTCTTCAAGATGTCGGCAACTGGGGTTTGTTCTCCCCCGGCACCGTCATAGGGGTTTCCACCGCCGAGATCTCGAATCGCCGTCGAGGCTATGATGGTGAAGTTCCCCGAGCCCAATGGACTCAATGGTGTCAGCGATACCTTCCTAGCATCTATGGATAAGCTCAGACGAACGCTTACGCGGTTGCCTGCCTCGTCTAGGAGAAAAATGGAATTCCCAAAAACCGTTCGCGGATCAATCGCCTCACTGAAGGTGACCGACGGAACAACATTGTTGGCCATAGAGACTGTGCGATCCTGTGGATAGACATCGCTGAGACTACTTACGGTCGGCTTGACGGCATCAATTCCCGTATCCACAGTGAAGTTGGATTTCTCGTCCTTTTTGACGGCCTGGCCCTGCTCTGCCTCGCAGCTCTGGTTGGCACTGACGTTGCCGAAATCCCTCACCGACGTCTTGATGGTGATCGTGTCGTTCCCCGTGCCCCACTGATTGATGCAATTGACAATGGCATAGGTGCCATCGCCGGCAGCGTAGACGATGGGATTGCACAGGTTGACAAAAAGATTAGCGGCGGTGAGTGTCGACTTGTCCATCTCTTCACTGAAAAAGACCAAAACGCTACCGTTCTGATACATCCTCCCCCTAGCCGATGGCACCACTCCGAGCACTGTGGGCGGGGTAATGTCCGCGGACACAGTGAAGGTGCTGCTCGCATCGCTGTTGAGTGTCAGAGCTGCCCGGTCCTCCACGCCTGCGAAAGGAGGCGTCGCGACGGTCTTGGAAACTTGGATCTTCCAAGCGCCATTTCCCAACGAAGAGTTCGCGATCAAGCGCACGTGCATGGCGTCGTCTGAAATCTCGAAGACCGTTGGTCGCGCGAGCCCGGTGGCGACCTCGATGAGCCGAATGGTGCTCTGGTTGAGTGTGTGAACATTCATTGGCTCGGAAAAATAGATGTCGAGCATTGGACATCGGTCTGCCACTTGAACGCCCGCACTTGGGCTGAAGGAAACGACGGTGGGCACAACGGTATCTGCAGCGCTCGTGGTGAAACGGCCGGTTTGGGGTGCCAGCATTGGATTGCCCGAGAGGTCGGTGGCGCTGCCGGTTGTCGTGGGCACGTAGGTGGTGGCGGCAGCATAGGGAGCGGCTATTTCGAATGTAACGACTTGCAGAGAAGTGTCGGCCGTTAGCGTGAGAGGAACGCGGGAGGTCTCACCGAACGGGGTGACGAAGAAATTATTGCCGATGACAGTGGCGGGATCTAGGGGCTCATTGAACACCATGGTGGCAAACAGCGTCGGGTGTACATCCGTTGCTCCAACGGCAGGGGAGACATGGACGAGCTTGGGTCCTTGAGTGTCGAGAGTGCCTGTGAAAAAAACGTTATAGGTGTTGTAGGTGAAGTCAGCGCTGCCGTAAGCAGCCACAGTACGCTGACCGCGGCTGGGAAGCTCATTGCCTGTGAGGTCAGCAATACAATTGGTGACCACAATCCCGTAACAATTGTTCACCTTCAACAGAGAGCTGGGTGTGAAGGTCGCGCGAGTGCCAAATATATCCAAGGTTGTGGTGCCGACGACGGGTTGGGGATTGTCGTTACAGGAATTGAGCTCGAAAACGAACACCGTCGGCAGACCGACGCCGTCGAGATCGCAATCGGGATCAACAACGCTTCCTTCAATGGTGGCAGGGTTGATCGGCTCGTCGAAATCGATGGTGAAGACGGCGTCGGGTGAAACACCTGGCGCGTTGTCAGGGGGAGTGAGCCCCAAGACCCTTGGTGGTGACACGTCTTGCCCTGTTGCAGCACCGGCTGTGGTGAACCGTGCCGTAGAGGTTTCGGCCAGGGCATTGCCGGCTCGATCCAACAAGCCAACGAGCGCATTGCATTCGAACACATCCCCACCGGTGAGCGGCTTGCCGGTGGGAGCAATCATCGCCTGGGAATGGTCCGCCGAAGAGGTCACAAAGTCGGTGATGGTCCCCCCGCTTTGGACATCGACAAAAGTGAGATTGTCCGGGGTCAAGGTGGTGGGATCCATGGGCTCGCTGAAGGTGATGACGCAGTTGGCGTTGGGATCAGCCGTCGGGTCGCCATTGGCAGGACTCATTCCCAACACCGTTGGCGCAATCTGATCGTGATTGATGGCCAGACTTGCAGCACCACTGGTCTCGCCATTGACCACTTGGTACACCGACAGGTAATTGACGCTGTTGCTGCGCAGATACACGGCGACTGCGTAACTCGCATCGGCTTGACACGTTGTCGACGCAGCCGCCTGCCCCCCCTCGACCCAGACAACCCCGTCCGGTGTGCAGTTGTCGCCACTGAGGATGATGTTGTCGTTGACCCAGTCCCCGTTGCTGTGGCTGGTGACCTGCGGCGTGCTTGGCATCAATGGAGATTCCTTAACCGCCAGCATATCGAAATACAGGGTGAATGATTCATGGACAGACAGGCTAAACTGCATGAACACGACGCACCCCGTGTCATCGCCAGGGGCCATGCGACCGCTGGGGACGAAGGGCGTGTAGTCATAGTGGGGGTAGGGAGCGGTTGGGTTGTAGCGAAAGTCCGGCCAGATGCTGTCTATCCATCCGTTGTGGTCGGCATCGCTGTTGGTAAGATTGATGCCACCGCTCGCGGTATTCATGCCAACGAGGATGTTCGGTTGTTCGGACACCGGATAGAAACCAGTGATGGGCATGTAGAAGGGACCGAGGAAAGATGTGTTGGGAGGGTAGTTGACCGGATCAGTGTAGACGTATGGTGCTCCGTTGTTGGCCAAGTTCGAGCGATTGACGATCTTTGAATAGAAGGAAAGAATCCCCGTGCTGGCATTCCAGTCGGTGGTACAACTATCAGGATCCAACAGTCCCATGTATTTGTTGATCTGGCCCACAGCCAACGCTGTGTTCTCGATCGCACGCGCCGTTACGCCGGTGCTGTTGTTCTCGACGGTCAGAGCGTTTTCGCCCACAGATGTTCCACCGATTGCGCCAAAATCTGCGGGCTCGAATCGCAGCGATCCGGTTGCCGCGTCGTAGTGCGCGGCAAAGGTGCCCATGTTGTCAAAACGGGTCGGTGACGACGGGCCCTGATGACAACCAGACGCCGCTACAACCAATGTGACCAGCCAATGCTGTCTCATTTTTCCCACCCTTTCTGACTGCTTCGATTGTACCACTACAGGTCCAAGGATCAATTCGAAGACAAGAATTTACACAGTATTTCACAGGGATGGGTGGATGGAGGGCCATGTAGGCTTCGCCAACACTTGCGACTTGCGGCAAGTCGATCCCTTATCCTTGACAGTTCGCACAACCATCTATTTGCTAGACGAATGTCGAACTCCTCGTCCGGTATCGCCATAGGGTTCGAGCTCACCCGGCACTGCAATCTCCACTGTACCCACTGTTTGCGCAACGACACCGCGACCGCCGAAGAAATCGGTTTGCCACTGTTCAAACGAATCCTCGATGAGGCGAAGGCCTATGGACATCCATGGATTCTGCTGACCGGCGGTGAGCCAACGTTGCACAGCGAGTTCTTCTCTGTCCTCGATGCCATCGGGGAGCGGGGCTATCCCTGTCAATTGGTAACCAATGGCACAACCTTCACCAAGATGGCGGCGCGGTTGCGGAGTCACCAGGACTGTTTGCGCACCGTGACATTCAGTATTGATGGAGCAGTTGAAGCCACCCACGATGCCATACGAGGGCGCGGTACCTTTCGCAAAGCCATCTTTGCGCTGGCTTTGGCGCGTCACTTTGGATTCCGTACGGCTCTACAATTTGTCGCCAACAAGACGAATTGGCACGAAATCGACCTTTTGCCCAAATTGGCTCAGGAGCTCGGTGCTGGCATTCTCCACGTTTGCCATGCGCAACCGAGCACTGGGCTGTACAGAGCCGGCCAACAGCTCTCACCGCAAGAATGGCGAGAAATCGAGGGCACCGTCAAACGGCTGGCAGAGACCACCGACTATGTACCCCCGTCGATGAGTGTGGGGAGGTATGCCCCCGGCGACATTGCGCCGTGTCAGACACTTCGACACCGTGTCCTAAACATCGACTATCGTGGGCGGTTGACGTTCTGTTGTCAGTTCTCAAATGCGGGTTGTGGTTCCGATGACATCGTTGGAGATCTCAACAAGCTCAGTCTCAGCCACGCGCACCGGAGATTATTGAAGGTGATCGAGCAGGTTGTGGCAGAACGGGTGGCGGGGTTTTCAGATGGCACTTTTGGGGAGTTGGACGGTTATCACTGCTGGCATTGTCAGAAGAGGTTTGGCAAGCTCGAGTGGATGCGGAATTATCAGAACGATCCATGGGTGAAGGGTGAACATGGTTTGGCCAATCAATCTACCATCAAATGACTGTCGTGCGATCTCGGGAAGTCGTTTGGTTACTCATGAATGAGCTTTCAACATCTGTCGCAGATCTTGTCGATGTGATCTGGGTGCTCGCCGAGTCGGCGGAGTTCAGCTGTGTCGATGAGAACGAAAGCTATATTATGGATGTCGAGACCAAGAGCCTCTTTAGCCTCAACGGCGCAGGAACGCTTGTTGCTCGCCAATTGCAGCGCGGCGCGAAATCTTCAGATCTGGTGGAGCTCATGCGCGCCACCTTCGGGATTGAGCAGCAACAAAGTGAACAGGACTTGGCGGTGTTTCTCGAAGAGTTACATCGACGGGGTCTGGTTCGGCCCAAAGAGTGGTGAAAGGTCAGCGGAGACGGTCAACCATAGACGTTGGGAGATCCACTCGGAGGGACCCCACCGGGAGGCTCACCGCTCCCTAGCGCCAACAACGGCTCAAGATCCAGGCGCTTGATCATGGGGGGCTCGTAATCGCGTAGCTTGGATTTGAGCTCTTTAATCACATTGTCATTGTCTGAATCATCTGCAGAGGGTTCGGCCTTGCGGTCGGTGGACGGCGGGTTCATGCTGTCTTTACGGGAGCGACCCCGTCTTTTCTGTTTGGAATCTTGGTTCGCCATCGAGTTTGTCACCCAGGGTCGGTATTGTAGTGCCCAAACTCCACGGGTGCAAGGTTGGGGATGGCTGGATGGCTGGCTGTGCTGGCTGTGCTGCTGTGTCGCCGCGATCGGTCAATCTCCGGCGGATTCGACGATCTCGAACCACGTTGAGTTTACCGGTTGTGTGTCATCGTCGATGTAGGTGGCGAGACGCCAGCCGCCGTTTTGGACGCCGGTGCCCAAGTGCAGGGGATAGCTCACGACCAAACCTTCGGCATATTGGATGGGACTCACGTACTCCGAAGGCTCACCCTCGGGCTCGATGTCACCAACAACAAACTTAAGGGTTTCCCGGTGGTACAGACTGCGATCGGGTGAAAAATAGTCCAGCCTGATGCTGTGCTCGCCCAGGTCGAGGCCAGTGAAGACCGTGTGGGTGTAGAGGACTGATTCGTTCGAGCCAATCAACCACTGGCGTGAGGGCAGAAATCGGATTGCGGACTGAACCGACAGCACCGTTGTCACAGTGAACAACGAGCACGTGACGTTGTCCGGTGAGTCGAGTGCGGAGTCGTCGTCATCGTCATCATCCGTTGAATCTACGGGTGGCACTTCGTTTTCGCCCAGGTCGATGAACTCACCGTTGGGAGGCGGTGGATTGTCCGTGTTTGGGACTGGATCTGGGTTTGGATCCGTGGCCGTACTTGGGTCGTCGTCCGCAGCAGTCGCATCATCCGTGCTGTCGTTGCTGGCAGTCATGACGAGGGTCTCCCCAACTTGCCAATCAGATTGGGCGTCGCTTGCGCCTGGAATACTCGTGCCGGTTGGCTCTTCGTCAACGACAACGGAATACATGTTGCGACAAGAAACACTGCAACAGGCGGTCAGAAGTGACAGGCCGATTCGAAGAGTGGTTGAGGTCATGAGCATCTCCTTCATGTTCTTCGGTGTCCTCGTTGCAAGGGCCAAGCCAACGGCAAACCCCCGTTAATGGCGAATCCTCTCGCCTCTGGACGATGGCTCTGATGGGTGAGGCGTACCCTGGGGTCACGCGCCCCTGAGTTCACACCGTGTTTCTTGTCCGAATAGGGGGCGTTCTTGAGTTAGAAGTCGCCGATGCGCTCGACGAGCTCAACGAGGTCGACGATGGGGTTCCGGTTTCCCTGGTACTGAGAGACGGCATCATTGCGTTTACGCTCGTCGTCATCAACTGGATCTTGGTTGTGCCACCTTCGCAAGACCGTCTCTTCCTCATCATCGATGGGCAGTCCGTACACCGCCGAGATGAAGAACAATGCTCGCGCCACGTTGCCGCGATGCTCGGCCGGTGGTTCAAAGACGATGTGGCCCTTGTCGTTTATGCCCAGCTTAGCCTCTTCGCGGCTCCAGATGACGTCGCTGACGACGCCGAAGGGGTAGCTGTCGCGCTTGGCGTTGGTCAAAGTCTCGGTGGGGAAGAGGTGATGGATATCGGAGAGTGCTGGGGTGTCTTTGACGCCCCGTGACTTGGGCCAAGTGTGTTCGGTGTTCATCCCCCGGGGGCCGTCCGCCCCCGGAATGTCGTTCGTTTCAACTTCAAGGCCGGTGTAGACGTCGCGTACGACACCACCCTTGTTGTCAATGTTTTTGAACATTGCCCGCCGAGCTCGCGTGTAGCTCAGGTGCAGATGTGTGCTAGCCTGCACTCTGATGGCCTGGATCAGCTCCGGACCGTTCAGGTTGCCAAAATCCGTCTGTTTGAACACCGGAATGACGGGGGCTTTCTCACCGCCGATCCATCTGCCGAGCTCAATGACCGTGGCACCCAGGGCACCCACGCGAACAAGCTCCTCCCGTTCGATGCCATCGCCATCGAGATCTGATTGACCGATGGCGACCACGGCCTCGTTGGTGAGTGCAACGATCTCGTCCACAGGGATGGGTACGCCGCTCGCGCGCTTGCCTATTTCGTCGAACAGAAGGTCGACGACGCGAGCTTCCACGTCGGTCAATCTTTGCGTCGTAGCCAAGACCTCGTCCGAGCTCAGCGCTCCATCCGCCCCTGCGGCTGTGCGCAGCCGATTGCGTGCGTGGAGCATTGCCTCAACCAGCGCTTCCACTTCGATAGGGTTCTTTCCGAAGGGCCGTATCGATTGCACATAGACATCAAACCCGGCGTTCAGTGCAGCGGTGGTTGGCCGCAGGTCAGCGATTTTCTGGAGCACCTTCCCGCGCAGAGCGTCGTCGGCGTTCGGGTGACTGGTGAGCAGGTGCAGCCAAGCGGCCTCGGAGCAAGAGATGAGTTTTCCATCGGTGAGGCATCCCCAGTTGTTGTCGTCGGCCAACAGGGTATGCAGCTGTTCGGTTGAAGACATCTTGGGAATGGCGCGCAGATCCCGTGATGGCCTACCAAAGTTGAAGAGTTTCTGTTGCCCGTCGGTGTCTGGCAGGGGCAAGGAGTCGAGATAACTCCGTGCTTTGGCCGCCGTGGCGTCGCTGGACAAACGCAGCCCCGCGGCGCGAGTGCGAACTTCAGCCCGAAGGTCATCATCGGCATTGGGGTGTGAGG
>Ga0208961_1000931_pt1 | contig 10645 bp, 6 predicted proteins | sample RifOxyB3_FD_184034 | JGI IMG/M metagenome (GOLD analysis project Ga0208961, IMG submission 184034) | Groundwater microbial communities from Rifle, Colorado - Rifle Oxygen_injection B3 (SPAdes) | ecosystem: Environmental > Aquatic > Deep subsurface > Groundwater | place: Rifle, Colorado, United...
ACGGTCCTCAATATGAAACAAATGATCATGCCAATGAAACATCTCCAACTAATTTTTTTGTGCTAGAAGCAAATTAATTGGCTTACTAACTCCATCTTTATTTTTAATCTTTTAATCCTGTAATTAATCTATTTGCTGTTTACATTTTTTTTTTTGTTCTATTATTATTTTATTTAATTGCTTATTTTTTGTTTTATTAGGCTGTTACTGTTGCTTTTAATCCTTGTAAGAATTTTTGAGCTTATTATAATTTTTTCATAGCTTATGCTAAATCATTTTAAGCAACTCTCAATCTTTAAGTTTTTATTTATAAAGCAGCTAATCTTGGCTTAACTATTTTTGAAGCAAAATGATAATCTTTTAATGCTTTTATCCACATGCAAATTCCTCCAATGGCTTTTGATGCTTTTTTTGCTTGTTAAGTATTAAAGCATTATAATAATAAATATGGTTATAATAATTATCAAGTTTAATCATTTATGTAATCTTTTTATTTATCTCCAAAATTAATTAAATCATTTAAGAAAGTGTTTGTGCTTAAAAATGGTTTTGAATATTATTAGAAAGAATCAGCAATAAATTAATAAGGTTTTTTTGCAACTGTATAGTTTTTCAATTTTATATTAACTAAATTTTTTCTTAATAAAACTTGTACACCATCTAAAATAATTCTAATTAGATCAGGTGGATTTTTTAAATTTTTTACTTAGGTAATATCTTTTTGTGTCAGACTTTTTAATGCTTTTTAAGCTTATAATTGAAAAGGCATTGCTACTGCTAATTATTTTTATGCTTATTATTTTTCAATTGATATTTTTTTTCTATCAGCTTATCAGGCTTATTTCACCAATTGAACTTCATTTGCTTTTTTTTGAGCAATAACCGTTTATTTTTCTAATTATTTTAATAATTGCTCAACTTTTTATCATGCCTCTTGCAATTTTATATTTTATTTTTTTAATTATACTTTTAAAACTTATACTCCTTGTCCTGCTTCTTATAATTTTAGTAAACCATTTCTAACATTAGCTTATTTCATTTATAAAATTTTTCATTTTTAAGTATAAACCTTTTTATATGATTATAAAAAAGATAAATAAGATTTAGGAGTAACATAAACGTATCTTCTAAATCTTTGAAAATATACTTCACAAATATCTGATACCATTTTATGAACATTACCAGTATGTTTAATTAGAGCTTATTTAATTTTTTGTTAATTTTTTAATTCAAATTTATTTGAAAGGAAAAATTACGAAACACTAACTAATGCTTATTATGGCCATGGTAAAAACCAATTTATTGTTCAGGAATTAAATATTGCAGGGAATTTTCTAAATCTTTATCTAAATTTCATTCCAACTGGTGATAAAGCTAAAATTAAATGTAAATTATCTCTAATTCTATTAATTAAATAATTATATAAAATTACATTTGAAGGTTATTAACCTCTTGCAATTCCAACTTACTTTTAATAAATTTTTTTCCCTTATGCACACATTATTTATCTATCTTATTTTAATAATAATCCTGCTATTTATCCTGTTGCTAAAAATGAACTTAAAGGTTATAAAAAACTTTAATCTTTTATTTATCCATCTGTAACAATAAATCCGGAACTTCCGCCTTTTTGACCACATTTGAAATATAAATCTTTGATAAATTAATACATATTTGGATTTATTTTAAATGTTTTAGTTATTGTCATTTGTTCAAAAGAATGTCCTCAAATAAAACTTGCTAATCTTGATAAGCTTTGCTTTCCTGATCCTCCAACACCAACTATCATTGCACTTCCTCTTTTCATTGAAATTATTCTTCAAATTCTTACTAAATTTTTTAATGCATCATCAAATATAACTAGTTAAATTTTTTTTGCTTTTGGTACCTCATTTTGAGCTTTTATTAATTAATCAATTCTTTTTTTTAAATGAGACATTTTTTAAACTTGTTAATAATATTTAGGGAAAGGTTATGTTTATTGTGTATTTGGGTTTTAAATTTAGCCTCTTTGAAAATCTCACCATAATTGCTCTATTCAAACAGATTTTTAATCAGTAATTTTTAATGGATCTTTAAATTTTTATATTGTAATTTTATCAATAATTGCTAATAATTTTTGTTTATCTTGAACTTGAATTAATTTATCTTGGAATACTCTTAAACATTAATGTCTCCATAAGGAAAGAATATCTTAAGATTTTAAATTTTTAATTTTTGCCCTAATATATTTTTATTCAGGTAACATTGTTACTTGAAGCATTCCTTGAAAAGTTCTAGATAATTCTCTTATGTTGAATATATAATGGAATTTTGCCGGAGTAGGTAGTAATTCTTTTTGTCATTTTTACCAAAGTGATATTGTTGCTTATTTAGAAATTTATACTGTTTTTCTTAATTATTCATCTGGATATGATTTTTTATTAAATTGAGATTATAAAATAGTTCCGTAAATATCATTTATTCATCTTTGAGATGGTAATACTAAATTAAATGAAAAAAATAATCTTTTTAATCTATTTGGAATATCATTTCTTCCTGCTTTTGGGGTTCCCATTCATCCAATAAATATTAAATTGTTAATTTGTTTGAAATCTCCCCTTTGATCTTTATTCAAATTATAGAATCCAGAATAATCTATTAATTGCCTAACTATTTATAAAGTAATTTGATCTCCCCATTAGTTAATAAATGGCATACTCATATCATCCATAAAAACTAATAAAGTTTTTTGCTGAGGAGGTTAATAAATTCTTTGTGTTTTCTTTTAAATTTCTGATTATATTGATTATTGAAAATTTCTGGGTGTAGTTGCAGAAGAAAAATTTATTCTTTTTATTAATGTTTTTTAGTCTAATTTTTTATTATACATTAATATTGCTGATGTTTTGGCGGTTCCCATTAATCCAACTAATAATACACTTTTAAAGTAATATTGAGGTTAACCTAAATCTTTTTATTTTTTTCCATTTTATAAATAATAATTTTGAACTAATTTTATTAAATAATGATTTTTTGCAGAATCAGTAGTTGGAATTAATAATTGTGAAAATACAAATTTTTTGGGTTTTTCCCATTTTTATGCTTAATACATTTTCCAATTAGTATTTTATTTTGAAATATAATAATCAAATACAGTTTATTTATCTACAGCCATTTTTTGTAATGAAATTTGTGGTAATGGTGCTTTCTTTTAATCTAAAAATTTGTGAAATCTTTCTCTATTATCAACATCAAATAATCCTCCTAATCCCCAGATTAATGCAAATACAAAATATTTTTAATAAGTTACTTTGCTCATATTTGTCTAACCAGAACTTGCTAAAACTGCACTCAATACATTAATAAATTGAGTAATTTTAACTGGTGTATTGTTTCCCATTTCCTATGCATAATTTTTATCTAAAAAATCAAAAATTGTGTTTGATTGATCAATTTAAAAATATTTCTTAATTAGTTAGTTAACAATTTTTGTTTAATCCTAACAAACAGATACACTTGCTTATTTTTTTCCTTGTCTTGATTTTAACCATGCTTAAACAATAGGCTTCCATCCTAAATCTGTAACAGAAACATAAATTATACCGCATCTTGAAACTGTTGCTGGGCTTGCATTATTCAAATTTTCAGCCTCAAACAACATTTTAACATTTTCTGTCATAAGAATACGATCATTATTTGCAAGAGTTAAAATTTTATTATCATCTAATACAGTATTTAAACTTTAAATCCAAAGAGAATCAATTGGTCCATCTCATCATATCCACGTGTTATATTTTAAATTTTTATTATTAAATTTTGCCCAAATTGATGAAAATACTCCGGTTGTCCATTCTCCAGATTAATTCATCACTCCATACATTTATTCTGAAGTAATTGCTTTTGGATTTATTTTTTAAATTTTATATTTTACCTATTTAATTTATCCTCTGCTTTAAAATTTAACTTATGACAAAGCTTCTGTTAAAACATTTAAAATATTTGTTTTCCCTCCCCCTGTTGGTCCAACAATCATCATTCCATGTCTTACAAGACTTGTTTCATATGATTGTATAATTTTTAAATACCAGCCTTCTCAAATAACAAGTCCTTTTTTGGCTATTATTTGCTTAATTGATTTTTAAACATTCTAATATTATTTTTTTTGTACTTTTTTAATAATTGAAGGAAACATATCAGCGAGAAGAGATAAAAATAATTGAATATCTTCGGAAACTAATTTTGATAGATTCATATCTCTTAATGTTCTCATAACAAGCATTTATTAATTTTCATTTATTTATCCTCTTTTTATTTATCCAGCACTTCTAAGAACAGATAAAATATTTCTTAATCCAAAATCGTAATGTCTTTGCTTAGATAATTGTCCTTAACATAATGAATATAGCATTGTAAATTTTTTTGATAATTATGTAAATTATCTAAAACCTACTGAGGCTAGTTTTGTTTTAATTATTGATTATCGATCTGGAAACATCATTGATACCCATCTAAATAGAACTTTTAAATTTTAAGGTAACTCCTATCTTCCTGCGTATCCTGGGTTCATTGTAACAAAGAATGCGCAACATTTAACATGATCAATTAATTATGTTTAACCTGGAAAATTAAACTTATCTTTATTTAGTCTTTTAGCATGAATAATTGCTTAAATTTGCATTGCTACAACTGATAATACTTATAAAGTTATTCTGTTGAATTCATCAAAATCTCCCCAACATCCACTCATTGCAACTCCTTTAAATAATTTTGCCATATCTCTAAATTTATGTTGGTCACTTCAATTTGTAACTACAACATACTATCCTAATCATCTTCCTAAATCTTTAACTGTTTAGGTTTTTCCAGTTCCTGCAGGTCCTGCAGGAGCTCCTCCAAAATGCATAGCTAATGCTTGACATAAAGTGATGTATCACCTATCAGTTAATGGAGTAATACATAATCTTTATTTAGCACCTAAATATTAATATCAATAATCAAAATTCACGTCTGTGATTGATACTTTTATTGTATCTCTTTATTTGACCCAATATACTCTAGTATTCTTTAACCATTAGAAATCATTAACATCTTTAATTTTGTTCATATTACTATATAAATAATCAAATAAATCTTTTTGATGAACTTGAATAGTTACGTAAGTTTAAATTTTAGTTTTTTATATAGGATTTTATCTTTTTATTAATCACATTTTAGTTAATAAATTCATAATAAAATCTACAGATTTTAATTTTTATTATAATAATTTTTTATTTTTAGCAGATGATTTTACTATTCAGTCTGTTACAGTTTCTGTCCATATAAGTTGAAGAGCCATAAGACCTATTTGTGCTTGAATTCTTAAAAGAAAATCTTAAATATTTTTTGTTTTTTGTTATTATGTTCCTTAGTTAGCTTTTCTAATTTCCATTTGGCCTTATCTCGCAATTTTTCTTACGGAATTTTGCATTTATTTTTATAAAGATTTAAGCCAATCTTAAATATTTCTTTATATATTAACTTGCTCAACTAATTTAACTTATTATTGGAAGCTTGAAACAGTTTGCATAATTATTTTAATATTTTTAACATTATTTTAATCAAATTCTACTCTTGAAATTGCATCAAATAATTTTTAAAAAAATTATTGTATTGCATTACTTTATGAACCTTGACTTAGTATATCTAAAATTACAGGATTTGAAACAAAGAAAAATCTTGGGAATTTTTTTCTTTTTTGTTAAAGATAACTTTATAAATGCTATTGAAGAGTATCTAATTATTTTTGCAATGAAATAAGAAAATTTGTTAACATATCATTACTACATCAAACAATAACATTTTTTTGTTAGTAGGCTTTTTACATAATTTTCATCCAATTTTTATCAAGCTACTAAAATCTTTTTGCTTCTATTGGCATTTGTTTTGCAATATCTCCACTTTTAAATACAGGATATAGTGCCATCCAAGATTTTTGAACTTTCATCCAATTTTAAATTACTTCATTTACATCGGCATATCTTTTTAATTTTTAAGTAACTTATCTTTTAAAAGGAGTAACATGTCTCTATACATTCATTGCTTGCAAATTCATCATATGTTATTATAATTTTTATTGTAATTAAGTTACTTTATTACCTGATAAAACTCAGGGAGTTTAAATTTTTTTAAATAAATTAAATTAAAATTAAGCTTCTGCCCAAAATCTGGTTATTTATAAAAGGCTATTTTATATTTTAAGTTGTTTATCTGCAGATTATCCTATTTATTAAATATCCTCAGTAAATTTAATAACATCAACATCTTTCAGTAAAGTTCCTAATGAAAAAGTTTAAACTACTTTATACGGTATTTGTTTTCCAGTTTTTTAAATTAAGAAATCCCAATGTCTCGGTTTTACTGAAGGTTTTGCTAATTCTCTTACTAATGGTAAAATTTTAAGGTAAGTTTAAATTTTTTATTTTAATTAAGCATAAGCTGCCCATTATTTTAGAGTTTTATCTAATCTTAATCAAGAGCTTTGATAACCTTAACTTTTTTATATCATTTATGTTAAATTATTATTTACTGCTTACCAAGGAGTATCATTCCATTTTTCAAATTGTTCCAAAACTTAGGAATATAAATTATATAATTTTCCTAATAAATCCATTTATTTTTTAGTCTATTATAATTATGGATAATTTTTATGAGTTAAATTAAATAATTTTTAACCAAGGTGATTAATTAAATATTTTCTATTTCTTACAAAAAATTAATCTTGAAATCTTTTTAACCTATCTAAAGCTTATTTTGGAGTAATTCCTGGAATCATTGGTCCTTATTCTTTAAATTTTTTTCTGAATTATTTCACATCTTAAATTAAATTTTTAACATTTACAATTAATGTTTTTTTAAAGTAAGTTTGTCTTTGTTCTAGTTAATTTCTCGTTATTTCCGATTATTGAACTAATTTTGTCCAGTTTCCTTGTAAAAGTGCTTTTGCATCCATTTAATCTTTTTCTAATTAATTAGGTAAATATTGATCAAGAATGGAATACATTTAGTTGACAGGCTTCATTTATATTTCAATTTAACTTGATTTTTTTCTAATTGCTTATAATGTTTCCATTACTATTCCAAGGGAATCAATATCTTTTACTTATTTTTTAAGTTTAACGGAAATTTGCTTAATTTAATCTGATAATCCTTCCATTTTTGTTTTAGCTTTTCTATGAAGACTATTTGAAAATTATTTTTTCCATTTATGAATCCAATCTTTAAGATCTTTTTTTAAAGCAGAAGTTTTTAATGCCATAGCTCCAATCTAGGATATATTATTAATTGAATCTATTTAATTTTAAACTTCTGATAATATTTTTAATCTATTTTAATACTCTTATAATGTTGGATTTCCAGCCTAAAATTCTGTAATTTATTTAAGAACATCTTTTTACCAGTATTATTTAAATTTGCTAAATCCTTATAAATATTGAGAAAATTTATTTTTTGTTCCTTGTATTGAACCTGTAAGTAATAATATAACCTTAACAATTTATTTATCTTTTGCAATCCATTAATAAAAAGCTTGCTTTTCTTATTTTGGAACAGTTTTTTGATGCCACTTATAAACATCTTTTGTGCTTTTTAGTACAGCATTTGCAGCTTTATTTATCGCTTTTTGAATTTACTCTAGATTAGGACTTAAAACAATATTATTTCCAACAAGAAGAACTTATAATTAAAAAAATGGTTTCGTTACTCCTGATTTTCCTGATAATTTTTTATCTCATACTCTTTATTTCATAGCATTTAATGAATACTTTGTTGAATGAAGAAGTGCTTGATACATAGACCAATAATAATATCTAATTAATTTAATCATTTTTTTTTCAGAAATTTTTGAAACATGAGGATCTCTTTAATAATTTTATATTGCTTTTTTAAGATCTTATACAGCTTATTAAACTTAAATATTTTTTGCAATCAGTAATTAAGCATTTTTAACAATAGTTTATTGTTGCTTTTAAACAAATGCTTAAAGATTAAATGGCTTATTTTATGTAGGTAAATATACTAATACAGCTTTGCTAACAAGCTTAAGATTGTTTTATATTCTATTATCCATAATATCATTAATTTTAATAATAAATTGTTAAAATTTATTAAGTCCTGCATGTACTTGTTATAGGTAATTATCAATATTCATTGAAGTCCATGTAAGGGTAATCATACCAGGTTTAATTTTATATTATAAATCTTATTTATGTGGTCCTAATAATTTCAGAACATTAGGTCTAATTTTTGAAGTAATTCTTTAACATTATTGAAGTACATAGTCAAGTTAATTATAGTAAAGTTTAAACTTTTCTTATTGTAAAAGAACAATTTTAGCACTTTCCTTAATTTAAATTCCCATTTTTGACATACATTTTGCTTCTCTTATTAAATTCATGATATCCGGGTCAAGATTTACAAAAAGCATATTATTAGCTTTTTTATCTCTCATTAATAAAGGCATAGATAATCCTTATTTAGCTTTTTCAATGCTATTTTCCCATCTTCTTTTTTATTATATTTAAAATTGTACTAAAGCATTTGCAATATTCCAACAAAGATTTAAAGATTTTTTAGAGTCTTTTTAAGATAATATTTACTAAGGGAAATATTTTAATGGTCTATGAATTCTTTATAATAAGTGTCTTGTCCACATTATTGTTCCAGCATGAATAGGCATATTTCTTACAAAAGGAATTTGCTTAATATCGTTATTATACTATTTTTGAATTTACGCTAATTCCATATCATAATTTCTAAAGATCATTGAATACTTCTGCTAAAGATCTTTTTTAAGGCTTTCCCTTTTAAGAATATCTTGAAATTTTTTTAAAAATTTTACAGACTATTATATATTATGAACAATATCTACACTTGTATTAATAAAGGACTATAATTATTTTTATATATTAGAAACTTAAACTGTGAATTAAACAAAGTCTCGATCAAATACACTATTTGTATAATCAAATAGATTATGTTATTTTCCTTTAAGAACTGCTAATACTTTATTAAATTTAGTAAGAAGTGATTCTATTCCTTATAAATGATGCCTTGATAAAATTTGAAATTGTTGAATAGTACCAAAAAGATCAATAAGTTTTTGAATTCTTCTTCAAAAAAGATCCATATGATTAAATATTTGACTTTAGGTAAAAGTGAATTATGTACCTTTAGGAGTAGATTTTAGTTTTGCTTGAGTTGCATGGTAATTTGCTTTATATGCTTAATTTAATTTTTTTCAATCTTATAATATAGGAATTAGTTATTCAGGAGGGAATTTTTTAGTATCCCAAAGATCACTTTCCTTTTATCCTCTGGTAATATTTTTTTTGCAATTTTATATCATTTGATAAGAAATTTTAGCAAAAAGTTTTGTCATTGCTTAACTTTTGTTGTAGTATTTAGATATTGTATAAATCATTTTTACAGAATTCATTAGGGCAGGAAGAGATTAAATAATAGTTTGTGGAGTTCCATTATAAAGAGGATCAATGTAAATTTAAAGAGTTTTTAGATATTTTACATTATCTTTGGCTTAATTTAGGTTTTAAGTAAGCTATATTTAGGTTGTCTTCCATTCCTGCATCAGTTACACAATTTTATCTTTAGATCTTTAATTTATTTTTTTCCCTTGGCTTAAGATTTAAATTACAGTTCTTCATTATTTGCTTTTCATTTGTTAGGTAATAGAGGTCAGCATCTACTATCTTTGTCTCCAAAATTAAATTTATTGTAAAGGACCTTATTATTTTTTTCCTTTTTTAGATTGATCATTTTAAGAGATAAATCTTTTAATACTTTTAATCCAGGATTATAAAAGATGTTAAAAATGATTAATCATTTCAGAAGAAGGAGGCTTACCAGTATTTTTAATTTCTTGTTAATATTTAGCTTAATATTTTTAAAGAGAAATTGAACCATGTAAAGATTGGATAGATTAAAAGATATCTTGCTAAAATTTTTTAATAGAAATAATAAATTATTTTTTAGTTTATTTATCAACCTAGCCCCATTATCTTTATTACATATTTTATATAAGAGGGATAAAATATGTATTTATTAGGATTTATAAAGGTCCAAGTAATTCTGCCGGAATTTATCAAAATACAATATCATTATCTGTTTCAATTCCTTGACTGACTTTATTTTATCCTCAGGTTCTAATAAAAACAAGGGCTTTTTCTTTAATTTTATCTTTTTAACCTAATTAAATTAACCAGTTGACATATATAATTATGGAAGTCCTTAAGTTTAAATATATTATCCACTTGGAGATTGTCTAGGCTTTATTTGATAAAAGAAAAAAAGATGTGCAGGCCCAGTACCGCCCAAAAATTAATTAAACATTTTAAAGTTTTAAGGTTATTTTCAAATCTATATTAGATAGTACATCTCAGACATTTTAATATTTAATGCCATACATATCAGTGACTTGCTAAATTATGTATTTTTGTCTTTTGCTTAGCTAGATCATTAATTAAAAAAATTAAAATCATTGAGATTTATGCTATTTTTAGAGATTAATTGAATAAGCTATCAAATGAATAATTAATTTAAAAATTAAATTAATTAATTTAATTTATTTTTTTTTAATTTATTTATTATTTGGGGTTTTGGGGTTTTGGGG
>Ga0208961_1000932_pt1 | contig 10643 bp, 10 predicted proteins | sample RifOxyB3_FD_184034 | JGI IMG/M metagenome (GOLD analysis project Ga0208961, IMG submission 184034) | Groundwater microbial communities from Rifle, Colorado - Rifle Oxygen_injection B3 (SPAdes) | ecosystem: Environmental > Aquatic > Deep subsurface > Groundwater | place: Rifle, Colorado, United...
AGGTTTAACGCCTCGCCCGCCTTAATGTTTGTTTTATCAACCATTGCGGCGATTGAAAATACGCCCACGGCACCCTGGAAGTCCGCGGGCTTGCGCAGCGAAGGGAGGTCCTTTACCTCGAGCGTTACCGGGGACGAGTACTTGGTCTTTGTTTTGGTGGTCGCGTTGTCAAAAAACGAATTGAAAAAAGCGTCGTTGAAGAAGGGGTCGCGGTTTTGCTGGCGCCTCCGTTCCACCACCGTGTATTCGAGGGGCACGGAGGGAATTTTAATGGTCCCCGCCAGCACCGGGAAGGCGATGAAGCTGATCCGGTAGACCTCGTAGTTCTGGCCGTTTACACTCTCAATTTTTCCCTCAACCTTGTCGGTCACGGGCTTCATCCAGAAATAACGGGAGAGGTTTTTTTCAATCTCGGGCCGCTTGATCTGGTTGACCGCTGACCCGGCTTTTTTGCGCAGCACCGCGGTGAGCACCATCTGTTCGTTCACAAAGAGCTTGTTTTTGCTGAAGGTGAAGAAAAAGTCGATGTCAGCGCTTTCCGGGCTTTCTTTTAACACTTGGATTTTTGACCCGGCGAAATTTTTCTGCGTGTTGTTGTAATTGAACGCGAACGAGGGAAGCTGGCATTCGCCTATGCGCACTGGCTTGAACACGAACTGGAAGGTGACGGTACGTACAATGCTTTTTTTGAACCTGCCGTTGATGACCGTGATGTTCTGGGAGCTGTTCTGGTAGTTGTTCTTGTTCACGAACTTGAAGTCAGGGCTTTCCTGGATTGCGGGAAAGGGAACATTGTCCTGCACATCCTCGCCCGAGACCTGGATGGTGACCGTGACGTCCTCATCAAGGGTCATCTTGTTTTTATCAATACTGGCCTCGAACTGCATTGACAAGACGGGCAGGGGGGCAAGGAACAGCAGGCACGTTATACTGAAACTAAAAAAACACCGCATAGTATGTGCACGAGAGGTCATTTATACCATCTGAAAAGGTACACACTTATGGCAAGGCCAATCAACCCCATGATATTGAATGTGAATTTGAGCCCCATTTTTATTTTAATGACATACAGGTCGATAAGGAAGGTGTCGTTGTCAAAACCGAAGCTTGGCGAGTATGATCCCAGGAGAAAGGTCCTGGGCGTGGAGTCGGGAAGCAGATTGCCCACCACCTGGCCCAGCACCGAGCCAATAATAAGTCCCACGACAACAACAAGAACAAGCGTTCCCAGGGATTTTTCGTTCATGATGGCCCTATGTTTTCCATGATAGATCTGAAGAGGATTGCGCCATCCGCGTTTCCGAGTACCTCTTCGGAACAGCGTTCAGGATGCGGCATCATGCCCAGCACGTTTCCTGCGCTGTTTCTGATGCCCGCGATATTATTGATTGACCCGTTGGGGTTTGCCTCATCCACCACCCGGCCGTCGACCGAACAGTACCTGAACACCACGCATCCCTCGGTATAACCGCTGGTGAAACGGGTGGCGGTCTCGACCCGGAGGCGCACGTTTTTACAGATGAATTTGACATTTTTGTTTTTGATGAGCGCTCCTGGAAGCAGGCCTGATTCGACCAGTATCTGGAAGCCGTTGCAGATGCCCACCACAGGGCCGCCCTTTTCCGCAAAGGCGATCACCTCGGTCATGATGGGCGCGAACTTGGCAATGGCGCCGCACCGGAGATAGTCGCCGTACGAAAATCCGCCCGGAAGGATGATACAGTCGCTGCCCTTAAGGTCGCGTTCCTTGTACCAGAGGTATTCAGCCTCTGCGCCGAGTACGTCGCGCGTAACAGAGTAGCAGTCGTGGTCGCAGTTTGACCCGGGAAAGGTGACAATGCCGAATTTCATTTCAGTTCTTCCATTTCAAAAGTGTAGTTTTCGATCACAGGGTTGGACAGCAGCCGGCCGCACATGTCGTCGAGTTTTTTCTCGGCCTTGTCCCGGGTGGTTTCCGCAATGTCGATTTCCAAAAATTTTCCCATGCGCACATTATCGACCCCGCTATAGCCCAGCGACTCAAGCGCGCTGCGAATGGTGGCGCCCTGCGGATCCATGACGCTTTTTTTCAAGGTAACAACGACTTTTGCTCTGTACATGAACCACCCTTTGTTTATTGAACGTCAATAGTCAGTTTTTCGGTTTCGCCATTGTCCTGGACCGGGTCCTGCGTGCTGGTTGCGAATCCGTACGCTATATAGAAGACCGATACAAGGAAAAAGGTGACGCTGGGATATATAAACAGGATAACAACGAGCAGCGCGTTAATAAAAGACCGTATTTTGTGGCCGCGGATATCGTTGAAAAAGAAACCAAACGACGTGGGGTATTTTACCAGCGATACCATGAGGAAAGAGACCACGACAAGATAGCCGATGGTGATGCGGAGTTTCAGGTCATCGGGTACCGCAATGCCTTTGTGTGCCAACCACGCGGCAAGCCACGCGCCATTGCCGGCATTGTCCATCCAGGTGAAAATGAGCAGCAGGGACATGAGCGCGCCCGCTGCCGTGGGAATGGGCAGGCCCGTGAAGCCGGTTTTTTTTCCCGTGGTTGCGGTGATGTTGAATCGCGCGAGCCGCACAGCGCCGCAGATCAGGAAGATGACTGGAAAGACGTAGAAGATGGGGTTTGATCCCACCCGGTCGAGAAAGATTGACCTGAACAGCACCGCGGTGGCTGCTGCCCCAAAGGTGATGACATCCGCGATGGAGTCGAACTGTATGCCAAATTCGCTTGAGGTGCGGGTAAGGCGCGCTACCTTGCCGTCAAGCCCGTCGATGACCGCAGCCATAATAATGAGCCAGCAGGCCAGGCTGTAATTTTCCCTGGTTCCGTCGATGCAGATGAAAATGGCCATGATGCCCGCAAGAATGCTGATGCTGGTCAGCATGCTGGGAATGGCGATTTTATACTTTCTGATGTTCATGGGGTTTCTTTTATCGCGAGTATGGATTCGCCGCCTTTTACCACATCGCCGATCTTCACCTTTACCGTGAAATCGAGCGGGCAGATAACATCGGTGCGCGACCCAAACCTGATAAGGCCAAAGCGGTCTCCCCGGTTGTATACCACGCCTTCGCGCGCCTTGCAGATAACGCGGCGGGCAATAAGGCCTGCGATCTGTTTTACCAGGATTTTGTATGTGCCGCAGTTTATTCCCACGTGGGTCTGTTCATTTTCGAGTGATGCCTTGTGGTCCCATGCGGCAAGGAACTTTCCCGGATAGTATTTGTATAACTCGATTGTGCCTTTTTCAGGTATGCGGTTTACGTGCACATTGAAGACTGAAAGAAAGGTGGATATTTGCCGCGCTTTTCCGCCCAGGTATTCGCAGTCAATTTCCTTTATCTCCACGATTTTTCCGTCAGCTGCGGACACAAGCACATTCTGCCCTTCCCTGGGGATGTTTCTCTCAGGGTCTCTGAAGAAGAAGAGCGTGAAGAGTGTGAATATGCCTGATAAAATCATGAAACCAGAGACCACGGTTGATTCGGTTTTTAAGAAGAGGAAAAGAAAAGCGAGAAAAATCAGCAGTACAACCGCGAGGATAGGAAGACCTTCTTTTGCCATAGGGTGCCCTTATTTTGACGCAGGTTGTTTTAAATCAAGGTATTAAAATATCTTAAATGGCAGGGAACCGGTGCAAGTCAAAAAGATAATTGAATTGGGGGATATGTTTTTTTTATTTTAAAGGACTTTGAATTAGAGCCCCAATAACTCAGTTGGTAGAGTATTTCCTTTTTAAGGAAAGAGTCTCAGGTTCAAATCCTGATTGGGGTATAAATAGAGAAGGGCTTGCAGTAACATGTAAGCCCTTTTTTTATCAGCACTTTCCCTCTGAGAAACGGTTTTTTTATTAGCAGTTTTAACGCATTGTTTTCGAGTTGACGTTTTTATGGATTTTTAGAATTGATTCCTTGGCTTTTGCTGTTACCATGTTCACTTTGGCCAATAATTTTTTGTCTTTTAGCTTCAGGATGGTTATCTCGTCGAAGCTGTCAACATTGACCAATTTTATTAAACAAGTTCCAGCTAGATATTAACAGCATTATTACTTATTTTCTAAAACCCCATGAAAATTAAAAAAAGATTCACCGTAACGCCGGAATTCCTATTCAACCTTGAGAAAAAGGCGCTTTCCAGGCCTGGTATATGGTCCCCCTGGCGGCTGCGATACCTTGTTGGCATTGAATGCGCGCTTGCCGCAGGGTTAATTTTTGGCGCGCCTGTTTTTCTCATCGCATGCATTGCCGCTGTGGTGTGGATTGCCGACCTATGGGTCGCCAGAAGGGGACGGCGGTTCAAGCTGTCCATGGAAATCGCGCTTCTGCGGAAATACATTGCCGGGGAATCCGACCATTTTTATAAGGACAACAAGATAGCAGCGGTCGAACGGGAAGATATTGCCTTGTTCGGGAAACGCTCAATACGTGATGTGAACCCTATCCACTGTACCAGGAAATTTATCATCAGGTCTATTGTGCGTTCGGGAAGGTTCACGGGAAACACGGTCGTGGATGTTGGCTGCCACTATGGCACCATGTCCGAGGAATTCCTGCACGGGTGGAGGAATGTCATTGGTTTTGACTTTCAATCCATGGGAATGCCCGAATTCAGACGCAGAGTCGGGCCCCATGCGGTAATCGGCAGCGCCGAACATCTGCCCTTCAAGAAAGGATCACTCGGCGCCATTAGCTTCACCGAGGTGCTTGAACACCTGCTCGACCCGTTCGCTGTGCTTGGCGAACTGCGCAACGCGCTTGTGCCTGGCGGCAAGCTGCTTCTTTCTACGGACAACCGGCATGAAATGTTATGGGAAGACCTGTGTAATCCCCTCAAGATACTCGAAAAGGCGGCGGGCCTTTTGTATGAGCCGCTGCTGCCTGTGCGGTCCGTGCTATGGAGAAACGCTGACAACAGCCTGTATTATTATCATACCGCCTTTTCAAAGTCGGAAATACGAAAGGTCCTCGAAGAGAGCGGATTCGTTGTCGAATTTCAATCTTCATTTCCCTTTCTGCATACGCTCTACCTGCTACTGAACAGGCTGCCATTTTCCGTGACCGAGGAGGGGTATGCCCGCGTTGCCTCCGGGCTCTTCCGGATATATTCACGCATACCCGTGATAGGGTCAATGGGCGCGCATTGGCTTATTATCGCGCGGAAGGCCTGAGCGGCCTGAGGAACGAGGCAGCGACAGCGCCCGCAAGCGCCACGCCCGCGGCAAGCAGAAAAGCCGGCGAGAAGGAGCCGGTCCTGTCCGCTATTGCGCCCGCAACAGCGGGCCCGAACGCCTGGCCTATGCCGAAAAATAGCGTGATAAACCCGAGGGCAGAGGGCGCGAGCCGTGGACCCACGACATCGCCGCACGCTGCTGCCATTATTGCCGGGATGCTCCATGCTGAAAGGCCGAAGAGGACCGCGGAGACAATGAACGCCGCTGGCGCTGGCCGCACGGCAAAAAGGCCGAACGCTACAGCGTGCACCAGGAAAAGGGCCACAAGCGTTCGCTTGCGGCCGGCCTTGTCAGACAACGAACCCCAGAGGACGCCGCAGAGAAGCGCGAACCATCCCATGGTCATGAAGAGCCTGCCCGCGGCTTCCCTGGTATAGCGGGCCTCAGCAATGAGGTATTTTGCAAAGAAGGTCATGTAAATGATATACGAAAAACCAAATGCGGCATAGACCAGGCCCAGGCGCCATACGGTTTTTGACACATAGACGCTCGCTAACCGCGCAGGGGTGTCTTTTTCTGCCGGGCAAGCCGCTGGGGCGCTGTCTCCGGAAAACGGCGCAAGGCCCTGGTCCTGGGGCTTGTTGCGCAGCACAACAGCTGCGCAAATCGCTATCATAAGCGCGGCCGCGCCAAAGAGGAACCAGCTTGTGCGCCATCCTGCGGCGCCAGCGGCTGTTACAATACGGGGCACGCAGCTACCGAGAAGGATAAGGGCAAAGGACGACCCGGTAACGGCAATGCCTGCGGCAAAGCCGCGACGCTGCGGCCCAAACCAGGCTGATATAAGGCCCATGACCACCACGTTTGCGGCCGCACTGCCTGTGCCGGTCACAAAACGGAGCGCTGCCGCGTCAGACCACGAGCGCGCAAGGCCTGTGAGGACCATGGACGCGCCCGCAAGGGCCAGGCCGGCTGAAATAGTGGCGCGCGCACCGAACCTGAGCGCAATAGCGCCGGCTATGGCTGACATGATGAGGTAGCCTGCCAGATTGGCAGTGGCAAGCGCGCCCGCTTGGGTGTTTGTGAGGCCAAGGCCAGCCTGCATGGAAGGCAGGACCATTGAATAGCCGAAGCGCGCAAGCCCGAGCGAGGCAAAGACCGTGCATACGGACATGGCAAGGACAAACCAGCAGTAGTGGATTCTAGCTGATGGGTGCATCATTGCGTCTGCATAACCTGGCGCAGCACAAAGGCCGCATAACCTGCGCACAGCAGTATTCCGGCAATACGGCTTATCCGGTTGCGCCACAGTATAATAACAAAAAGGGCAAGGGCAAAAAGGGCCATGATTGGCATGTCAAACGAAAGCATGGACCCGGTTACCGGCAGTTCGTGAACAATCGACGTTGCACCCAGCACAAGAAGAATGTTGAAAATATTTGATCCTACCACAGTGCCCACGGCAATGTCAGCTTCTTTTCTGAAGGCCGCGACCGTTGCCGAGGCAAGTTCGGGCAACGAGGTACCAAACGCCACTACCGTAACGCCGATTACCTGTTCGCTGATACCCAGGAGACTGGCAACCGTCACCGCAGCCCTGACCATGCATTCAGCGCCAAAGACTAGTCCGCCAAGACCGACAGCGAGTTGGAGAATAATGACCAAGGGGGAGACATTAGTGTCAGACGTGTTGTCCGGGTCCTTGGTTTTTTTAGACGATACATACAGGTAGATAAAGAATCCAATAAAAATGGCGAGAAACAAGAGGCCATTGAACCGGGAAATGACAGAGCTTTGCGCAAGAAACCACAAGAGCAAGGTGACGCCAATCATAACCGGAACTTCGAGGCGCAGGATTTTCCGTTCCACGGGCAAGGGTCTGATGAGCGCAGCGCAACCGAGGATTAAACCGATATTGGCAATGTTGCTGCCTACAACATTTCCCATTGCCAGTCCAAAGGAGCCATTGAAGGCTGCTGCAAGATTTACTGAAAGTTCGGGCGCTGAGGTGCCAAACCCCACCACGGTCATACCAATGATAAAAGGGCTGACGCCAAACAGCCGCGCTGATCTAACCGCGCCTTTGAGGAAGAAATCGGCTCCAAAATATAGAATGGCAAGACCGATGATGAATTGAAAGGATGGGAACACCATTTTCTATAAAATATAATTCAATGCATTATCCTTGGCGCTGCTATAATTATCGCGGTGAAGAAATTATATTTTAATCCATGGAGTGGTTTTCACATGCCAACCCCGTGGCGCAGGCCCTTGTTGCCGGGCTTTTTACCTGGAGCGTGACCGCATTGGGCGCTTCCATGGTCTTTATATTCAAGGACATGAGCCGCAAGGTCCTTGATAGCATGCTTGGATTTGCCGCGGGAATCATGATTGCCGCGAGTTTCTGGTCGCTTCTTGCGCCCGCCATTGAGCTTTCCGCTGCCCAGGGTGGGTCTGCGTGGGCGCCGCCTGCCATTGGGTTTATTGCAGGGGCAATTTTTCTGCGCATTATCGACCAGCTGCTTCCCCATCTTCATATTGGCCTTTCTTTGAATCAGGCAGAGGGCATTAAAACCAGCTGGCAACGGAGCATTCTTCTTGTGCTTGCAATTACCATGCACAATATACCCGAAGGGCTTGCCGTGGGCGTTGCGTTTGGTGCGCTCGCATTTCCAGACCTGCATGCGACATTCTCCGGAGCAGTGGCGCTCGCAATAGGAATTGGCATACAGAATTTTCCCGAAGGAACAGCGGTCTCGGTTCCGCTGCGACGCGAAGGCATGTCTGCGAAGAAAAGTTTCTGGTTTGGCCAGCTTTCGGGCGTTGTTGAGCCTGTTGCAGCAGTGGTTGGCGCCTTTGCCGTGGTCCTGATAAAACCGCTGCTGCCCTATGCGCTTTCTTTTGCAGCCGGAGCCATGATTTTTGTCGTGGTGGAAGAATTGATACCCGAGTCTCAAAACAACAACAACACGGACATCGCGACCATGGCCACTATAGCTGGATTTGCCCTTATGATGGTCCTTGACGTTGCCCTGGGATGACATGAAGCCATTTTCTTTACTCATAAAACCCGCGTCTGCTGACTGCAACCTGCGATGCCCCTATTGTTTTTATTTGCCGAAATCAAAGCTGTATCCTGAGACCAAAACCCACCGGATGACGGACAAAACGCTCGAGACCCTCATTTCCCGCTACATGAAGACTGAACAGCCGCAGTACGTGTTCGGCTGGCAGGGCGGCGAACCAACCATCATGGGCATTGATTTTTTCAAACAGGTCATCAAACTTCAGATACAGTATGCGCCCAAGGGCGCTTCCATCGCCAACGGGCTCCAGACAAACGGCACGCTCATTTCCGAAGAGCTGGCCGCTCATTTTGGCAAATACAAATTTCTGCTTGGTGTCAGCCTCGACGGTCCTCCTGAAATCCACGATCACTATAGGTACGCAACCAAAGATCGTGGGTCATTCGACGATGCTATGCGCGGCATTGGCCTGTTGAAAAAGCATGAGGTTGAATTCAATATCCTGACGCTTGTCAGCCAGTCAAATGTCAAAAAGGGCGGGGAGGTCTTTCAATTCCTGTGCGACAATGGATTTTTCTTTCATCAGTATATTCCCTGCGTTGAATTCGATAAAGACGGCGGTCTGCTTCCCTTTGCCATAACCGGTGAAGAGTGGGGCGATTTCATGTGCCAGGTTTTTGACGCCTGGATGGCCCATGGACCGGAAAAGGTGTCGGTCAGGCTTTTTGACTCGATCCTGTCACAGCTGGTCCGTGGCACATCGACTATCTGTCATGCGGGGAAAAACTGCTGCCAGTATTTTGTCGTTGAATACAACGGCGACGTGTATCCCTGCGATTTTTTTGTGACAAAAGAAACGCGCCTGGGAAATGTGAACGCGCATTCGTGGAAAGAGTTACAAAAATCAAACGTCTATATTTCTTTCGGGAAAAAGAAAACCCGGTGGCCTCGCGTGTGCGCAGAGTGCCCGCACCTCGTGTTCTGTGCAGGCGATTGTCTGAAGCACAGGATAAGCAGGGGCGGGCTTGAAACCCGCCCCTATTTGTGCGAAGGATGGAAAAGATTTTATAATCATGCGATGCCGGGATTCAGGAAGATAGCGGAAAGAATTGGAAAATAAATACAGGGAATGTTTTTAACATATAGGTAGGGGCGGGTTTCAAACCCACCCCTACCTGTCAAAGAAGAGGCCGTATGGATTTGTTCAAACACACGATAAAAGACTGGGAAAACCAGAAGCTTCTGCACAGGAACCGGCTGCGGCCGCACAGCACCATGCATCCGTTTCCGGATGCGGAAACCGCGTGCGCTGTTAGCAGAGACAAAACACCGTATGTACAACTTCTGAACGGGAAGTGGCAATTCTGTTATGTTGCTTCGCCCGAAGAGGCGCCAGAGGGGTTTTTCACGGAAACGTTCGACATCTCGCGTTGGCGTACCCTTCCGGTCCCATCGCATTGGCAGCTCCACGGATTTGGCCGGCCGCACTATACCAATGATCAGTATCCCTTCCCGGTCGACCCCCCGCGCGTACCCACGGAAAACCCCACGGGCCTGTATAAAAGGCGGTTCACCCTTCCCGCTGAGTGGAAAGAGCGCTTCATTACCATTACTTTTGAAGGCGTTGATTCATGTTTTTATCTGTGGGTCAACGGTCGAGAGGCGGGTTTCAGCAAGGGCAGCCGCATGCCCGCTGAGTTTGACATAACAAATATCGTCAGACCAGGTGAGAATTCCCTCGCGGTCATGGTTGTCCAGTGGTCGGACGCAAGCTATATAGAAGACCAGGACCAGTGGTGGCTTTCGGGCATTTTTCGCGACGTATACCTGACAGCGCGGCCCAAGGTTTTTATCAGGGACATTTTCGCCAAAGCCCCTGCCAATGGGTCATTTTCAGCTGAGATTGTTGTGAAAAATGATACAGATACGAACGCTGAAGGGTTTATTGTAGAAGCCCAGCTTTTTTCTTCTGAAAAAAAGGCCGTATTCAAAGAGCCTTTGTCAGCTAAAACCGGGGTCGCATCACAGGGGGAATCAATTGTCTCGATACAAAGCGCTGTGCAAAACCCCCTGCTCTGGTCAGCAGAGAGGCCTCACCTGTACACTCTTGTTGTATCAATCAAAGATAGTTCAAACAGCGTGCTGGGCGCCGCATCGTGCCGTATTGGGTTCAAAACAGTTGCAATAAAAAAAGGGGTGTTTAACATTAACGGCGTTCCGGTCAAGCTCAAGGGCGTGAATCGGCACGAGATCCATCCTGACTACGGCCGCGCAGTGCCCTACGAGACCATGGTGAAGGACATTACGCTCATGAAACAGCACAACATCAACACTGTGCGGTGCAGCCACTATCCCCATGACCCGCGCTGGCTGGATCTGTGCGACGAATACGGCATGTATGTTGTAGACGAAGCTGACCTGGAATGTCATGGGTTCTG